>OGHK01001139.1_pt1 | contig 24697 bp, 21 predicted proteins | sample 1571411 | NCBI WGS metagenome assembly OGHK01 (sample SAMEA2582043, study PRJEB24529) | metagenome | biome: Human gut stool | place: China | collected 2011 | reverse complement strand
GCGTTATTAGAATTAATGAAAGATGAATTAGATGAAAAAAGAGAAGAAGGCATAAAAGAAGGGGAATCTCTTGGGGTAAACAGGATTAATCAACTGATTTTAAAATTATCCGAACTAAACAGAACTGATGATATTCTCAAGGCAGCTGCTGACAGGGAATATCAAAAGAAGTTATTGAAAGAGTTTGGGCTTTAAAAGACTCTGGCTTCGACTGTTTTAGTCTATACCATCGTTTTTCTTATGTCCCAGTTGCCCAGTGAACAGTAACGAATCTCGCCCCATCGCCTTTGGCGATAGGGCGAGATTCATTCAAGTCTGGCAGATTGGTATTTTAGGAGAAGTTATTTATTTTCAAGTTACATCTTACGGAAACTCAAATTATTCCAATACTTCTTTCGAATCAAACTGATCCATAAACTCCGCATACTTTGCTGAATTTTCAAATACCGGCTTATAATTTTTAACAAGTTCTCTGCTTCTTGCTGCTTTTTCTTTCAAAAGTCCATAGGCTCCAAGTGCAAACATCTTCGCAGTGACAATATAAGCTTCTTCCTCATCCGTCACTTCAAATTCCACCTGATGGAGTCCACCCTTTACACCACCTGTATTAAATGTATATACAGGCATTAAGTGCTGGACATCACCGACATCTGTAGATCCGCCCGTATGTCCTGATGCCTCGATCACATTTGTTTCCGGTGCAGAAAGTTCTGCTGCTCTTTTTAATTCTGGGAGTGCTTCTTCCGCAAGTGTCGGAAGGTATCCCGGAAGTGTTGTGATTTCAACCTTCGCTCCCATTGCAACAGCTCCTGCCTGGAAGGATCGGTCTGTTTTCTTCGCTGCATCGGTAAATGCCTCGATTGTTTTTGCTCTTACCAGTGTCTCTACTACAACTTCGTCAGGCACTACATTTACCAGATTGCCGCCCTTTGTAATGATCGGATGGACACGGACACAATCCTCATCACGGAATGTCTCCCGATTCAGACCGAGTGCCTGCAGACCAAGTGACGCCGCCGACAGAGCATTTACACCTTGCTCCGGTGTTCCTGCCGCATGGGCTGCCTTGCCTATGCAGCGGATCACTTTAGATACAAATCCATTTCCGGTTCCACTTCCTACTATGATGTCATCCCCCGGTGCAATGTGATGTGTAATACAAAGATCAATATCATCAAATGCGCCGATACGAAGCAGCTCACATTTTCCACCGCCATATTTTATTTTTCCCTGTGCGCGCAGCTCATTTTTGAATCCAATTTCACCATACTCTTCCGCCGGTGTTGCAAAAAATACCACCTGTCCATCCAGTTTTTCCGCGATCTCCGGAACTGTAAGAGCCAGTGCCGCACCAAAGATTCCAGCCATCTGTGCATGATGTCCGCAGCAATGTGCCGCATCTGTCTCTGGATTCGCATGAGCATGCTCCGGAATCCTAAGTGCATCAAGTTCTCCAAGAAGTGCAAGGCTTGCTGTATCTTTCTTTTCTTCATTTAAATACGCTTTTGTTCCTGTAATTGCAAGTCCTGTCTCTGTGCGCAGACCTAATTCTTTCATCTTCTTTATGAATTTTTCTGCTGTATTGAATTCTTTATATCCAAGTTCTCCATGATCGTATATATCTCTGGCAAATTCAATGATCTCATCTCTGTGCTGATCGATTGCTTCCAGGATTAATTTTTCTGTCTGATCCATTTTCATCACTGCCTTTCTTAATTATTGAAGCTCCTCCGGGATCCACCATAATCCATCATTGTTTTCTTTCATATACTGTTTGAATTCATCTGAGTGGTATGCGTCCACGATTGCCTGTGCCCAATCTGCATCTTTGTTCTCTTCTTTTACAACAACCTGAAGTACAAGATAATCTGAAATATCTTCATTGGCCAGTGCTGTAGAAGCATCAATGCCTGCATTATATACAACACTTCCTGTGATTGCAATATAATCAAAATCAGATTCTGCTGCCGGAATTGTCATGCTGTTCATTTCTGTAAATTCAATATTATGTGGGTTCTCTACAATATCATCCTGTGTAACTGTGGATGGATCAGCATTCTCGTCAAGCTTGATCCAGCCGATTTTCTGAAGCATCAGATAGCAGCGTGCTGTGTTGGACGCATCATTTGGGACTGCAACCTTCGCACCATCCGGGATTTCATCTACAGAATCGTATTTTTCTGAATAAACTCCTGCCGGGACTGTTGGAATCGGACTGATTGCAACCAAATCTGCGTTATAACTCTGATTGAAATTGTCCATGTATGCTGTATGCTGTTCTACATTGACATCTACATCTCCGTCATTTAGTGCAACATCTGCTGTCTGAAGATCTGAGAGGTCAACCGCTTTCAGAGTATATCCTTCTTTTTCAAGGATTGGAACGATTGCATCTTCGAAAAGTTCTGTATATGGTCCCTGGGATTTTCCATAGACGATTTCCTTTTTCTCTGATGTATCCGCGTCACTTTTCTTCGTATCTCCTGAACCTGAATTTCCGCATGCTGCCAAACTGAATGCTGTTGTCGCTACTAATAAGCCTGCAATAATTTTCTTGATTTTCATAATATTATTCTCCTTATTTCTCATTCTTTTCTTTATAAAAATTATCTGTGTTGTCTGAGTTTTCTTGAAATTGTATTTCCTGCAAGCTGAAGAATCTGTACAAATACAACCAGTACAACTACAGTAAAGATCATCAGTGGTGTATTCATCCTCTGATATCCATAAGTCAGTGCCAGATCTCCGACACCTCCGCCGCCTACATATCCGGCCATTGCGGATGCACCAAGCAATCCGATCGTACCTGTTGTCAATGCAAGTACGATAGAGCCAAGTGTCTCCGGAAGCAGAAAATACCGAATCGTCTGCCAGGTAGATGCCCCCATTGCTTCAGCCGCTTCCAGAATACCCGGATTAATCTCCAGTAAGCTATTTTCCATCAAGCGTGCAAGATATGGACTGATATAAATAACAAGCGGGACAAGTGATGCTGTACTTCCGATGGTCGTTCCAACAATTGCTCTTGTCAACGGCATAATCGCTACCAGTAAGATCACAAATGGAATACTTCTTACTATATTAATATAGATACTTACAATATTGTAAAGGATCAGATTCTCTACCAGTCCTCCCTTACGGCAAAGCACAAGGATCAGTGCCAAAATAATTCCTATGATTGTTCCAATAATCAGTGACCATGCAACCATATATAAGGTCTGTCCCCCACTGGTCAGTAACTTTTCCAAGGATACTCCAAAATATTCTTGTTCCATTAAATCGCCTCCACTCTTTCTCTGATTACTCCATTCCCATCAATCTGTTTCTCAGCTTCTAGTATTTTCTCTTCCGTTCCGATCAGCTGCAAAATGAACACACACATTACATTTTCCTGCAATTCTTGCACGGTTGCTCCCAGAATATTTACTACAATTCCATCCACATGACAGATATCCGAAATTACCGGACGTTTTACACTGCTTCCGATAAACTTAAGCCTCTCTACCCGGAAATGTTCTTTCTGTTCTTTTACAAGACTAATAATACTTTCCGGAATCTGATCATTTACTACAGTCTGAACGAATCTTCTTGTAACAGGTGCCTGTGGCTTTCCGAATACATCAAGCACACTTCCGGCCTCTACTACTTGTCCGTTCTCCATAACTGCTACTTTATTACAGATCATCTGAACAACCTGCATCTGATGTGTGATCAGAAGGATTGTAACTCCCATCTCCCGGTTGATCTTCTTAAGCAGTCTTAGAATGGATTCTGTAGTTTGTGGATCCAGTGCACTTGTTGCCTCGTCACAGAGCAGGATGTCCGGTGTTGTTGTCAGTGCCCTTGCGATTCCCACTCTCTGTTTCTGTCCTCCCGAAAGCTGGCTTACATAAACATCTTTCTTATCTTCCAGTTCTACAAACTGGAGTACTTCTTTTACTTTCTTATCAATCTCTTCCTTTGGTGCCTTTTCAAGAATCAATGGCAATGCAATGTTGTGATACACTGTTTTTGATTCAAGAAGATTAAATTGCTGAAAAACCATTCCGATTTTTCTTCTAAGCTTGCGAAGCTGCGTTTTTTTCAGATTCCCAAGATTTTCTCCCTGGACTATAACATTTCCCGTATCCGGTGTCTCTAATCCATTTACCAACCGGATCAAAGTTGATTTACCTGCTCCGGAAAATCCGATAATTCCGTAGATGTCACCTTTCTCTACATGAATGCTGACATCCTGCAGCGCATGTACTGTACCGTATTTCCCGGAAAATGTTTTGTTTGCATGTTCTACTTTTATCATACTCATCACTCCATCTATCATTTGATGTAACGTTGTTACTTTTTCGCATCTCAGATTCGATAGGCGTATGATACACCTTATTAACCTACTACGTCAATAGGTTTTATATGTTTTCGGCGTTTTGTTTTTATATTCCTATGTGTTTAGTAGGTTTATAGTGCATTTTAACCAGTCCCGTTATAAGAATGCTGTTCACACATCGTGTGAACAATACCGGCTGGCAACACTTGATTTCTGAATCTGAAAATTTTCATTGCATTACCATAGGACTTTCTATTATAATAGAAATGTTATAGACGATATAAAACGAAACAATTTCAAAAATGTATCGTTTTTTGAGATTGTCTCTGTATGATTACAAGTATTTTTTATAGAAAGGATTAACTAATTCATGTGGATTGCAGATAATTGGAAAGATTACGAAATTCTTGACTGCTCAGGTGGCGAAAAGCTTGAGCGTTGGGGAAATTATCTTCTTGTCCGTCCGGACCCGCAGGTCATCTGGGATACTCCTAAGAAGAACCGCGGTTGGAAGGAGATGAACGGACATTATCACCGTAGCAAAAAGGGTGGCGGTGAATGGGAGTTTTTTAGTCTCCCACAGCAGTGGCAGATCCATTACGGTTCTCTCACATTTAATTTAAAACCATTTAGTTTCAAGCACACAGGACTCTTCCCTGAGCAGGCAACTAACTGGGACTGGTTCTCTGAAAAGATTAAGAATGCTGGACGTCCGGTCAAGGTACTGAACCTTTTTGCTTATACTGGAGGTGCTACACTTGCAGCGGCAGCTGCCGGAGCGCAGGTTACTCATGTAGATGCATCTAAGGGTATGGTGACATGGGCAAAGGAGAATGCGGTTTCTTCCGGTCTGGGAGATGCACCGATCCGCTGGCTTGTCGATGACTGTGTGAAGTTCGTTGAGCGCGAGATCCGCCGTGGCAACACTTATGATGCAATCATTATGGATCCGCCGTCATATGGGCGTGGACCAAAAGGCGAGATCTGGAAGATTGAAGATATGATCCATCCACTCATCAAGCTTTGTACAAAGATTCTTTCCAAGGATGCACTATTCTTCCTTGTGAATTCTTATACAACAGGACTTGCTCCTGCCGTACTTACCTACATGATCTCAACTGAATTAAAACCTTGGAACGGACATGTAGATTCTCAGGAGATCGGACTTCCTGTTACAGATTCAGGATTGGTTCTTCCATGTGGTGCTTCCGGTCGTTGGGAACGTGACTAGCAGAATCCCAATTATAATTCGTTTGTTACTGGCTTCAAATTTCTGAGTCAGTGGCTATAAATTGTACCTGTGCAAAACGTTACTGCTCACAGTAACTTCTAAACAGCTACAGCAATATTCTAAACAGCAGAAAAGACCAGAGGTTCTTGTTTCAATTTGTAAAACAAGCCTCTGGTCTTTTCATTTATTTATGCTGTTCTTGAACTCCCCTGACAGATTTCTTCAAACTCTTTTAATTTCTGTCTTGCCTGCGGACTTAAGTTTCTTGGCACTTCAATCTGAATTGTCACATACTGGTCTCCGTGAACGGATGAATCTTTCATCGAAACAATTCCCTTACCTCTCAGACGAATCTTGGAACCCGATTGTGTTCCCTCTTTAATCTTACACATAACATCTCCATACAGTGTATGGACCAATGCCTCACCTCCGAACACAGCTGTTGTATACGGAACAGATACGGTTGTATATACATCCATACCTTTCCGCTCATATCCAGGTTTCGGAGCAACTGTTACTTTCAACAGAAGATCTCCGGCTTCACCACCACCGGTTCCCGGCATTCCCTTTCCTCTTAAACGGATTGACTTTCCGTTATCAATACCTGCCGGAATATGAACCTTCAGTGACTGTCCCGGTTGTCCTGGATTTTCCGGATTACTCAGAGTAATAACCTTATCTCCACCAAATGCAGCCTCGTCAAATCCTACAGTGATACCTGCCTTGATATCAGAACCTTTTGATTTAAAGCTTTCACCTCCAAATCCTCCTGTAAATCCTGATGTCCTTCTGCTGCGACCTGAAGCACTTCCTCCATGGAACATATTTCCGAAAATGTCACCAAACATGTCATCCATGTCGCCACCTTCAAAATGATACTCCTGATATCCACTTCCCGGTCCACCATAACTACGGTAAGTACCGCCTTTGAATCCGCCGTTTCCGCCGAATCCTCCAAAGCCACCTGTACCGGCATTTCCATATCCGGAACCTGCAGCACCGCTCTGATCAAATGCAGCATGACCGAACTGGTCATACAGTTTCTTCTTCTCCGGATCACTCAGTACAGAGTACGCCTCCGTCACTTCTTTGAATTTCTTCTCCGCTTCTTTATCCCCAGGATTCGTGTCCGGATGATACTTCTTTGCCAGCTTACGATATGCTCTCTTTATTTCTTTATCCTCTGCGCCCTTTGACAGCCCAAGCACTTCATAATAATCTCGTTTCATTCTTTCCACATCCTTCCGAATCTCTTATTGTTTTGAACATATATAGTTTATTATTTCTCTGTGTTCTACTTGTAATATAGCAGACATTTTCCAGGCTGTCAATATATCAATCTTAATTTCAATATTAGGTCAATAAATATATCTGTTCCATTTACAGGAATCCTAACAGACAAATCAAATTTTATTTTAACAACTCTCGCAGCACCTGGTTCACCATTCCAGGGTTTGCTTTCCCCTTCATGGCGCGCATTGTCTGTCCAAGCAGTGCTCCGATTGCTTTCTCTTTACCGCCTTTGAAGTCTGCGACTGCCTGTGGGTTGTCTGCGATCACTTTGGCAGCTGTCTCACGGAGTGCACCTTCATCGTTCACCATCTTAAGCCCGTGTTCTTCGACATATTTCTCAGGATCTATATCCTCATGGAAAATCTGCTTGAATACATCTTTTGCCACAGAACTGTTAATGGTTCCTGCCTCCGCAAGATCAATTAATTTTGCCAGGTTCTCCGGAGAGAATGTTAAATCTTCCGGCTCCATTCCATTGTCTTTCATCAGACGGAAGGTCTCTCCGATCAGCCAGTTTGCAACTTTCTTCGGTTTCTCACAGATTGCTGTTGTTGCCTCAAAAAGATCGGCCATTTTCTTAGAACCTGTGATGATCTCTGCGTCATACTGCGGAATATCAAACTGTTCCTTGTAACGCTCCAGCTTCTCCGTACGAAGTTCCGGCTGCTGAGATTTGATTTTCTCGATCCATTCATCACTGATCACGATCGGAACAAGGTCCGGTTCCGGGAAATAACGATAATCCTGTGCATCCTCTTTGGAACGCATTGCATAAGAATGCTCTTTGTTGTCATCCCAGCGTCTTGTCTCCTGTACAACCTGTTTTCCTTCTTCGATCAACTCAATCTGTCTCTGACGCTCGCCTTCAATTGCATGTGCGATTGCCTTAAATGAGTTCAGGTTCTTCATCTCTGTTCTTGTACCAAACTGATCGGATCCGACTTCACGGACAGACAGGTTGACATCTGCACGCATAGAACCTTCCTGAAGCTTACAATCAGATGCTCCTAAATACTGCACGATCATACGCAGTTTTTCAAGATAAGCAATAACTTCTTCTGCGGAACGCATATCCGGTTCAGATACGATCTCTACAAGTGGCACACCGCTTCGGTTATAATCGACAAGTGACGTATCATCCCACTCATCATGAACCAGCTTACCTGCATCTTCTTCCATATGCATCTCGTGGATTCTTACTTTCTTCTTTCCTGAACCACTCTCGATCTCTACATATCCATCTCTGGCAATCGGGAGATACAGCTGGGAAATCTGATAGTTTTGCGGGTTATCTGGGTAGAAATAGTTTTTACGGTCAAATTTGCACACTTGTGTAATCTTACAGTTTGTTGCAAGACCAATCGCCATAGCATATTCTACAACTTGTTTATTCAACACCGGAAGCGATCCCGGCATACCGGTACATACCGGACAAGTATGTGTATTCGGTGCGCCACCGAATTCTGTGCTGCATCCACAGAAGATCTTTGTCTTTGTAGCCAGCTCAATATGCACTTCCAGTCCAATGACTGTTTCATACTGCTTTGCCATTGTTAACGCACCTCCTTTTCTGACATAAGACCGACAGATGCCGGTGTTTCATGCATCTTCTTTGTCGCACACTCATAGGTATATGCTGCACGGATCAAAGTTTTTTCTTCAAATACATTTCCGATCAGTTGCATACCGATTGGAAGTCCTTTGCTGTCTTTTCCAACCGGAACGCTCATTCCCGGAAGACCTGCAAGATTGACTGAGATTGTATAAATATCTCCCAAATACATCTTCATCGGATCACTTAAGCTCTTTCCAAGCTCCGGAGCAGTTGTCGGTGCTGCCGGTCCGAGAATGATGTCATAATTACGGAATGCACGGTCAAACTCTTTCTTGATTAAAGCTTTTGTTCTAAGTGCCTTCAGATAGTAAGCATCATAATATCCTGAACTTAAGACAAAAGATCCAAGCATGATTCTTCTCTTTACTTCCGGACCAAATCCTTCTGAACGTGTTTTCTTGTACATATTGTGAAGTCCATCGTAATCTTTCGTACGATAACCATATTTCACACCATCAAAACGTTCCAGGTTAGAACTTGCCTCTGCATCTGCGATCGTATAATAAGCAGGGATTGCATATTTTACAAGTCGCAGATCAAACGCCTCAACAATCGCACCCTTTTCTTCGAGTACTTTTGCTGCCTTCATCACAGCATCATTTACTTCAGGATCCAGACCTTCTCCCATATAATCTCTTGGGATTCCAATACGGAGACCTTTCACATCATCTACAAGTGCTTCTGTGAAATCACAATCATCACGATCCATGGAAGTGCTGTCCTTCGGATCATGGGATGTAATTGCCTCAAGAATTGCCGCACAATCCGATACATCTTTCGCTACCGGTCCAATCTGATCTAAAGAAGATCCGTACGCGATAAGTCCATATCGGGAAACAGTTCCATAAGTTGGTTTTAGTCCGACAACTCCACAGAAAGAACTCGGCTGACGAATGGATCCGCCGGTATCAGATCCAAGTGCATAATAACATTCGGATGCTGCCACTGCCGCACAGGAACCACCGGAAGAACCTCCCGGAACATGCGCTGTGTTGTGTGGATTGCGTGTCGGTCCGTAATAAGATGTCTCTGTTGTACTTCCCATGGCAAATTCATCCATGTTTGTCTTACCAATGATAACCGCTCCTGCTTTTCTTAGGTTCTCAACTGCCTCTGCCGTATAGGTCGGTTTGAAGTTGGAAAGAATCTTTGAACTACATGTGGTAAGCTGTCCCTCGATACACATATTATCTTTTACTGCAACCGGAACTCCTGCCAGTGTACCTGTCAGTTCGCCCATATCTATTTTCTTCTGAATTTCCTCCGCTTGTGCATAAGCACCTTCTTCATCTATCGTCACAAAGCTATGAATCTCTGACTCCGCTTCTTTGATCTGTCCAATCACTGCATCGACTGCTTCTCGTACAGTTACTTCTTTTGCTTTGATCTTCTCGCCCAGTTCAAGGGCTGTAAGTTTTAATAAATCCATCTGCTCTCACTCCCTTAACCAATTGTCTTCGGCACTTCAAAACTGTCCTCTTTACGAAGTGGTGCATTCGCAAGTGTTGCCTCTTTGTTATCGCCATTTGTCACCACATCTTCACGGAACACATTCTGTACCGGAAATACATGAGACATTGGTTCGATCCCTGCTGTATCAAGTTCATTTAATGTATCTATATAATCCAGCATCTGTTCCATGTCTTTTTTCGCTGCTTCTTTCTCTTCCTCTGAAAGTTCCAGCTTTGCAAGGATTCCTACATACTCGATTGTTTCATCGGATATTTTATTTGCCAATTTAATCATCCTTTCTTTCTACTCTGTCTTTGCTAATCCTGACAATTTCCAAAATCAGTATCATAAATTTCTCAGCTTATTGCGACCTGTAGCGGTACATATCATAGAAACTGTCATAATTCTGGTTTTTTACTGAGCCGGACGGCGTCAGGATTAAGTCCCCATCATCCACTTCCAGCTCTGTTCCTTCCGGGAAAACTGCATTTCTATAAGATTCTGATCCATCTGTATCATAAAACCAGAGTCCATAATTTTCATAATTGAGATTTTCATTTTCCTTATCATAAAAATCACCAAGATAAATCTTGTAATGAAGCTCCGCCCAGTCGACTCCTGATGCCTCGGTCACATCATACCATCCTGGCGGGAAATCTGTTCCCGCCGTATAAGTGTTTCCGGCTTTCAATGTTACCTGTTCCGTCAGCGGATTTTCTTCCAGCTGCATCTGTTCCGTCTGTGCATTCTCAGAATGAAACTGGACAACCAGTCCCGTATCAATCTTCAGATGACCTCCTGTATACAGTCTCACATCATCCAGATAATCTCCTGCATCCGTATCTGACTCATCTTCACTAAAATAAGAATAGTAATAAATCGAATTCTCAGGATCATCCTGCTGCATGGAGCCTTCTCCTGAGACAAGCTCCACTTCATAAGTTCCTTCCGGGATCTGTGCTCCGATCTCATACTCCCCATATCCTAATACACAATCATAAGTTGCTCCTGTCTCAGAAAGTTCTCTCGTTGTATTCATATATGGATCATACTCAAAATCCACTTCGCTGCCATCATCATTCCAGTCATAATCTAAGGAATGAAAATCATCCCCAAATGAGGAAATGAAATCACCAACGGAACCTGCAATGCTTGTAAATGCTACGATTGCTACGATGATTCCCGCAAGAATTCCACTGATTTTCCTTGCCTTTTTCTGTTCCTCGTAAGATCCTGCATGAACCTTCCTTGCCGGATTAAATACCGTCGGCCCACCCAGCTGCATCTGCCCTGTCTGTGGGATTTCCATCCGCGGATTTTCTTTTTGCTGATATTCTGTCTGCGTTCTTTTCCGTCCGTTATGACTCTCACAGAGATGTCCCGCATCCTGCTTTTTCTCCCGTTTTTTTGTCTCTCCAGTGTCATTCTGTCGTTTCTGGGAATATGTCATTTTTTTCTTGCGATCAAAGCTGCTCTCATTCAGCCTGTAATTCTTTTTCTCCAGCTTTGTGTTATCCAGCCCGCAGGAACTGCAACGGCCATCAATCAATTTACCTCCGCAAAGATAACATTCTTTTTTCTTAAACATAAAGACCCTCCCTTGTTTCTACTCCTTAAGTTTCTGACCACAACATCCTGTGGGCAGTTCTCTTTCTCAGTTCAGACCTTCACATCCAACAGTTTTTTCGTTCAATCCAGGGGGATTGACCCGTTTTTTGTATTTTCTTCTTATGGTTCCAGACGACTTAAGTCTCTTGGGAATAATGTTGTTTCTCTTACATTGTCTTCGTTCATCATCTTCATTGTCAGACGTTCCATACCTATTCCAAGACCTCCGTGTGGTGGCATTCCATGCTTAAATGCACTTAAATACTGCTCCATGCCTTCATCTGTCATACCTCGCTTCTCCATCTTCGCAAGAAGTTCATGATAATCATGAATACGCTGTCCGCCGGTTGTGATTTCCATTCCTCTGAAAAGCAGGTCAAAACTGAGCGTGTAAGTCGGATCCTCCGGATCATCCATTGCATAGAATGGACGTTTCTTTGATGGGTAATGAGTAACGAATACAAAATCTGCATCCCATTCTTCCTTCGCATAACGGCTGATCAATGTCTCTTCCTCTGGTTCCAGGTCAAATGGGTTCTTGATCTTTCTGTCATACTTCTCGGATACCAGTCGTTTGATCTCGTCGAATCTTACTGCCGGAATATTATCTGTCTTCGGTACTTCGATATTCAGAATCTGAAGTTCTCTTGCATACTCTTTCTTCAACAGCTCCATCGTATACTGAAGAAATCCCGTTTCCATTGCCATGATATCTTCAAATCCATCAATATATCCCATCTCGAAATCAAGACTTGTGTACTCATTCAGATGACGCTTTGTGTTGTGTTTCTCTGCACGGAATACTGGCGCTGTCTCAAAGACTCTGTCGAATACTCCGACCATCATCTGCTTATAGAACTGTGGGCTCTGCTGAAGGATCGCCGGTCTGTGGAAATACTCCAGACGGAAAAGGTTCGCACCGCCCTCTGCACTCTTGGCACCGATTTTCGGAGTATGGATCTCTGTAAATCCTTCTTTATAAAGGAAATCACGGAACCCTCTTACGATTCCTTCCTGAATTCTGAACTTCGCACGCTCTCTGATATTTCTCAGAGAAATCGGTCTGTAGTTTAATTTTGCTTCCAAAGATGTGTTCAGCTTCCACTTTGCAATCGGAAGCGGCATTGGCTCTGCTGGCTCACTTAAGATCTTCAATTCACCAAGGCGAATCTCAATCCCATTCGGAGCTTTCGCAGACTCTGCAAGCACACCTGTTACCTCTACTGTATCTGCTTCCTTCACATCTTTCAAGTCAAATTTGGAAATATTTTCTTCATATACACACTGAACAAGTCCTTCTCTTTTTCTGAGAATAATGAATGCAATTGTTCCCATATCGCGGATCGTATGGATCGCACCTTTTACTTTCACTTCGGTTCCAATTCTTCCCTCTTCGAGAAGTTCACTCAGTTCCAATGTTTCCTTCTTTTTTACGCCTGTTACAAATTCCATTTTACTTCTCCTTTCAGATTCCAGCATCCCGGGAAGAAGTTTTCTAAATAAAAAAGCCCCGGGATACATCAGTATCCCGGGACGGAAATTACAATCATAATATCCGCGGTACCACCCGCATTGAATCTCAGTCTTCACATTTCAAATCTTATCCCTGTGTAAGCCAGATTCCACTCTTTGCATGTAACGTATGCTCCACGTGCTGCCCTACTTCACCTGTTCAAACAGCCAGCTCCCAAGTGTTCCCTTAACGCACTCCACTGTCCGGCGCTCTCAGTCGGTGACGCCAACTTCCTGTCAGTTTCTGTGAATCAGAGTCTTGTTCTTTGCCTTTTTCTGGTTCAGCACTTTAGTCTGCTAAAACTTGTTTTCAATATTAGCACAGAGTTTTTTGATTTTCAAGAGGTTTTATTCAAATTGTCACACATTTTAGCTTTTCATCAAAACAAGATATTTTCAACCTATCGGTTTTGTGTACTTTCACTAATTTCTCCCTGAACTGTGCTTAATGCCTGATCCAGCTGATTATCTGCTTTTGGATTTTCTTCATCATACTGATATTCCACTTCCACATCCGGCTCAACACCTTTTCCATTGATGCTTCTTCCATTTGGGGTATAATACTCAGCAATCGTCACTTTCAGACAGGTTCCATCTCCCAGATCCATCAATTGCTGCACAACACCTTTTCCATACGTTGTCACTCCGACAATCTTCGCTGTTCCATAATCCTGTACTGCACCGCTGAAGATTTCAGATGCGCTGGCACTGTACTGGTTTACAAGAACTGCCATTGGTTTCTTAAATTCATGAGTTCCGTCACAAGTGATTTCGTCTGTCTTTCCATTCTTGTCCTTTGTTGATACAATTGTACCTTCCGGAAGAAGCAGACGCAGCATATTCGTAACTGTATCAAGACTTCCCCCCGGGTTGTTTCTCAGGTCGACAATAAGACCCTGCATTCCCTGCTTTTCAAGATCGTCCAACGCTTCTTTAAACTGGTCATAAGTTACTGTATCAAACTCAGACACTCTGATATAGCCAATCTGGTTCTCCTTCATCTCATACGAAACTGTCTTCACTTCGATCGTATCTCGTGTGGCAGTCAGTTCCAGTTCTTCTCCGTCTCTGAGAACTGTAATCTTTACATCTGTTCCCTTTTCCCCTTTGATCCAGGACACCACCGTATCAAGCTGCTCATCACCAACCTCGTGGTCATCGATTTTCTCCAGGATATCTCCTGCTTTCAGTCCTGCTTTCTCTGCCGGAGAGTCTTCATAGACATTTACAATTGTCGCATAGCCCGTATCCGCATCTTTTGTCAGCGTTGCCCCCACACCTGAAAATGTTCCGCTTGTTGATTCCATCAGAGCTTTCGTCTCATCTTCATCATAATAAACAGTGTACTTATCTCCCAGTGCACTCGTATATCCGGAATAAATTCCTTCTGCCAGCTGATCTGTATCAATTTCATCTTCATACAGATAATATTTATCAATCAAAGCATTCAGCTTATTCAGTTTTTTTGATACCTCTTTTTCTGTCACTTTACCGGATGCATAACTGCCGGCTGTGTTTGTAATGACCCTGAATCCCCCAAGGAGAAGCAGGCTGACAAGAACTGTTGCAAGAATTCCGGTAACAATCCCGGCTCCATATCCCTTTTTCTTTTTCTGTTCCATTGTCTGTCCCTTTCGCTGTTATTTAAAGAAAAGGACAAAGCAGAATCTTCCACTTTGTCCCCCTTTATTCTTTGAATCACTTTCATGTAAACATGAAAGGAAGATTTTGAATCCCTTTGTCTTACATATAATTATTCGGATTCACTGGTGTTCCGTTAAGCTCCACCTGGAAATGTAGATGTGCTCCGGTTGAATATCCTGTAGAACCAACATATCCAATCTGTTGTCCTTTTGCTACTCTCTGACCGGCACTCACACAAATTGAGCTGTGATGCATATACTTTGTCACCAATCCATTTCCATGGCTTATAACAACCCAGTTTCCCGCACTGTTGCTCCAGCCTGCCGTAATAACTGTTCCGGCTGCTGCTGCATATGTAGGTGTTCCTGTCGGTGCAGCATAATCATTTCCTTTATGTGGTCTTGAGTCAAAAGAACGAACCTCACCGAAATAACTGGACTGGTATGTCATTCCCGGACATGGATGTGTAAAATATCCACTTCCGCTCACTACGTTTCCGCTGGAAGCCGGTCTGGAACTACTGCTTCCGTTACTACTGCTTCCGCTATTGTTCTTCTTTGCCGCCGCAGCAGCTGCAGCAGCCGCTGCCTGCTCTTCCTGAAGACGTTTTGCTGCTTCTGCTTTCGCCTTGAGGTCTGCAAGAAGGTTCGCATTATCTGTGATCTGATTCTGAATCTCCGCAATCTGTGCTTCCTTACTGCTGATCAGTGTCTGCGCCTCTGTCTGCTGACTCACCAAACTGGTCTGCAATGTATTCAGTTTCTCATACTCCTCTTTAAGCTTTGCTTCCTTTTCTTCTACAACTTTCACCGTTTCCTGAAAAGCAACAAGCATATCTCTGTCATAGGAAGAAAGCTTTGATACATACTCCGCTTTATTGAGCAGATCACCAATATTGCTGCTGGACATCAGTATCTCAAGGAACTGGGTATTACCACCCTCATACATGAATTTGATTCTCTTCTTCATGCTGTTATACTGATCATCCTCATCAACCTTCGCCTGTACAAGCTCTTCCTCAGCTGTTGAAATTTCAGTTTCCTTGGCACTTAATTCTTCCTGCGTCTTGTTCATCTGGTCAATGATGGAATTAAGTTTCGCAGCAAGTGTATCTTTTTCAGCCTGAGCTGCACTCTTCTGTGATTGCAGCTCATCTGCTTTTTTCTGCGCTTCATCAATTGTCACAGCACCGGAAGTAATTGTCATTGACAGCATCATTCCGACTGACAGAACCAGTGCTGTTACCTTTCTCATCCGTCTTTTCATAGGTATCTCCTATTACACTCTTAAGTGCTTACGAACAGTGAAGTAACTTCCGAGGAATCCAATTCCAATTCCCATTACCAGCCCGATTGGCAACAGATAGATATATACATTTCCAACCGGAAGGAATGTAATGATATTCTTCAGAATACTAAACTTCTCCATAATATATACTACAGCCTTGTCATAAAGGAAATATAGCAGGGCAAGCGGAATTGCTGCACCGAATAATCCAATGATCAGACCTTCGATCACGAATGGTGATCTTACTACAAAGTCCTTCGCTCCAATATATTTCATGATTGCAATCTCTTCTTTTCTGACCGTAATACCTGTTGTTACCGTATTACTGATCAAGAAGATCGATACTCCGAGAAGAATTGCGATAATCGCAATTGAAACATATGCAACAAGCATATTCACACTGGAAAGTGTGTTCGCTACAACATCTGACTTATTGACCTGTCTGACTCCGTCCAGACTCTGTGCAAATTTAACCAGATCCTGCTGCGTAGCTGAAAGAGACTTACTCTTCGCAATCAGATCCTTATTATCACCTTTTACCGTCTTCATGTAGACTTCATAGTTATCTGAACCTGCCAGCGGGTTATCATCCTTAAAACCTTCTGCAAGTTCCGGGTTGTCTCCAAAATACTCTTTCTGGAATTCTGCCCATGCATCATCTGCTGACACATACTTCACTTCCGAAACATCATCACGGGACTCAAGCTGCTCACCGATCTCTTTCTTCTGTTCCTCTGTTGCGTCATCATTAAAGAATACGGTGATTGCAACACCTTCTTCTGCGCTTTTAATAATATACTGGAAGTTAACAAGTATCGAGAAAAACAATCCAAACAGGAAAATACATGCTGACATCGTCGCTATGGATGCGAGTGAAAACATCTTGTTTCTCCAGATATTCTTAACGCCCTGCTTTCCAACGTATCCAAATGTACTAATCCTCATTTATATACCCACCTTTTTTCTCATCACTGACGATTACGCCCTGCTTCATAGTAATGACGCGTTCGTTCATCTCGTTTACGATCTCCTGGTTATGTGTAACAACAAGTACTGTTGTTCCACGCTCATTTGCCTCTTTCAGCAGACTCATGATCTCCCATGAGTTTGTCGGGTCGAGGTTTCCTGTCGGCTCGTCCGCCAGCAGAATGGCAGGTTCATTTACAATTGCTCTTGCAATCGCTACACGCTGCTGCTCTCCACCTGAAAGTTCCTTCGGGAATGACTTGTACTTCTGTGCAAGTCCAACCAGTGACAGAGCCGCCGGTACCTTCTTCTTGATTACACGGGTCGGTGTCTCAGTCACGCGCAATGCGAATGCAATATTCTCATAAATACTACGATCTTTCAAAAGACGGAAATCCTGGAATACAACTCCAAGTCCCCTTCTGTATTTAGCAATGTTTCTGTGTTTCATACGGTTCAAATTCTGGCCGTTGACGATAATTGTACCCTCGGTCGGATTCAACTCTTTCATGATCAATTTGATCAATGTAGACTTACCTGATCCACTGTCACCAACGATGAATACGAATTCTCCGCGCTCAATCTTCACGGAAACTCCATTCAAGGCAGCATGACCTTTGGAATACTCCTTCGTCACATTCCTTAATTCAATCATATGTTCCTCCTAAAACTTATCTATACTCCTACGGTTCTAGTACTCTAATGTCTCCATATACTTCATATACTTTACTACCATTAAGGCAATCTTGAAAGTAATGGCATCCTCAAACACACGCAGATCCAGACCGGTACTCTTCTGAAGCTTATCCAGTCTGTATACCAGTGTATTTCTGTGGATATAGAGCTGTCTGGATGTCTCTGATACATTAAGGCTGTTCTCAAAGAACTTATTGATCGTTGTCAATGTCTCTTCATCAAAGTCATCCGGAGATTTTGCTTCGAAAATCTCTTTGATAAACATCTTACAAAGTGGCAGTGGCAGCTGATAAATCAGACGACCGATTCCAAGTGTTGTATAAGCAACGATATCCTTCTCATCAAAGAAAATCTTACCTACATCAAGTGCAAGTTTCGCCTCTTTGTATGACTTGGATACTTCCTTGATATCACTTACGATGGTTCCGTATGCAATATGGATCTGCTCGTCGCCTCCCTCTGCCTGGAGCGTATCTAGCATCTCTTTCGCCATCTTCTCAAGTTCCTTATTGCCGTCCTTATCTGAGAGTTCTTTCACAACAATAATATTCTTCTCATCAACAGCTGTGATAAAGTCTCTTGACTTTCCTCCCAGAAGATTTCTCACATTATCAAGTGCAGCACTGTCTTTCTCGTGCGATGTTTCAATAATAAAGATAACACGTTTTACTTCTGTGTCAATATGTAATTTCTTTGCACGATTGTAAATATCAACCAAAAGAAGGTTGTCTAAAAGAAGATTTTTGATAAAGTTATCTTTGTCAAAACGCTCCTTATAAGCTACAAGCAGACTCTGGATCTGAAATGCCGCAATCTTACCGAGCATATACACATCTTCTGTCTCGCCATCTGCAAGCAAAACATATTCCAAACGCTGTTCATCAAAGATCTTAAAGAACTGGCATCCCTGGATCACCTGGCTGTCTGCCGGTGATTCAACAAAAGAAAGAACCGCTTCCCCACAATCTTTTGCCATATCAAATGTTGCTGCAAGTTCCTTGCCTTCTGTGTCGAGTACACAAAAATCAACCCTTGATATCCCCTTTAATCCTTCAATAGTGTTTTGAAGTATCTGATTCGAAATCATCTTTTTTTCCTCCACTCTGTACGATGTATTGCTGATCACAGCAAACTGTAAGTAGTAACACGCATGTGCATATTCCACAATTTTTTCGTATGTATTATTTATCCGTACACATACCCTTATATTATATTAAGGCAAAACAGCAAAAAAAGAAAGAGGAAATCCATCTTTTTTATGCATTTCTTCGTCGAATCCATGAAATATTCACATTTTTATCTTTTAGCATTCTTCACAAAGGCTAATTCTGTTTCTCTACTTTATAGCGAAATACTTTCTTTACTAACATTCTCTTTATTCGGCTTGTCATCTTTCTATCGTCAAAGCTGCGCATCAGAACTGATCCACAGCCAATCCAGACTCTTGTATCAATCAATGCCCGGTTCTGCTCAATAAAATCTTCCTGCGCCGGCGATGGAAGGACTGATAAAATACAATCTGCCTCTGAGCCGTTGACTGCATTCACAATTCCATGGATTCGGTCTGCATCCGTCAGCTCTCCGTCTTCCGGATGGATCACGGCATCTCCTACCACACGAATCCCCTGATTATACCTTGCAAGAGCTTCTTCTGCTTTCACAAGTTCCTCCTGACTTGCTGCCAGGAGATAAATCTTATGATGATTCTTCTGCAAATATTTCAAAAACATTCTTAAGAATAATTTATTATCTGTCTCCCGCAGCAATCTTGCATCGTCCGTCTTCGCTGCCTCAAGAATCTCTACACTTCCCGGAAGGACCAAATCCTGCATTGAAACCTTTTTTTTCCACTCCGGATTTTCATGTTCTTTCATCAGAGATTCCATCGATACAAGTTCAATGGTATTGACGGAATCGCCTTTCATGAATCCGATTGCCTGCATCATTGCTTCTTTTGCCTTGATACAGGAAATCTCCACATCAAATATTGAAATTTTTTCTGTCATTTATGCCACCAAAGTTATCACTTTCCAAAAACTCTGCGAATTTTAACGCAAAATAATTTCTCCCCATTCTGTCTATTTTACCAAATTTATCCTTATTTGTCAAAAGCTGTGTCATTCAAAATTTTACTTTTGTTTATCTTTCATCATTTTCATCCGCAATTTTTGTCTGTTTTTTTATCTCTCGTCTTCTTCCGGTGACCATTCCGCCAATCCGTCCTGTCTCTTTTGATGTTAATGACTTCCACCCATCCTGCATCACGCGATCTAAAAGGCCTAATTCTTCTGCTATCTCATACTTCAGCTTTTCTTCCGGTTCAAGTTTAGTAAGATTGATCATCTTTTTCTTTTTTCTTCCCATACTTCTTATTGCTGCATCCAGCATCCTCCTTTTCAGAAGTATTTACAGAAAAAAAATTTTTATTCGTCACTCACCTGAATCGCACCAAGAACCTCTCCGATCGGAGCCGATATTGCAAGTTCTGCCCGGACACTTCTGGCTGTTTCTGATTTATTGATCACAACAAGGTGTTTTCCGTGAAAATAATCAATAAAACCGGCTGCCGGATAAACAACAAGGGAAGTACCTCCGATGATCAGCATGTCAGCTGATGAAATTGCTTCGACTGCCCCTTGGATCGTCTTCTGGTCAAGTCCCTCTTCATAAAGTACTACGTCCGGCTTAATCATCCCACCGCAACTGCATCTCGGAATTCCTTCTGAATTCTTCACATATTCCGCATCATAGAACTTCCCACATTTCATACAGTAATTTCTGTGGATGCTTCCATGAAGTTCATAGACGTTTCTACTTCCTGCCGCCTGATGCAGTCCGTCAATATTCTGTGTCACAACAGCCTGCAATTTCCCGGCCTGCTCCAATTCTGCCAGTTTCAGATGGGCAGCATTTGGCTTCGCATCCAAAATCATCATCTTCTCTTTATAGAACTCATAGAAAGCTTCCGGATATTTCATAAAAAAGCTGTGACTGACCACCTGTTCCGGTGAATACTTATATTTCTGATGATAAATTCCTGTTGCACTTCGAAAATCCGGAATATTACTTTCTGTTGATACACCGGCTCCTCCGAAAAACACGATCCGGTTACTCTCATCAATCATTGACTGCAGCTGCTCAATCTCTTTCTCGTACATCTTGCATACTCCTTTCTCAAACCGCACTTGCCAGATTCCTGTCACCTTAAGGCACACTGCCTTCTGCACCGGCGAAATGTTTACCTAAGCGGAGCGTTTTTAATATATTAGGAAAGCACTTTCCTAATATATTAAAAAGACAGGTCCGTCCTTCACCTGCATTCAGCTGTGTCTGACTCCCTGTCTTTTCTTAAGTAAACCTGTTCCCGGTACATCCGGAAAGCGATCTTATATCTTTTATTTATATCTTACAGATCGATTTTTCCTGTTGTATCTCCATTAACAACATAATATGCTGCTGACTCTTCCGGTTTCAGATAAATCTTAACATCTTTCATGTCTCCGACTTTATTCTTCAAATCCTTTGTCCATACATCTTTGACTTTCTTAAGGATCTCTTTCTCTGTATACTCTTTACCTGAGAACTGAAGGAAGAATTCTGTCTTCAAATCAGCTTTCTTTGTAGTCTTGGCTGCTGTCTTCTTAGCTGCTGCTTTCTTTACAGTCTTCACAGCCTTTTCAGCTGTATCTTCCGCTTTTGCTGCAACCTTCTTAGCTGCCTTCTTCACTGTCTCTTTTACTTCTTCTGCCTGAACTTCTGGTGTATCTACCAGCACTGCTGCCTTTGTTTCAAGTTTCTTTGTTGTGTCTTTCTTTGTCTCGATTGCTTTCGCAGCTGCTGTCTCTTTCTTCTCTGCCTTTACTGTTGCTGTTTCAGCTTTTGTTGTTGAAGATGTCTTCTTTGTTACCATACTTGTTTCCCTCCTAAAATATACACCCAAGTATATTGGCACTACCTCATTACAATGTGATTCTTAACGCGAAATAATGACAAGAACTTTTGTCCGTAATGATAAATTATTCACGATACGGATTATTGTAACTCATTTTTGACAAAACGTCAAATTTTCCTTGATAATTATCATTTTATTCCTCTGAAGAATAGCCCCTGAAAAATTCTGAAAGTCCGTCCAATGTCTTCATAAGAACCGGAATCTCTTTTTCGTCCAGTCTGTTCAGCACAGCATTTGTCATCTCCCTGTGAAACTCCTCGTGATGATAGTAAGCCTTCTCCCCTTTTTCTGTCAGCCAGATATATACCACTCTTCGATCTTCTTCACCGCGGGCACGCATTACATACTTCTTGTTTACCAGCCCATTCACCGCTGTGGTCAAAGAACCTGCCGTAATCTTCATCTTCTTTGCCACTACAGACATCGTTGTCTTTCCTGAAACACCGATTGCTTCTATTATATGCATATCGTTGTTTGTGATGTCTTTAAACTCCTCTGTAATGATTGCCTTTTTCTCCAGCTCCCAGATTTCATTAAATAAATGTACCAGAATGTCATTGATGGTATTATACGCATCCATCTTTTTTCCTCCTCGTCTTCTACTGTTCTCTGATCTCTTCAAACAGCTCTTCTCTATTCAATCTTCCGGGATCACTTTCATTCTGGTCTGCTATCTTAATTCAGACAATACCATGTTTTCTATCTCTTACATTCGACGAAATCTGTCGTATCTTCTATCTGTCAGTTGTTTTTCTGAAAGGCTTCCATATTGTTCAAGGAAATGTTCCATCTTCTCTTCCAGTTCACAGAGCACAGGAACCATCGTATCTTCCTGGTACACTTCAGGCTCGCAAATTATTTCTTCGATTACCTTAAGTTCCTTAAGATCTGCTGCTGTCAGACGCATCACTCCTGCCGCCTCTGACGCTCTCTTGCTGTCTTTCCACAAAATGCTTGCAAACCCTTCCGGTGAAAGTACTGAATACACTGCATTCTCCATCATCCACACTTCATCTGCAACTGCAAGTGCAAGCGCACCGCCGCTTCCACCTTCTCCGATTACAATTGAAAGAACCGGCACTTTCAAAGCTGACATCTCATACAGATTCCGGGCAATTGCCTCACCCTGTCCACGCTCTTCTGCCTCCATTCCGCAGAAAGCCCCCGGAGTATCCACAAAACAGATGACCGGACGTTGGAACTTTTCTGCCTGTTTCATCAGACGCAGTGCTTTTCTGTAACCTTCCGGAGACGGCATTGCAAAATTCCGTTCCAGATTCTCTTTCGTTGTCTTTCCTTTGCACTGGGCGATCACAGTAACCGCTTTTCCATGAAAATACGCAATTCCGCCTACTACTGCCGGATCATCCTTATAATATCTGTCTCCATGTAATTCTACAAAATCTGTAAACAGTCTGTCAATATAATCCTTACCGACCGGACGTTCTTTTTCCCTGGATTTCAGAACACGCTCCCAGGCTGACACATTTTCTTTTACTGCAGATGTGTTTTTTCTGTTCTCTTTTTTCTTTTCCGGACATTCTTCTTTCTTCTCATCTGTAACCGCATGCATTTTCAGAATCTGTCCCAGTATTTCCGTCATCTCATCCCTGGTTACGATTCGATCAACAAATCCATGCTCAAGAAGAAATTCTGCTCTCTGAAATCCTTCCGGCAATTTCTGTCCGATCGTCTGCTCGATCACACGCGGACCAGCGAATCCGATCAAAGCACCCGGTTCTGCAAGAATGATATCTCCAAGCATAGCAAAACTTGCTGTGACACCTCCCGTAGTTGGATCAGTCAATACCGGGATATAAAGAAAGCCTGCATCACTGTGGCGTTTCAGTGCCGCTGAAGTCTTTGCCATCTGCATCAGGGAAATGATTCCCTCCTGCATACGTGCGCCTCCGGAACAGGTAAAAAGAACAACAGGAAGCCTCTCCTTTGTTGCACGCTCGACTGCACGGGTAATCTTTTCTCCTACCGCATGTCCCATACTGGCCATCATAAATCTTCCGTCACAGACCCCGATCACAACCGGATATCCACAGATTGTTGCTTTTCCTGTCACAACCGCTTCATCAAGCCCGGTCTTTTCTCTTAAAGCTTCTACTTTTTCTGTATAGCCCCTGAAATTCAACGGATTCTCCGGTCTTTCCCCTTCATCGATCTTTGCATCCCATTCTTCAAAAGAGCCTGCGTCTGTCACAAGCTCAATTCTCTTATATGCCGGAATACGAAAGTATCCATGACATTTAGGACAAATATATTTTCCGTTGATTACTTCATCTGTTAAGATTGCTGCACCGCATTTATTACATTTTTTCAAGATTCCTTCCGGTGCTTCCGGCTTTCTTCTGTTTCGTGAATGAATCGAAGTGATCTTCTCTCCGGTCTTTTTAAACATATTATGCAGTCTCATTCATCATTCCTCCGATAAATTCCACATCAATATCTCCAGATATGAATTTTTTATGATTCAAAATCTCATACTGATAATCAATATTTGTGTCCACACCTTCAATAATGACTTCGCCAAGTGCGCTTCTCATTTTACGGATAGCCTCTTCTCTGTCGTCAGCATGTACGATCAGTTTCGCAAGCATGGAATCATAATAAGGCGGAACTTCATATCCTGTGTAAATCGCACTGTCTACACGTACGCCTTCACCCCCCGGGAAATGTACATCTGTGATTTTTCCAGGAGACGGGCGGAAATTCTTTTCCGGGTTCTCTGCATTGATCCTGCATTCGATCGCGTGACCTGTGATCTTGATGTCTTTCTGCTGAAGCTTTAGTCTCTGTCCGTCTGCAATCTTAATCTGCTCTTTGATCAGATCGATTCCTGTCACCCATTCTGTCACCGGATGTTCTACCTGAATTCTTGTATTCATTTCCATAAAGTAAAAGGCTCCACTCTTTTCTAAGAGAAATTCAATCGTTCCGGCATTCGTATAATGAGCTGCCTTCGCCGCTTTCACAGCCGCTTCTCCCATCTTCTGTCTCAGTTCCGGAGTCAGTGCTTCTGACGGAGATTCCTCGATCATCTTCTGATGATTTCGCTGAATGGAACAGTCTCTTTCTCCAAGATGGACCACATTTCCATACTTATCTGCA
>OGHK01001135.1_pt1 | contig 24761 bp, 18 predicted proteins | sample 1571411 | NCBI WGS metagenome assembly OGHK01 (sample SAMEA2582043, study PRJEB24529) | metagenome | biome: Human gut stool | place: China | collected 2011 | reverse complement strand
TGGCAGCAGGTCCTGCTTCTTATGGTATGACAGATACTATGGGACGTATGCACTCTGATGCACAGTTCGCTGGATCTTCTTCCGTACCGGCTCACGTTGAGATGATGGGTCTGATCGGAATGGGTAACAACCCAATGGTTGGTGCTACTGTTGCTGTTGCAGTATCCGTAGAGGAAGCTGCAAAGGCTGGTAAGTTCTAAGAGAAAAGTCAGTAATAGCAAGGCTTTGAGGGCCTCCGGAGAAATCCGGAGGTCCTTTTTCTTTTATTATAATAGAATTGTAATTTTAATTTTAATAACTAAATTGCGATATTTCAAAATTAAATTTCGTTTATTGTAGTATCAAATTGTTTGAAGCGCATTTTTATGGTATGATAATAAATACAAGCTAAATACAATAGTAAATAAAATGTGAATAATAAAAAATATAAGTCAGAGGTAAAAGTATGACCGTTAGTTATAAGAAGTTATGGAAATTATTGATTGATAAGGACATGATGAAGAAAGATCTGCGTGCGATGACAGGTGTTAGTACTACAACAATGTCCAGATTATCAAAGGACGAAAATGTAAGTACAGAAATTTTGTCAAAAATTTGTTCCGCTTTAAATTGTGATGTTGGAGACATCATGGAATTTGTTCCTGATAAAAAAGAGGAACAGTAAGGAGGTACGGTAATATGGATTATTCGTATTCTTATAATGCGTCTTTGACCAGAGAACCGTTTCTTTTCTATGAAATGCGTGCTACTGCAAAGCTGATGACAGAAGGAATTTATGATGATGCTATTGTAAAAGAAATTGTAGAGCAGAATCTTTTTCAGTATCCAACGGAAAAATCCATTACACGAATGGCAAAAGCCTGTATTAAACGGCTTCATGAACTGGAAGATGATTCGCTGGTTTCTGCGATTGCGTCACAGCCAACAGATGTAGCAAAACAAATTTGTCTGTATGCGTTAATGAAACAGAGCCGACTGGTCTGGGAATTTATGCTGACAGTTATTGGCGAGAAATATCGCTTAAGGGACATGTCTTTTGGTAAGATAGACTTGAATACATTTTTTATGCGTTTGCAGGAACAGAATGATGCAGTAGCTTCCTGGAGCGATACTACAATAACAAAGTTAAAACAGATTATTGCCAGAGTTCTTGTTGAAACAGAATATCTCGATAATCGGGGGGCAGATCATTTGAATCCAGTATGGTTGTATCCTGTTTTGGAGAATGCCATCAGAAGCAACGGCGATACGGCAGTACTGCCGGCGTTTAATTGCTTTGTGTAGGAGGTAGCCAATGAGTGACATAAAAGAACGCCTGGACAAGGTTCGGGCATTGATCCAGGAACCGGAGTTTCTGGAAGGCAAGGGACTCAGCAATGAGGTGAATATCAGAATCTTTTGTTATGAACCGGAGAATGAAATGGTTGTCCGCCATTTTGTGAATCAGCTGGAAACCGATCAGTCTTTAGATTGCCACTTGATAGTTTGTAATTTATATAAAACATTTCTCTCTATCTGCGATGATATGGATATCACAGATGCGATTCCCGATATGGAAGAAGCTGACGGAAGTGCATATCTTTTGGAGCAGCTTAACTCTGCAATCGGTAATGGAGAGTTCATTGATAAAATCCAGTATGAGCCACATAAACAAGGCGATGTGCTGATGCTGACAGGTGTGGGCGAAGTATTTCCATTTATGAGAATCCATACTTTACTGGAAGCCTTGCAACCATACTTTTCGGAGGTTCCGATTTTGGTGATGTATCCGGGCGAGTTTGATGGCCGTCATGTAAAACTGTTCAGTCGTCTCACACCAAATGATTATTACCGGGCATTCAATGTCATAGATTAAGGGGGATAAAGCCATGATGATTCGAGATATGTTTGCGGATGATATCAATCGCAAAATCAATGGTGTAATTAAAGTTGACCAGGCTGCTGACGATGTGATAGAGCAGGAATTAAATGAATATGTCATCACCAGAGAATTGAAGAAACACTTTATCACTTTCTTCAACTATTATGGGGATGCTTTTGACCAACCTACCGCCGATATGGGCGTTTGGATTTCCGGTTTCTTTGGAAGTGGTAAATCTCATTTCCTGAAAATGCTTTCTTATCTTCTGAAAAATAAAGAGATAAAAGGCATACGCAGCGTAGAGCGTTTCCGTAAAAAATTTGAGGACGATCCGGCAACCTTTATGTTGATTGACCGTGCTACAAAAGGACCGACAGAGACCATTCTTTTTAATATTGATATTGAAGGATTCAGCAATAAAGATAAGACGGCGGTTCTTCGTGTTTTTGCAAAAATGTTCTATAACCATCTGGGATTTTACGGTGAAAATCTGAAAGTCGCGATGATGGAGCGTTATATTGAACAGCAGGGTAAGACCGAGGAGTTCCGCAGAGTTTTTGAAGAAAGGAAAGGCAAGTCCTGGCTGGAAATGCGGCGTGCTTTTGCGTTCAATGGCAAGTTCATTATCCCGACGTTGATGGAAGTTCTGGATATGAGCGAGGATGATGCCAGAGCATGGTTCAATGACAAGACTGCAACGGAAATTTCTATTGCACAGCTTGTAGAAGATATGAAAGCCTATGTGGATACCAAGCCTGCCAACTTTCGTCTGCTGTTTATGATTGATGAGGTTGGTCAGTATGTAGGCACGGATACCGATATGCTTTTGAATCTCCAGTCTCTGACTGAAAAAATCGGAAGTGAATGCGAAGGTAAGATTTGGGTGATTTGTACAGGGCAGGAAGCGATTGATGAAATCATCAAAGTTCGTGCAGATGAGTTCTCGCGTATTCAGGCTCGTTTCAAAACAAGATTGAGCTTATCTTCCTCTTCTGTGGATGAAGTTATACAGAAGCGTATTCTGAAAAAGAAACCAGAAGCAGCGAAAGACCTGGAAGGTGTTTATGAGCAGAATGATTCTGTTCTGCGTAATTTGTTCAGCTTCAGCGGCTCCATTTTGGATATTAAAGGTTATTCCGGTTCGAGGGAATTTACAGAGAACTTCCCGTTCGTGCCATATCAGTTCATCATCATGCAGAAGGTATTTGCCGAGATCCGCAAGCATGGAAATTCCGGCAAGCATCTGTCTGGTGGTGAGCGTTCTATGCTGTCAGGCTTCCAGGAAGCTGCACAGAAAATTCAGGAGAAGGATGAATACGCACTTGTCCCGTTCTTCCGTTTTTATGATACCGTACATACTTTCCTGGACGGTTCTATCCGCCGAGTAATTGAGCGTTGCCAGAAAGCTGCCAATAATGGCGATGGCATCGAACAGCAGGATGTAGATGTACTGAAACTTCTGTACCTGATTCGATATATTGATGATATTCCTTCCAATCTGGACAATATCGTTATCCTCATGGCAGACGATATTCGTGTAGATAAGATTATCATGCGTGAAGCTGTCCGTGGATGTCTTGACCGTCTGATGAGCCAGAACTATATTGGCAGAACCGGAGATATTTATAACTTCCTGACCGACGAGGAACAGGATATTCAGCGGGAAATCAGAGATACCAATGTGGATACTGCTTCTATCGTGGAGCGTATCGCTCAGGCGATTTATGGTGATATTTTTAAAACGAGTAAATTTCGTTATGGAAAATATGATTTTGCCTTTGATAAGATGGTAGATGGAATTTCAGTGGGTGTATCAACTGGAGGTATGTGTTTACGGTTCCTGACAGTGGCAACAGATGCCATTGAAAAAACCGATTACCGCCTGATGACAGAATCCAAAGGAAATGAAGCAATTGTTGTTTTGGCAGATACACCTTACTATGAATCGTTGGAATTGGCTATGAAGATTCGTAAGTATGTAAAGCAGAGAAACGTAAGCCAGCTTCCAAAGCCTGTTCAGAAAATTATTGAAAATCAACAAGATGAAGCCGGAAAATATGAGTTGAGTGCCATGACCGAATTGCAAAATGCCATTGAAAAGGCACAGTTTTATGTGGACGGCGAACATCTGGAAATCAAAGCCGGAAATGCCAAGAGTAAGATTGATCAGTCTCTTGAATATCTGGTAGCTCATGTATATAGCAAACTTGATTTAATCACAGAAAATGCAGGCAGTGATGCGGATATTATTGCAATTTTGACAGGTACAGTAACAGCACTTCCGGGTATGGAACCGAATCGTGACGCTGCCTCTGCTATGGAAGAATATCTGGAAATGCAGGATGCAAAGAAACTTCCGACTTCTATGGCTGATGTTCAGAGCAAGTACAGTGCGATTCCATATGGCTGGAAAGAGATAGATATTGCTGCGGTTGCGGCACAGCTCATTTATTCTCAGAAAGTAACGATTAAGTATGCAGGAAATACCATTCAGCCGGATGATCCGAAACTGCCGGATATGCTCCATAAAAAGAGTGAGATCGGCAAGACTTCTATCAGCAAACGTAAAACCATTTCCGCTACGATGATGCGTGATGTAAAATCAATGCTTCGGGATTATTTCGATGTTATGGATGTGCCGGATGATGAGGATGGTCTGATTCGTTTTGCAACTGAGAAATTCAGCGAACAGAGAGACTACTATGCTTCTCTGGATGCTCGTTATGAAGGACATAAATACCCAGATCGTATATTGGTGCAGGAAGCGATTCATCTGATGGACGATGTTCTTTCCCAGAGGAAAGATAATATTGCACTGATTGAGCGTGTACTGAAAAAAGAAGATGATCTTTTTGATAATAAAGAAGCTATGAGCAACGGCATTGAGAATTTCTTCAAGACACAGGTAACGGTATTTGATCAGGCAGTACAGTTTGAAAAATCTTTACGTGACGATCTTGACCGTATTGCGGAAAATGAGGAAGCACACAAGGCACTGAATACGATTCGTTTGATTACTATGGTCCAGACTGGAAGCAAGTTCAATTATAGTCGGATTCGTGAACTGAATCCGTTGATGGAAACGGTTCGTACTGCCCATGATAAGATGCTGGAAGAAAAACGTGCGGAGGTTCTGGAAACGGTTCGTCAGTGTATGGAAGCAACGCACACGGTTGCTAACGGTGATATAAAGGTATCTCATTTGATTGAAAAATCAGATCGGTATTTCAGTCAGTGCAAAGAGAAAATCGCAGAATTAAAGAGCCTCGCCCTTCTGGATGCCATGTTCCTGCCGATGTGCCAGTACAAGGATGATACGGTCAGCAACATCGAAAGGCTTCTTATGCCTCCGACACAAAAGCCGCAGGTACAGTCGAAGCCGACTTCTTCAGAATCAAAATCGGCTCCGGTCAGGAAAAAGGTGGTTCGTGCTTACAGTCGTCAGGTTGTGTTCCAGGCAAAAACCTTACAGACAGATACGGATATTGATGATTATGTAGAAAAAATTCGTTCACAGCTGAAACAATTGTTGAAAAATTGCGACGAAATTCGGTTAAACTAAAATCGTAATAAGTTTGAGGGATTCAGGAGGTTTATATGTGGATTAAAGAGATAACAATTTCAAATTATAAATCGATTCGTGAAATGAATATAAAATTTCAGCCGGGCGTTAATTTGCTGATAGGGGATAATGGAGTCGGAAAAACATCTGTTTTGGAAGCAATCACCGTTGCACTTGGTGACTTTATGAACGGAATATCAGGAGTGTCAAAAAAAAGAATTTTAACAAGTGATGTCAGAATGGATACAAAAATGATTTCAGATGTATCACAGGGAATTATTTATTGTACACCAATTACGATTAAATCGACATTTGATACAGAAGAAGGAATAAAACAAGGAGAAGTGACCAGACGGGATGAAACTGCAAAGTCAAAAACAAGATTTATTGGGAAAGAGGTTTCTGATTATGCAAACAGAAAAGTAAATGATTTGTCTGAAGAACTCCCTTTGTTTTGCTATTACAGTACATCCAGGCTTGCACCGCCTAAAAGAGAAAATTTTGGAACAGCCAGTAAAAATAAATTGAATGACAGAAGATGTGGATATATTGGCTGTATGGAAAATAATCTGGATATTAAAGCTCTAAAAGCATGGTGTCTTAAGATGGAAATGCTTGCTTTTCAAAAGCAAAAACCGATTGCAGAGTATCAGTCATTCAAAGAGATAGTAGCGAATTTTATGTGGAAGATGAATGAGCTTGAAGAAAAGCCGGAAGTGATGTATTCAAGAGCATTTGAAGATATTGTTTATATAGAAAACGGAGAAACCATACCGGTTAATTATTTAAGTGCCGGATATCAGTCGTTATTATGGATGGTTATGGATATGGCTTTTCGAATGGCGAATTTAAATCCGGAGAAACTATCTCTAAATCAGTGCGAAGGAATTGTATTGATTGATGAGATAGATATGCATCTGCATCCGAAGTGGCAGTGGAAAATTGTTGAGTCATTACAAGAATGTTTCCCGAAAATACAGTTTATACTTGCCACACATTCGCCTATCATTATTTCTTCCTGTAAAAATGCTGCTTTACTGGAAATTGACCGTGACCAGACAATTTCAGAATTATCGGATGCTTATGCATATTCTGTGGCAGATGTGCTTGCATATCGCCAGGGAAGTTCTGGAATCCCGGACAAGTTAAAAGATTTGTCAAGAAAATTCGAAGTAGAAGTGAATGCAAAGAAATACGAAGCAGCCAGGGAAATTCTTCGTAACATGAAAAGAGAATATGGGGCAGAAAACAGTCTGGTAAAAAAAGGGCGATTTACATTAAGAATGGCAGGGATGAATCTCGATGATTTACATTAAGAAAAGAGAGCCGACAAAAGGTGTGCAGGAAGAACTGAAAGAGAAAGCAGAATCACCTGAATGGCAGAATATATCAGAAACAGATACCGCTGCTATGCGAGGAATTTTTGATCAGTTATCATGTAAAAGAGAAATTCGACAGTGCCTTTTAGAAGAACAGCACTATCTATGTGCCTATTGTATGAGCAGCATTGAGAATAAAGAATTGCATATGTCGATTGAGCACTTAGTTCCACTGAGCAAATGTAAAGAAAAAGTGTTAGATTATCGTAATTATCTTGGCGTTTGCAGAGGTGGAGCGGATCTTCCGCGAAATAGAAGCAGATGTATTTGCTGTGATGCAAGTAAAGGAAATCAAGAGCTTCAAAGTGTTAATCCATTTGATGAAACACAAATGAATCAGATCAGATATTTATCGGATGGGACCATTTATTATGAACAAAGAAACACCGACAGTGAAGAGTATGTAAAATCCATGAAAAGCGACCTGTTTCAGATCTTGAAGCTAAATGGAGAATATGACCAGGCAACAGGAGTGGTGAAACGAGATACAAAGACATCTCTGGTGAAAAATCGAAAAGATGCCTATGAAGAATGTGAGAACTACATATTAGAGTTGTCTGAACAGGGAGTTTTAACGAAAGAACAGTTGGAGCGTGATTTGCAGAACATTTTGGAAAAAGAACATTATGAGGCATATGATGGAGTTCGTATATTTTTATTGAAGAGGGCATACGAAAATTTGAAAGAAGAAAACGTATAAGAAAAGCCTGAAAAGTTACGATGAAATCAAGCTGACTTAAGAAAGATATGGCGAAATGATGGATGATTATGAAAATAAAGAGAAAGTGGAAACTAAGAATAATTTAAATGAGGATAATTTCAGAAAAAAGAAATCTTCGCAGCAACAAATGCAAAGTCTCTTAGAACCTGTGGGGAAGAATATAAATGCTGTTGCTAAAATACAGCAAAGTACAAAGAAGATATTAGAGCCATTGCAGCCAATGCTGCAAATGCAGACTAATAGTAGTTTAATGCGTGATATGTATAAGAGACAGATAGAAGCATCGTCATCTGCTTTGATAAGAAAACAAATAGAAGAAATGTCGAATATTTTAAAAAAGACATTTATTAAAAATTTTGATACTGGCGTAATATCTGAGGCTGCTCGTATGATGATGCGAGAAATTTCAGAGGCAATACAAAGGATCAAAATACCGGATATTTCTGCTGAACACAAACAGGAAATTATAGAAGCGTATAAGGCATGGGGAATCTATGGTTGGACGATTGATCCAGAGGCCAGTATAAAAGCATTCAGTTATAATCCTGGTGATAAAAAAACAGCAGACAATATTGCACTGAAAAGATATTCGAAAGAAAAAATGGAACAGATTTTTGAAATGATACGTGAAAGCAAGCGAGTGAAGAAATTAGATTTTGAAGAGGCTGTTTTCGATTATCAACATAAACAGTATAAATCTTGTGCACTTATTTTATTTTCGTTAATTGATGCTCTTTTGATTAGATTACAGAAAAAATCAAATTTAGATGGAAAAAGACGTAAAATTGGGTTGGGTGCTGTGAATGCAGCACAAAAACGTACGGAGACAGATTTAAATACAGAATTATTTTTTACACATATGTTTTGTACAAATCTTTTTGTTTGCCTTGGAAAGGTATTTGAAGGAGGAAAAGATTTTAAAAATCAGCCAGATGTAATAAACAGAAATTTTCTTGGTCATGGAATGATGACAAAGCAAGTTAGAAAAAAGGATTGTATTCAGTTGTTTTTATTGTATTACAATACGCTCGAATTACTTGATATGATTTATTAAAAGGATAAATATTATGGATAAAAATGCGATAAAAAAATTTGCTGTCTGGGCAAGGACAGAGCTGATCGCCCGTGTTTCCCTGAAAGGCGTGGAATACGGTATCACAGAGGATAACATTGAGGACGCAAATGCGGACAGCGTTGGAGGTAAAGTTTTTACAGCCAATGAAAAGAGGCAGCGTCAGGCTTTGATTGACGAGATTAACGATAAAGGATATAAGCAGGTCATGGAGGAGGTTGCCTATACTTGGTTTAACCGTTTTTCTGCTCTGCGTTTCATGGAAGTCAACAGTTATCTTCCTTCCCATGTGCGTGTATTTACGGACGAGGAAAACAACTTTAAGCCGCAGATTATAACCGAAGCCATTCATCTGGATTTGGATGGACTTAATATGGAAAAGATCTATGAACTGAAAGAAGCCGAAAAGACGGAAGAACTGTATAAATATCTGCTGATCGTACAGTGTAACGCTTTGAACAAGATTCTGCCGGGAATGTTTCAGAAGATTGCAGATTACACGGAACTTCTTCTGCCGGACAATCTGCTCCGTGAAGGCAGTGTTATTCAGCAGATGATTGAGCTGATACCGGAGGATGACTGGAAGGATGCTGTCCAGATTATCGGATGGTTGTATCAGTATTATAACAGTGAGAAAAAAGATGATGTTTTTGCAGCACTGAAAAAGAATGTGAAAATCACAAAAGAAAACATCCCTGCAGCAACCCAGCTTTTCACACCGGACTGGATTGTTCGCTACATGGTAGAGAACAGCCTTGGTCGTTTATGGCTGGAGGGACACCCGGATGTGAAAGATCAGCTTCTTCCGACAGAGGAAGAGCAGTCTTCCTATGCTGCCGGAAACCGTGACCCGGAAGATACCAAATGGCATTACTATCTGGAAGAAGCCGAGCAGGAGTCAGAAGTGCAGGCACAGCTTGCAGAGATTCGCAAAGAATACGCCGCACTGACACCGGATCAGTTGAAAGTCATTGACCCATGCTCCGGTTCCGGTCATATTCTTGCATATATGTTTGATGTGCTGATGAAGATTTATGAATCCTACGGCTATACTACTCGTGAAGCAGTGGCAAGTATTGTAGAAAATAATCTTTACGGTTTGGATATTGATGATCGTGCGGCACAGTTGGCTTATTTTGCGGTAATGATGAAAGCCCGTCAGTATGATCGCCGCTTCTTTAGCCGTGGCATTCAGTCCCATGTGTATACCATCGTGGAGAGCAATCATGTAGATAAATTTGCTGTGGACTATTTCTGTAATGGCGATGTGAAGCTCACGACAGTTATGGACACCATCATCAAAGAACTGCATGATGCAAAGGAATACGGTTCTATTCTGACTGTCACACCACAGGATTGGTCTGCTTTATATAACCGTTTTGCGGAGATTACGGAAGATATAAATATGTCCCGTGATACGGCACTGAGAGAATTATTGCCTCTGGTACAGGTGGCAGAAGCCCTGGCACAGAAATATGATGTGGTTGTGACAAATCCGCCGTATATGAGTTCTGGTAATATGGGTGCAAAATTGCTCTCTAAAATAAAAAAGGAATTTGATGTAGGTAAAAATGATACTTATTCAGCTTTTATAATTAAATGCAGAGATTTTGCCAAGAAAAAAGGTTTTTATTCAATGATTACAATGCAAGGTTGGATGTTTACGCAGCGGTTTGAAGAACTTCGTCAACTTTTACTTAGAGATACATTATGTTCTATGCTTCATGTTGGATATAATAGTTTTCCTGAGTTAAATTCTAAAATTGCTCAAGGGACATCGTTCTCTTTTAGAAAAAATTATGTTAAGCGATATGTATCAACATATTATGATTTGACAAATAGGGTACCACAAAGCGCAGATAAAAAACAGATTTTTGAAAATAAAATGGCATCTAATGATTGCATTGAGATGATAAATGACAAGTTTACTGCTTTGCCAGGTTGCCAATTTGCGTATTGGATAACACCAGCTTTATTGAATGATTTTTCTGATGGCATAAAACTTGGGAATATTGCAGCTCCACGTCAAGGATTAGCGACAGGGGACAATGATACATTCCTACGTTTTTGGCATGAGGTGCCTTATTACAAATTAGGATTTTCGTACAAAACGACAGAAGAATTTCAGCTGAGCAATAAATTATATGCACCGTATAATAAAGGCGGAGAGTACTGTAAGTGGTATGGTAACCGAGACCTGGTAATTAAATTTGATAATGTTAATTATAACATTTTGCAAAATCAAGGAAATCATCTGCCATCCAAACAGTATTATTTTTCTGAATGTGCTACATGGAGTGCGCTAACAACCAGTGGATTTTCTTGCCGATATTGCGAAAATGGTTTTGTATTTGATACGAAGGGGTCGTCTTTATTCTGCAATAATAGAGATGAATTATTGATGTATATGGGATTCCTTAATTCGATTGTTGCGAATGAGATATTCAAAATGCTATCTCCAACAGTAGATTACAATGCTGGAACAGTCGCAAATGTCCCAATTTTAAGTAAAAAAAACGAAAAGGTAAATTATATTGTAGAGGATAATATTGAAAAAACAAAGCGAGCGGCAGACTCCTTTGAAACTTCATGGGATTTCCAGCATCATCCGCTTCTTCGCAAAGTCACGACTATCGCTGAAGCCTTTGAACAGTGGCAAACTGAATGTGATGACCGCTTCAACCAGCTGAAAGCAAATGAGGAAGAACTGAACCGTATTTTCATCGACATTTACGGCTTGCAGGATGAGCTGACATCGGATGTTGAGGATAAAGATGTCACTGTCCGCAAGGCTGACCTTAGCAGAGATATTCGCTCCTTCATTTCCTATGCGGTTGGCTGTATGTTCGGTCGCTACTCTCTGGATATGGATGGACTCGCCTATGCAGGCGGCGAATGGGACAACAGCAAGTATGCTTCGTTTGCTGCGGATAAGGATAATATTATCCCAATCTGTGATGATGAATATTTTGAGGATGACATTATCGGTTTGTTCGTGGAGTTCGTGAAAACCGTTTACGGTGCAGGTACGCTGGACGAAAACCTGAAATTTATTGCAAATGCATTGGGCGGTAAAGGTCAACCGAAAGATGTGATTCGGAATTATTTCCTGAATGATTTTTACAAAGATCATTGTAAGACTTACCAGAAACGTCCGATTTACTGGCTGTTTGATAGCGGTAAAAAGAACGGTTTCAAGTGCCTGATTTATGTGCATCGCTATCAGCCGGACACTATCGCTCGGATTCGTACCGATTATGTGCATGAACAGCAGGCTCGTTATCGTACTGCCATTGCCGATCTGGAACAGCGTATTGCCAATGCTTCCACCAGTGAACGTGTGAAGTTAAAAAAGAAATTGACTGCTTTGCAGGCACAGGATACAGAGCTTAGAACCTACGAGGAAAAAATTCATCACCTTGCCGATCAGATGATTTCGATTGACCTGGACGATGGCGTGAAGAAAAATTATGCAATTTTCCAGGACGTTTTGGCTAAAATAAAGTAGGGGGGCGAAATGATGTTATATACTGTATTTTGCGATGAAAGTTGTCACTTGCAGAAAGATAATTCTTCGATTATGGTTCTTGGAGCAATGTATTGCTTAAGCGAAAAGAGAAAACAAATTTATTCAGATATTCGTGCAATCAAAAAAAAGTATGGGCTGAGTAGTTATTTTGAAATCAAATGGACAAAAGTCTCTGAATCAAAGATTGAGTTTTATTTAGAATTGCTTGATTATTTTTGGAAAAACAATGATTTACATTATCGTGGTTTGGTAGCTACGGGAAAAGATAAATTGAATCATAAAGAATATAATAATGATGATTACGATTTATGGTATTATAAAATGTATTTCCGAACACTTGATCCGATTATCCGGCAAGAAAACGAGTATCATATTCTGTTGGATATAAAAGATACAAAAGGAGGTAAGCGTATCCAGAAATTAAAGGAGGTCATGTGCAATAATATTTATGATTTTAATGGAGAAGTAATTACACATATTGGACAAATTAACTCTATGGAATCAGAAATTCTGCAATTAGCAGATTTGTTGAATGGAGCATTAACATATCATTATAGGAATCTGGAAATTAAAGATATAGCGAACCAAGGGAAAATTGAGTTTGTAAAAGCATTACAGAAAAAGCAGAATATTGATAAATCAACGGCTCGTTATGAATCAAAGCTAAATTTATTTATTTGGGAACCAAGGAAATAGGAGGAAGACCAATGAAAAAGAAATTAACTCCTATTGCTATTGATAAAACGTTAAAACCATCTGAAATTTTTGATAATTGTCATAATAAATTTAAAGAGACTATTGCGACAAAAGATAGACCTCTATTTCAGGGGATGGAAATTTATGTACCATTAAAATGGATAGAAAATAAGGCAGAAATATTCTGGCATTCTGCAAGTATAGAACAGAAAGCAAAACTGGATATAAAACCATGTACAAATGATATTTCATCTGCATTTTGTTCAGAAAATTGTATTTCAGGAACAGAAGTAATTACGATGAATGATGGAAATGTACGTGCGAAGTGCCTGTATCGTGCATTGCGTGTAGGATGGATTCGAGAAATTCTTGAACTGTATAATGCAAATGATATGCGGGTTAAATACTGGGAAAAAGTAAATTCCAAGAAGAAAAGACGTTTATATTTACGTTATCAGGAAGAAGAATTAGATTATCTGATTGTATTTGAAAAGAAAAGTGAAAAGAGAGTACAGTTGATAACAGCTTATCCAATATTTTTTGTAAGTGCCAAGAAAGATTATGAAAAAGACTATCAGAATTACATAAAAGAGATTGAAAAAGAAACAAAATAAAAACCGGTAATCGCAATACGAAAACCGGATTCTCCTTCTAAACGTGTTAGATGAGTTAATATTATTATATGTGTCACAAGGGGAAAAGTCAATGCATAAAAGAAAAATAGTTCTGGCAAAATAAAGAAAAGTGCCGGATACTGCTAAGAGTGCCGGATAAGTGCCGTTAAAGTGCCGGATACCAAGGAAGGAAAGAAAGTGACTTATGGATACAGACAAAGTAATACAGGACTTAAACCGCAGGTTTGCTGCACCTCTGCCGGAGTTTTATCAGCGTCGTATCATCTTTTGGTACGATGAAGATAAGGAATTTGAGGATAAGCTGGATGAAGTGGTTTTGGAAAATGCAAAGGTGATTGCTCTGACTGGCAATAATGCGTTTTCTGTGAAGAGACTGCTTTCGGTAGATGATCTGACCACAAATTATCTGGTTTACAGTCCTTTAGCATATAATCGTCCCGATGATAACTGGCTTCTGGATGTGGAGCTTTACAGTGAGGAGTTTCGGGCAGATCTGATTTCTATTTGGATGGATGAGATGGCACTTGTATCGAATCCGGCTATGCGGAAGCAGGTTAAAAATTATCGAGCGTATTTCAATGCAATAGATCGTCGGGCAAAAATTATCAGACAGAATAAAATTCCGGCAACCCCTGCTCAGTTGCATATGGCTGTCATGGCTGCGATTTGCGGATTGAAAGACGCACATCCAAATATGATTCTTCGAAGTCTGTTCCGAGCCGGATTGGATTTGAAGAACAATACGGTTTATCAGGATTTTGTAAAATATCATGCAGATAGTGCTTTCTGGGCGATGGTTCGTCAGGGATGCGGATTTAATGAGGAAGAACCAGATCTTGGACGACTGGCGATTCATCTGCTTTTGACTGCCGCTACCCGCACCATGCGGCAGGAGTATCTTGCCGGACTGGATAGCTTCATTTCCATGCCGCACCAGGCATATTGCTATGATTTTATTTCCGAGTGGTTGCACAGCGAAGATATTCAGCAGTTATATGATGTGGCACGGTATGTTGAAGATGAAGCCCGTCTGCATCAGCGGTTTGAAAAACTGACAGTGGACGATCTGGCAGGAACGGAATGTTTCCCGTGCATCAACGAAGTGATTTTGACAAAGCTGATGACAGAGATCAGTGACCATATCATTGATGTGGATACGATTACTTCTACCGTTGAAAAGCGTAGAACTTGTGCATGGTATGAGCCATTTAAAAACTTTTATGACGGCATTTTACAAGTGGCAAATATGCAGAGCTTCTTTAAAGAACATTCTGCCGGATTTCATACCGCAGAAGCAAAGAGTATCTTGAAAGAATATACAGAAAGCTACTATCAGATGGACACCTATTACCGTTTGTTCCACCTGAGTTTTCAAAAGAGTCTGGAGACTTCCAATATTCTGCTGGATGATTTATTCAAGCACGTTGTTGATAAGGTGGAAGGACTCTATACTCACTGGTTCCTGGGTGAGTTAGGTAACAACTGGTCGGATGTATGTGCAGATGAAATGGCAAACTATGGAAAGGTTTTAGATGTACCACAACAGGAAGAATTTTATCGTTCTCGCATTAAGAACTCGGATACTAAGGTGTTTGTGATTATTTCAGATGCCATGCGTTATGAGGTGGCAGCTGCGATGGCAGATCAGCTTCAGAGAGAAACACAGAGTAAGGTTTCCATCAGCAGTATGCAAAGCATTTTCCCTTCTATCACAAAGTTCGGTATGGCAGCGTTACTGCCGCATAAAAAACTGACAGTAGAAGTTCGAAACGATATTTTGACAGTTCTGGCAGATAGTCAGTCTACGGCAAGTACTTATCGGGATAAGATTCTGAAATCAGAAGATCCGGCGAGTGTGGCTTTGAAATATAACGATATTATTGCCATGAAGCGAGCAGAAAGAAGTGTTTTGGTGAGAGGTATGGATGTGGTTTACATTTATCACGATACCATTGATGAAGCCAGTCATACTTCGGATACTGCTGTTTTTGCCGCCTGTGATAAAGCGATTTCGGAATTGAAGAATCTTGTGCGAATTATTGTAAATGAATTTGGCGGTACGAATATTCTGATTACGGCTGATCATGGATTCCTTTATACATATAGTCCTTTGAAGGAAGAGGATAAGGTAGATAAAAAAGGATTTTTTGATGTAGATGCAAAGAACTCTGATGATATAAAAAAAGAAAGCATCAGGCGATGCGTGGAATATGGCAGAAGATATGCAATTATGCAGAAAGGTGTGCATCCGGATTATTTGATGCCTGTAAAATTATTGGATGGGAATACAGAATTTGAAGGATTTGCCCCAAGAGAAAGTATCAGGATTAAAATGAGCGGCGGTGGCATGAATTTTGTGCATGGCGGTATAAGCTTGCAGGAAATGGTAGTTCCGGTCATTGAATATCATCATTTGCGTAATGATTCTATGGAATATAAGCGTAATAAACAGAAATATGATACCAAGCCGGTGACGGTTAATCTACTGTCCGCAAACCGTAAAATCAGCAATATGATTTTCTCACTGAATTTCTATCAGAAAGATGCAGTCAGTGCAAATCGTGAAGCGGCTACTTATCAGGTTTACTTTACGGACGAAAACGGCAAGCAGATCAGTGATGTTCAGAAGATCATTGCAGATAAGACCAGCGACAACGGATCAGAGAGAACCTTCCGCTGTCAGTTCAATCTGAAATCTCTGAAATACAGCAATACCGCTACATACTATCTGGTAATCGCAGATGAACAGGGACTGCAAATGCCGCAGCGTGAGCCGTTTCAGATTGACATCGCTTTTGCGGTGGATGAGTTCGATTTCTTTAGTTAATGCCGCGGGAGGACAAAAAGATGGAGCAATTTACAGAGGGTGAAAGCACTCGTGAAGAGATAAAGAACAAACTTCGTCAGAATTTTGATGGTAAGATTGTTCGAAAAGACTTAACAAAGAAGATTAAGGAAGGGGCAAATGTTCCGGTTTATGTACTGGAGTTTTTGCTGGGTCAGTATTGCAGTTCGGATGATGAATCTGTCATTGAAAAAGGTGTACAGAATGTGAAGCGTATTCTTGCCGACAACTTTGTACGTCCGGATGAATCGCAAAAGATTCTGTCCCAGCTACGAAAGAAAGGCAGTCACACGATCATTGATATGGTGACTGTCCGACTGGATATGAAAAAGGACTGCTTTTTTGCAGAGTTTTCCAATCTGGGAGTTGGCAATGTACCGATTGCCGACGAATACCCGGAAAAGTTTGATCGCCTGCTCTGTGGTGGTATTTGGTGTATTGTTCAGCTGGATTACGAGGTTGAGGGCGACAATAACTTTGGTATTGAGGATATTGACGGAAATCCGCTTCGTTCCAAACAGAAAAAGCAGAAAGATATTTCTCCGATCAGTATCCGTAAGCTGACACCGATTCAGATGCCGCATATTGATATTGACGAGCTGAAGCAGGGACGAAAAGCCTTTACCAAGGATGAATGGCTGGATGTTCTTCTACGTTCTATCGGTATGGAGTCGGATGAATTTACATATCGTGAAAAATGGCTACTTTTGACTCGTATGATTCCATTGGTTGAAAATAACTTTAACCTTTGTAAATTGGGACCGAGAAGCACTGGCAAGTCACATCTCTACAAAGAAATTTCTCCGAACAGTATTTTAGTTTCAGGGGGACAGACGACAGTTGCAAATCTCTTTTATAATATGGGACGCAAGACCGTCGGACTGGTCGGTTTATGGGATTGCGTTGCTTTTGATGAAGTGGCAGGTATCAAGTTCAAGGATAAAGATGGCATCCAGATTATGAAAGATTACATGGCATCTGGTTCTTTTGTTCGTGGCAAAGAAGAAAAGGCTGCTACTGCTTCTATGGTCTTTGTGGGAAATATCAATCAGAGTGTGGATGTTTTGTTGAAAACATCCAGCCTGTTTGCACCTTTTCCTCCGGAAATGGGAGCGGACACGGCATTTCTTGACCGTATGCACTGTTATCTTCCGGGCTGGGAGATACCGAAGTTCAGACCGGAGCATTTTACCGATGATTACGGTTTTATCAGTGATTATCTGGCTGAATTTATTCGAGAACTTCGTAAAGAACAGTATGGAGATGCACTTGACCACTATTTCCGCCTGGGAAGAAATCTGAATCAGCGTGATACGATCGCAGTACGCCGTATGGTAGATGGTTATCTGAAGCTGATGTATCCGAATGGTGAATTTACGAAAGAAGAGTTGGAAGAAGTTATTCAGATTGCATTGGAAATGCGTCGCCGTGTCAAAGAACAGCTGAAAAAGCTGGGTGGTATGGAATTTTACGATGTGAACTTTTCTTATATTGACCTGGAGGATATGTCAGAGCATTATGTTTCTGTACCGGAACAGGGTGGCGGTAAGCTGATACCGGACGGTATGTGTAATCCGGGCCAGGTTTATACTGTATCCAGAGGAAAAAGCGGCATGATCGGTGTATTCCGTCTGGAAAGCCAGATGCTTCCGGGTAATGGCAAGATTGAACGTACTGGTTTGGGTAGCGATTCAAAGTGTAAGGAAGCTGTGAACACGGCATTTAATTATCTGAAAGCCAACGGCAACCGGATCAGTGGCTCTATCAGCACGTCAACAAAAGACTATATCATCAACTATCAGGACTTGCAGGGTATTGGAATGACTGAGAAGCTGGCACTTCCGACATTGGTTGCCCTTTGCTCAATCGCACTGGGAAGACCGGTAGTCAACAATCTGGCAATCTTGGGAGATATTACAATCAGCGGCACGATGATAAAGGTAGATGAACTTGCAAACACGCTTCAAGTGTGCCTGGACAGCGGTGCAAAGAAGGTGTTGATTCCGAGTACCGCGTTTGTGGATTTCGCAAGTGTCCCGGCTGATTTGATGAGTGCATTTCAGCTGATTCCGTATCAAAGTGCGGAGGATGCAGTGTTTAAGGCATTGGGGGTAGAATGATTGAAGAAAGACTTAATTGAACTTATAGATTCACAAAAGGAAATAGAAAAAATGTTCCATCCGTTTGATGATAATGTGGGAATACTATTTGAAAAGATTAGTGATGTGCCTGAATTCCAAAACTGGTTTCAAGAAATAAAATTGGAATTACATGGAATTTATGATCGAACTCATGACACTTTTGTTGGAGAAACTATAAATTTGTGTGGTAAGCGTTTGGATGAGTTTACGGAGAAAAAATATTTTGTTGAGCTTGTTGGAAAACTTCAGGCTATTAGAAAAAATATTGATAAATATTATCCAGATGAGAAAAAAGAGTCGTCACACTCACAAGGAGGTGCTTCTGGTATGAAAAAGAAACCGCTTATATTTATAAGCCATTCTTCTAAGAATAAAGATCAAGTTGCAAAAATTGCGGACTTACTTCGTTCAATCAATTTAAGTCCTCGTAGAGATATTTTTTGCAGCTCCCTTCCAGGATATGGAATACCAAACGGAGCTAATATTTTTGACTTTTTAAGGGAGCGGTTCCTTAATTATGACTTACATATTATTTTCGTACATTCGCCAGAATATTATGAAAGCCCAGTCAGCTTAAATGAAATGGGTGCAGCATGGGTATTAAGAGCCAATGCAACGTCCCTTCTTCTTCCTGGTTTTGATTTTTCTGGAATGAAAGGTGTAATTGGAAGTGATTGCATTGCTATTAAGTTGGATGGTGATAGTTCAGAAGTAAAAGACCGCCTGAATCAGTTGAGACGGGAATTAGAATCAGAATTTGATATTTCGGATAATGAAGATATTATTTGGGAAGAAGCAAGGGACAAGTTTATCCGTGAAATAAATGGCGATGTATCAACTCCAAATAAGAATATCAGTGCTACACCTGCCTTAATTACAGAGGAAATGAAGCAACTTCTTAAAAAAGTGGCTGCTGTAACAGAAGGACAGATTTTGATAGACTCTGATTTGGAATCAGGTACATATATTCAAATTGGCAGTGAAGTAGTTGCCAAGGAATATCCAGATAGACGGAAATATGCTGTTTGGGAAGAAGCACTTAATGCTTGCTTGCAAGCAAAATATATTGAAAGAAAAAGTGAAGCGGTTTGTGTGATTACGAATGCTGGATACAAAGCAGTTGAGTAGAAAATGACATGAACTGGAGAATTTCACAGACTGCGATTAGATTATAGTAGCAGGTGATCACACCGATCCTCTGCGGAGGCGATGCGATCGGCTCGGTGATCCTCTGCAAATGCTTTTGCCTATATGAATCTTGTGGAAGCATGGGGCAGCGGTATTCCAAAGCTCATGCAGGCTATGCAGGAGTATGGATTGCGAGAACCGGAATTTATTGATATGGAGGTAGCATTCCGCATCAATCTTTATCGAGGTCAAAATGAGGTCATCAAGGTCAAAAATCAGAATTGTGATCTCGATAACCCCAATAATGACCGTAATGACCTTGAAACTCGATTGTCAGAACTGATTCGGAAAAATCCAGAATTGACACATAAAGTATTAGCAGAAGCACTTGCAGTTTCTGCTGCAACGATTAAGCGTACACTTACAAAGATGCAGCGTGAAGGTAAAGTTATCCGTGAAGGTTCTAATCGAAAAGGCAAATGGATATTGACAGACAAAATGAAATAGGATTGATAATGACACGGAAAGAAGTATTTAGCTGGTGCAAACAGTAATACGGTACAGAGCCGGAATAGAAAAATGCATTAATAAAAAGGATCATGAATAAATGGACACATCAGAATTTTACGGAAAAGAAAAAATCAGCCGCATTTTATTAAAAATCGCACCGCCTGTCATGCTGGCACAGCTAATCCAGGCACTTTATAACATAGTGGACAGTCTGTTTGTAGGTAAATATTCGGAGACAGGTCTGACGGCACTGTCCATTATTTATCCGCTTCAGCTGTTAATGATCGCCCTTGCGGTGGGGACGGGCGTCGGAATCAACACCGACATGGCATATTATTTCGGAATCCGCCAGGAGAAAAAAGCAGAAGAAGTGGCAGGCATAGGCACGCCGCTGGCAGTTTTTCTATGGATTGTTTTTGCAGCAGTCTGTTATCTGATCATGCCGTTTTATGCGAGGATTTCGACAAATTCAGAAGAAATCATACGAGATGTTGTCGTATATGGAAGAATCGTCTGCGTGGTCAGTATCGGACTGTTTACAGAAGGAGTCTGGAGCAAAATCCTGCAGGCACGCGGAGATATGAAAACGCCGATGGTGGCACAGATCGCCGGAGCGATCACGAATATCATTCTTGATCCGATCCTGATTTTCGGGATGTTTGGCATACATAAATTCGGAATCGCCGGTGCGGCGATCGCCACGGTGATCGGGCAGATCGTAGCGGCTCTTGTGGTCATGAGAAAAGCTTTTGTGAGATCACCGGAAAAATCCTGTTATCTGCCGCACATCAAAAGGATTTATCAGCTTGGGATACCGAACATTCTCATGCAGTCTGCGTACACGTTCTATATTTTCGGGCTGAATATGATCCTCGCAGGATTTTCGGATCAGGCGGTGACGGCACTTGGGCTGTATTACAAATGGCAGAGCTTTTTCTTTATTCCACTCGGAGCATTGCAGACCTGCATCGTACCGGTCATCAGCTTCAATTATGCGGCAAAAGATCAGGAGAGATGCAAAGCCGTGCTGAAAGAATCCCTGATCGCGGGAATGGCTCTGATGTTTCTTGGAACGCTGTGTTTTGAATTTCTGCCGGTTCAAATGCTTTCAACCTTTTCGAAAGATGCACAGGTGATTGCAATCGGAACGAACGGATTTCATTATATTGGAGTTGCATTTATCCCGATGGTCACTTCACTGATTTTTCCGGTGTATTTTCAGGCGATCGGCAGTGTAGTGAAAAGTTCGATCCTTACCGTTGTGAGGACAATGGTTTTGTTTGTTCCGCTTGGATATCTGTTTTCCAGGTTTGGACTGCAGTATTTCTGGCTGACCTTTCCAGTGACGGAAGTGCTCACAACACTGGTCGGATTTAAATTTTACCGTTCACAGCAGGCGTAGTATTCTTCCAGAACCTGCCCGGTGAGTGTCAGGCACAGAGCAAGGCTTCTGGTGACATACCGGATGTGCCATGGTTCCGCCGGGATCTTTGTCAGATGTTCTTTGCCTTTGGGATAACGTATGATAAAACCATAAAGAGGGGCATGGCGGGCGAGCCATCGCCCTTCTGCTGTTTCTGAAAAAGCCTGCGAAAGATTCAAAGAGACGGCCGGGCAGGATACATCAAGGGCCAGTCCGGTCTGATGTTCGCTGCATCCCGGCATGGCAGTTTCGCATAGAGATGAAGCGGAAGAAGATTTGCAGCAGGCCTTCTGATAGAGTATTTCCTGACGTTCGTAGCTGCGGTATCCGGAGATGCCATAGAGAAAAATCCCCTCTGCTTTGGCGGCGTCAAAAAGTCGTTTTGCGTGTCTGGCAGCCCGGACTTCCAGAAAACGCTTCTCGTCCGAAGGATCTGCGGCAAATGCAATATCCGGTGCAGCCAGTGATGGCGGCACAAAATCTTCAGGCAGTCTGTTTTCACAGTTGACAAGCATTTCATAAGAAAACATAAAAAATCCCCTTCCTGTACTGAGAACAGTCTATGAAGGGGATTTCTCTTTTATGCCATCTTAGTATTCCAGAGCTTCCAGGCTCATTTTTTCGAGCAGATCCGATTTGATCTTGTAGAGCTTGTCTGAAAGGTCTACATAGACATGCTGCGGATTTGCGAAACGTTTTGTCTCATCCCAGATAGTATCGAGCTCTTTTTTGCTGTAATCACGGATTTCCATCACGCTTGGAGAATCATAAACACATTCGCCGTTTTTAAACACCGGAACAAGCAGCTCACGAAGTGTATAGGTATTTGCACGTACTTTTGTCTTTTTCCAGGTTTCCTGCGGGTCGAAAATGATCATATCTTTACTCTCATCAAACGTTTCGTCGGCAAGACAGATCAGATCGGCACGGATCTTTCCGGTCGTTTTGCTGTAAATACGGTAGATCGTTTTGTTTCCAGGATTGGTGATCTTTTCAGTGTTCTCAGAAAGTTTGATCTTCGGAATAAATTCTCCGGTTTCTTTGTCTTCTACGGCAGCAAGTTTGTATACACCGCCGAAAGCAGGGCAGTCCTTGGAAGTGATCATGTTGGTTCCGACACCCCAGGAAGTGATTTTACATCCCTGAGCTTTTAAACTCTCGATCAGATACTCATCCAGATCACTGGAAGCAGAAATATAAGCATCATCGAAGCCGGCGGCATCCAGCAGTTTTCTTGCCTGTTTGGACATATAAGCGAGGTCACCGCTGTCGAGACGGATTCCGTAATTTTTCAGCGGAATACCGGCATTTCGCATTTCTTCAAAAACACGGATTGCATTTGGCACGCCGGATTTTAACGTATCGTAAGTATCAACCAGCAGACAGCAGGCATCCGGATACATATTTGCATATGTTTTAAACGCAGTGTATTCATCCGGGAAACTCATGATCCAGCTGTGTGCATGCGTACCCTTTACCGGAACATCAAAAAGCTGTCCGGCAAGTACATTGGAAGTGCCGATGCATCCGCCGATCATGGCAGCTCTTGCACCATAAACACCGGCATCCGGACCCTGTGCACGACGCAGGCCAAACTCCATGATGCCATCACCTTTTGCAGCACAGACAACACGGGAAGCTTTTGTAGCAATCAGACTCTGGTGGTTGATGATCGTCAGAATAGCAGTCTCTACCAGCTGTGCCTCCATGATCGGGGCAACCACCTTGACCAGCGGCTCACGCGGGAAAACAACGGTGCCTTCCGGAATCGCATAAATATCACCGCTGAAACGGAAATCAGCCAGATAGTTCAGAAAATCTTCATCAAACGTGTTCAGGCTTCTCAGATAAGCGATATCCTCCTTGCTGAAACGAAGATTTTTAATATAATCAATTACCTGATCCAGTCCGGCAGCGATCGCATAGCCACCGTCGCATGGATTTTTGCGGTAAAAAGCATCAAAAACTACTTTCTCGGTATTCTGTGTTTTAAAATAGCCCTGCATCATCGTTAATTCATAGAAATCGGTCAGCAGGGTAAGATTCATAGTACTCATAGTTTCCTCCATTCTGCATACATTGGGGTTCTTTTCTTCCTGTTATAACACATCACGGGCTGGAAGAAAAGGGAAAATAAAAAAAGAGTAAAAAAGAGCAAATAAAAAAAGATTTAAAAAATATAATAAATTGTTGATCTACTACATCATAAATAGCAGAAGAACCCATAAAAAATAAAGATAATATCCAAAAATTTTTCATTTTTAAAACTTTAGAAAATTGTTTTATATCTAATTTATTGGATATATTTCCAGCTGCTGCAATATTATCACTGTTAACTTTAGCACTAAAAATAAGAATTAAAGTCATGATTGATGCGCAAATAGAACAAGCCCAGAATATTGCATATGGTTGCCAAATAAATAATCTTCCTGCAATTAATGTTGATAACATAGCAGCTACAGAGCCACCCATACGAGCATGTCCATATTCAAATTTATTAGCTAGAGCAGCTCGTTGAATATATTGTTCTACAACAGCAGAACCACCATGTAAGATAAAACCTAAATAGATTCCTGTTAAAGTAATTGTAAAAAAAGTATTTATAGATAATAAATCTAAAAATAAGTATTGAAAATAAGGACCAATAAAAACTCCTAGAATAGAAATTGTTAAAATTAGATGTTTTTTAAAGACTAATTTATCAGAAATAATACCAAAAAAGGGTTGTAAAACTAAAGAAGAGGCTGCCATAATAGAAAAAATAATTCCTGCATAGATACTATCAATGTTAGCTACTTCTTCCATCCATAATGTTAAATACCAAGCAATAATACACCAAATGGAGAAATACATAACATTTATTCCTGCAAATCCCCAAAAATGCATATTTTCATCTTTTATTTCTTGTAATAGCTTATTCATTAGCAGTCACCTTCTTATTAGTAATAAATATATTAAAATCCCATGGGTTGAGGGTAAATATATCATTATTATTAATTATTTTATTAGTTAATAAAGAATAAGATTTATCTCCATTAAAAATAACAGATTGTTTATTATTAGAATAGTTAAAATAAAATTCAATAATATATTTATCAGAGTTTTTTAAACATTTATTTATAATAGGAAAAACTTGATTTTGTCTATTAGTCCAAAGATTATTAATTTTCAAAATATAAGTAAGTAATTTATTTATGCTATTAGAATTTAGATAAGTACCTACATAATAAGCAGTTCCTTTGCCAAATTTATTCTCTGT
>OGHK01001096.1_pt1 | contig 25282 bp, 29 predicted proteins | sample 1571411 | NCBI WGS metagenome assembly OGHK01 (sample SAMEA2582043, study PRJEB24529) | metagenome | biome: Human gut stool | place: China | collected 2011 | reverse complement strand
ATAAAGTGTAAATTCATATTGTATCAAAAGTGTAAATATTGACTTTGAATAATCGTGGTGATAAAATAGCTGAGTAAATTAACAAAATTTAATATTACGGTGTGTGGGGTGATACACGGTGAAAGAAGAAATGTTTCTTCAATGTTGGGAAATCGTAAGCAGGATAAAGCTGTGGTTTCTTTCAAAGTATCCTTTTGAGGAAATGTTAAGGGGCGATTATATGATGTTGAATTTACTTACTCAGTCCGCAAATGACGGAAAAATGATGACGGTCACTATGATGAGTGACATTTTAAAAGTCAGTAAGGCGGCTATTTCTCAAAGCATAAAGGCTTTGAAGAAAAAAACTGGGTTAAAAGTATATCGGATACAACCGATAAGCGTAAGAGTTATATAGTTCTTACTGACGAGGGCAGAAAAGCATATGATAATCAAAGGAAAGTTATAATCAGAAACTTACAGGAATGTTTCAGAGATGTAGATGAAGCAGACCTTAAAATGTTTTGTGATAAATTAACTAAAGTCGCAGAGCAGATAAGTTAAAAATATAAAGGTGCAGGAGGCAAGAAATATGGGAGATTTTACTTCTGAAAAGGAGCAAAAGCTTTTGGAAAGTGAAGCAGAAGTATCTAACACAGAAGATACAAATGCAGACGAACTCACTTTTGAAGAAACATCCGGATTTTCAGATGATGATGACGACAGTGAGGAAGAAGAAAAGAAACCGAAAAAGAAATTCATTGGATATGACAAGCAAAACAAGAAGTTCTTTATCGGTAAGTTTAAGATAGGCAAGAAATTGCTTATAATTATTCTTGTAATAGCAATACTTGCAGGCATATGTTCGGGACTTATTATAAAGTCCAAAAACAACAGTGCCGTAAAAGTTATGTATACCGATTCTCCGGTTGAACGCCGAACAATCACTAATACAATCACAGGTTCATCATCTATCAAACCGAATGATTCGTATAACGTAACGACAATCAAGTCGGGCGATATAACAAGTGATACATTCAAAGAGGGTGACGTTGTTAAGAAAGGTGATAAGCTTTATCAATTTGAGGACAGCGACGCTCAAAATTCTTTGAGTACGGCAAAAAATGCACTTGCAAAAGCGCAACAGGCATATGTTGACGCGGTAAAGCAAAAGGCACAGACCGTTTCTTCAAACAATATCGGTACAAAGTCTGCACAAAATGCAGTGACAAAGGCATTAAATTCGCTTAACGATACTAAAAACAATCAATACATACAGTCAAATTCAGCAGGTAAAGTTAAAGAATTATCCGTAAAAGAAGGTGACCATATCAATGCCGGCGCAGCGGTTGCAACATTGTATGACGATTCTTATATGAAACTGAGAATACCGTTTAATGAAGTTGATGCCGAAAGTATTCAGACAGGCGCAGTCGCAACAGTATCTGTTATAGGTTCGGGCGATACGATTTACGGAACTGTTAAAGAAAAATCATCGTCAGCCGTTTCAACAGACGCACACGCTAAAGTTGTGTATGTAACGGTTGAAGTCACAAATCCGGGCGCACTTACAACAAATGATTACGGCAGTGCGGAAATAAACGGAGTTGCTTGCGCAAATACGGCACAATTTGAATATGTAAGCGAGGGAACAATCACATCAACGGCATCAGGCACACTTGAAAATCTTAATATTGCGGTAGGAGATTCTGTTTACAGCGGTCAAAAAGTCGGATATGTTAAGTATGATAATCAAAACTCGACAATGAGCAATGCACAGCTTTCATATAATGATGCGGTTTTGGCACTTGAAAAGCAAGTATTGCAAAACGATACTTTCTCACAGGATTCAAGCATAAAGAACGCACAGCTTGCACTTGACGATGCCGAACTTGGTATTGAAAAAGCACAGGACGCAGTTGACGATTATGTTGTAGAAGCTCCGATTGAGGGTACAGTCGTTAAGAAAAACTCAAAAGCAGGCGATACGATAGATTCTTCAAATGCAACAGATCCGCTTTGTGTAATTTATGATTTGTCAAGCGTTAAAATCTCTATTGATGTTGATGAAACGGAAATAGCACTTGTTAAGACAGGTCAAAAAGCTACTGTAACGGCAGACGCGGTAGAGGGTGAATTTGAAGGTGTGGTTACAAAAGTTCCTGTAGACGGTGTAAACGAAAACGGTGTAACAACATACACTATCGAAATTCAAATAGAAAATTACGGTGATTTGTTGCCTGGTATGAATGTTGACGCTGAAATTGTTGTTGAAGAGGCTGACAATGTAATTGCAGTACCTGTAAACAGTGTAAACAGAGGCAATATTGTATTTGTAAAGGACGACGGAACAACTCACGAAAATGATGTTACGGATATTATAAAGGGTAATAAAGATAAATCGGGTAAAACGGACGATAAGAAGAAAGCCGATGATAAGGACGATAAGCCACAGTCAAGCGGTATGCCGGTTGTAAGCGGCGATACACCGAACGGTGATAAATCGGATGAAATTTCGGTGACTAAAGAAAGTGTACCTACTAATATAGATGTACCTGACGGTTACCGTGCAATTCAGGTTGAAACAGGAATTAACGATACAGACTATATCGAAATCAAGTCAGGTTTAACAGAAAAAGACCGGGTAAGAACGCTTGACACAGAATCGTCAAGTGCGAATGCGTCATTCGGTGATCAAAATGCTCAAGATATGTATGTAGTTCCTAATGGCAATATGGGCGGAATGTACGGCGGCGGAATGTCAGGCGGAGGAATGTCAGGCGGCGGAATGTCCGGCGGCGGAATGCCGGGCGGAAGATAAAGCGGAGGTGAAGTAAAATGCCTCCATTGGTAGAAATGAAAGATGTTTATAAGATTTATCATATGGGTGATACGGAAGTTCACGCACTTGACGGAATATCTCTTACTATAAACAAAGGCGAATTTGTTGCAATAGTAGGTCAGTCGGGTAGTGGTAAATCTACTTGTATGAATATTATAGGTTGCCTTGACGTGGCAACAAAAGGTGTTTACAGATTAAACGGCAGAGAAATTAATAATTACAGTCAAGATGAATTGTCTGACGTAAGAAATAAAATGCTTGGTTTTATATTTCAGCAATATAACCTGTTGCCGAAATTAACCGTATTGGAAAATGTTGAACTTCCGCTTTTGTATGCGGGACTTAGCGATGCGGAACAAGAGAAAAGAGCACTTGCTTCACTTGACAGAGTAGGACTTAAATCAAAAGCGAAAAACCATCCGGCACAGCTTTCGGGCGGTCAGCAACAGAGAGTGTCAATAGCAAGAGCTTTGGCGGGTGATCCGTCTGTAATACTTGCCGATGAGCCTACAGGTGCACTTGACTCGCGTACAGGTCGTGAAGTAATGCTGTTTTTGCAGAAACTTAATGCGGAGGGTAATACGATTATTCTTATCACTCACGATAACTCGATAGCGGCGAAAGCAAAACGTATCATTCGTATAACAGACGGACGTATCGTTTATGACGGCCCGGCAGAGGGGGACGTAACAGTAATGAACCAGCACGGTGCCGGCGAAGATGCTCCCGAAGATGAAAGAGCAAAGGGGGCGACTTGATTATGAGTATTTGGAAATGTTTTCAAATGGCAATGTCAAGTATTGTCGGCAACAAAATGCGTTCAATACTTACAATGCTCGGTATTATAATCGGTATTACGGCGGTTATTGCGCTTGTAAGTCTTATGTCGGGAATGACATCGGAAATAACGGAAACATTTGAAGAAATGGGTATTGAATCAATCAATGTTTCAATTCAAGACCGTTCCGCGACAAAGGAAGTAAAGCCTGAAGAAATGGAACAGCTTGCGGAAGAACATTCCGATATTATTGCAGGTCAGTCACCGACAGTTTCAATGCCTGCATTTATAAAAAACGGCAGTGATACAATTTCAACACAGGCAACAGGTGTAAACGAATACTATCTCGGAATGAAAAAGTATAATATTACATACGGACGTGAGCTTACATATGTTGACGTTGAGAGAAAGCAGAAAGTCTGCGTTATCGGTACTTATATAGCAAAAGAAGTTTTCGGCGGTGACGCACTCGGTAAGTCTATTCAAATAACGGGTACGCCGTATGAAGTTGTCGGAATACTTGAAGAACAGGACGACTCGACAGAAAATTCTTCGGATAACTGTGTGTATATACCGTACACTTTGGCGTCATACACAAACCGTACATCAACCGTAAGCAGCTATGTTGTCTATGCGGTTGACCAGGAAAAGGTAGAAGAGGCGGTTTTGCTTTTAGAAGCACTTTGTGATAAAGATATAGGCGACAGTGATTACTATACTGTAACGTCAATGAAGTCTATGGCAGACAGTGTAACCGATATTCTTGATAAAATGGAACTTATGCTTATCGCAATCGCGGCTATATCGCTTGTTGTTGCCGGTATCGGTATTATGAATATTATGCTTGTGTCGGTTACGGAACGTACAAGGGAAATAGGTATCAGAAAATCGCTTGGTGCAAAGCAGAAAGATATACTTTCCCAATTCGTTATTGAGGCGGGTATGCTTAGTTGTTTGGGCGGTGTAATCGGTATTATTGTAGGCTCGCTTTTGGCAATACTGGCAGGTAAACTTTTGGGGATGGATATATTACCGACCTCGACATCTATTGTAGTATCGTTTACGGTTTCGGCGATGATAGGTGTGTTCTTCGGCTATATGCCTGCTAAAAAAGCTGCCAAATTAAATCCGATAGATGCGTTACGTTATGATTGATAACTCAGCAATGCGAATGATTTTCTCTCGGACTGAGATTTTCTTGATTTTATAGTATGTACGATAATATTGCACGGAAAGGAAGTAAGTTATGAAGAAAATAATTTCTTTTGTTTTGGCGGCGGCTATGTCATTATCGACTTTGCCTGTATTGGCAGACTGGAACAATGACGAAGATATTATGTCGCTTTTGTCGGAACTTAATATAATGGTCGGCGATGATGACGGCAATTTAAGACTTGATGACAATGTATCAAGAGCGGAATTTGCAAAAATTGCAGTAGCGTCATCAAGCTACAAAGATACAGTAGCAACAGGTTTAAAAGTATCACCTTTTAAAGATGTTACATATACTCACTGGTCAGCACCTTACATAAAGGCCGCTGTATCAGCCGGAATTGCGGAGGGATATGTTGATTCAACATTCAGACCTGACAATACGGTATCATATGAAGAGGCACTTACAATGGTATTAAAGGTGCTTGGATACACAACACAGGACTTCGGTGATTCATGGCCTTACGGTCAAATGGGACTTGCAAACAGTCTTGAAATTACAAAGAACGTAAATGCCGAGCAAGGCGAGGCACTTACAAGACGTCAGGTTGCAAGACTTATTTACAATACACTTGACACAAAAATCAAAGATAATCAAAGCAAACTTATAACTTCAGTGTTTGACAGTAAAGTTATTGAGGGTGTTACGATTATTGCGTCACACAACGAGGACAGCTCACTTGGTACTGACAAAATCTATACAACAGCCGGAACATTTGAATTTGACGGTAATTTCAACAGTGATTATGTCGGCAGAAAAGGCGATATTGTCGTAAAGAACGATGAAGATTTTGTGTCATTTACACCGCGTGACCAGCGAGTTGAAGAATACACCGTTTCAAATGTAATCGGTTCCGATATAATTCTTGACGGCGATATGTATAACATCAATTCAAACACAACTACATATTACAAGTCACAGGCACTTACATACGAAAATGCCGCAATGCAAGCCGAAAAAGGCGATACATTCAAGCTGTTTAAAAATTCAAACGGTTCTGTTGACTATGCAATGCTTGTTGCAAAAGACAGCGAAACAGGTACGGACAGCTTTGATAAATATGTAATCTATTCACTTCTTTCAGACGCTGTTATATGTTATAAAAACGGCAGTTTTGAACAGATTGATATAACAGACGGCACAACTTGTTACAAAGATAAGAATAAGAGTACATACGGTGCTGTAAAGAATGAAATGGCAATGGGTGATATTCTTTATGTCAAGATGGACGGAAGTAATGTTGATTACGTAAGCTATGAAAAGGGTAATATGGAAGGACCGGTCAAGGTTACAAATTCAAATTGGATCGCGAACTTCGATACAAACGGTTCGACAACAGTAATGAGAAGCGGTAATAAGGTTGACGCGTCAGAAATTCAGCTTAACGATATTATTTACTATTGTAAAGATTTGAATATGGTGCTTGCTTATACGGATAAGGTTACAGGCGTGTACGAAAAGGCGTCACCGACAAAGGATTCGCCGACAAGCGTTACAATTTCGGGTAAAGAGTATTCTGTTGAAAGCGTAGACGCATTTAATGCACTTTCATCAAGCGGAACATTTAAGTATGGTGATACCGTAACACTTCTTCTTGGCAGAAACGGCGAAGTAGCTGGAGTTGTCGGCGGAAGTGAAAGTACATCTTCACACACAACAGTAGGATTTGTTACGGAAACAGGCAAAAAAGATTTCACAAACCCTGATAATACGGTATATTCAAGTTACTATGCAAAGGTTGTTACACCTGACGGAACAGTAAATGAATATGCGACTTCATCAGATTGCAGTTCGCTTAAATGTGCTGTAGTAAATGTATCATTTACAAACGGTAAAGCGAGTCTTTCAAGAGCAAAGGGGTATGACAACGTAAGCGGTAAGTTTAATTCCGAAAAGAATAAATTTGGCGATTATACCCTTGCAGACGATGTGAAGATTCTTGACACTGCCGGAACTGCAAGCGACGACTTAGCAATGTACACAAGAATTTATCCGCAGCGTCTTGACGGTGTTACGATAAAATCTTCAAGCGTATTGTATTATTCAAAGAATAAAGCCGGTGAGATTGACGAGCTTATATTGAAGGATATAACGGGTGATGCTTACAAGTACGGTGTAATCACTGCTGTTGATTCGACAACTCATACATATACTATTGATATAGACGGTACGCAAAACACATATGCGACTGCATTCTCAACAAATGTAAAAGGTCCGCACAGATTCAGTATGAATCAGACAGGTATTGAAAGTATGCGTCAGCTTTCATCGTATCCAAGCAATATAACTTCGCTTACACGTACAGAGGCGAAAATCAATAATCAAACATATTTGCTTAGTGATAAGGTGATTGTATATCATAAGACAGATGTTAATAAATATCTGAAGATAACACTTGATGATGCTATAAACGGAAATTATAAGCTTACTGCTTATTACGATAAGGCACAGACATTGGGTGGCAGAATTCGTATAATAATAGCTCAATAAGATGAAAAACAAGCGATGAAAATCGCTTGTTTTTTGCGTAATATTAAAATTTTATAAATTTGACGGCAGATATATTGACATATTAAATGTCAGTGATTATAATAATAGGTAAAGAAGGCTATGTGTAAATTAAAAAAGGCGGTAGAATAAATGAATTCAGTTTTGTATTGTTTGCATAATTTGTCACAAAAATCGCATTTAAGACGTATGGAAAAGTTTACTCAGCACGGTGACACTTCGTGCCTTTTGCATACGATTGCGGTTGCGTATTACAGTATTAAAATTGCCGAGTTTTTCGGTATAAAGTACAAAAAGCGTGACCTTATAAGAGGAGCATTGCTGCACGATTATTTCTTATATGATTGGCATGACGGCGAAAAGGAGAGAAGAATACACGGTTTTACTCATCCTATGACGGCTCTTAGAAATGCTGACAGAGATTTTGATTTGACCGATACAGAACGCGATATTATAAAAAAGCATATGTTCCCGCTTACTGTAATTCCGCCGACTTGCCGAGAAGGGTGGATAGTATGTTTGGCGGATAAATATTGTTCTCTTTATGAAACATTTAAAAAAGAAGCGTACAGAAAGATAAATACAAAGATTATGGGGGACTATGCTGAATTGTATAAGGAGATACAAATGATTTAAACAAGGGGGGATAAATGATGAGTTTTTGCCAATATTTCTTGTGCTTTGCGGTATTTAGCTTTATTGGCTGGGCTTATGAAACGGTATATTACAGCATACAACAAAGAAAATTTGTAAACAGCGGCTTTTTAAGCACTTGTTTTTGCCCTATATACGGCATGGGAGCAATGCTTGATTTGATATTGCTTGGATGGATTGAAAATCCTTTGATACTGTTTTTTGCGGGAATGGTGGTTACCTGCTCGCTTGAATATTTTGTATCGTGGCTTTTGGAAACGCTGTTTCATAAAAGATGGTGGGATTATACAGGTTGGCCTGGTAATATAAACGGACGTGTTTGCCTTATAGGCGGAATTGCGTTCGGTACATTTACCGTTGCACTTATTAAGCTTATTGCACCGGTGACGATTGATATGATTGGCAGCGTGAGTTTGCCGGCGTTACATATTATGACGTGCGTAATTGCATTTGTGATGATTGCGGATACGGTTAAGACGGTTAAGTGTATGGATTCGTCAAAACTTTGGTATGTGGAAAAACAAGCCGAATTTATGGACGAGCTGCGTAACGGCAGATGTGTGGGATTGGTAAAAAAAATAAAAGATACATTTAGAAGATAAACGGAGCATTTTTGCTCCGTTTTTTGTGTGCAAAAAAGAACCTTTGGCGCGGGCAGACGGTGATATTTCACCGTCAAAGTCCGTATATGCCTCCGGTTCTGTTAATAACAGTATCATATAAAAATAGGAATGTCAAGAATATTAAGTAGGTAAAATAAAACAGATAAGATACCGACAGGAAAAAAGTTCCCCGAAAGTGAGTCAAGGCTCGATAGTATCTTTATCTGTTAATAACATTATATGTGAAAGTAGGCCGATTGTCAAGCGGTTGTTTGGCAGTGACACAAATAAGATACGGCTAAAGTAACTGCTCAAATTAATGATGCATCAAAAAGAAGATGTAGATTATTGAGAAGCGACTGCTACAAACAGTGTAACCACGCCTGACACGTCCAAAACGTCCCAACAACTACATCTTCTATTGGCAGTATATCAAATATTGTATTGATTGTCAACAGTGGATGTAGGGGCGATATATTGGACTATTTCGTTACCGTTTTTGAGTCGGTGATTGGAACAAGATTGTTTAGAGAATTCCACCACATAACTTTTACGGTATGAGTTGCAGAAAGTAGGGAAACACTTATATTTTCCTGTGGTGAATTGATAGTACAACGTAATAATCTGCCGTCCGAATGAAATTCAGAAATTAAGATAATTCCGCCTGAAGTGCTGTTTGTGAGTTTAACAGATATATTGTTGCCTTCAATGGTGCAGTTAATATCATGTGTAGGACACGTTGTAGCAGTTGGGCTTGTTGCAGGAGTTATTGTCGGATTTGTAGTCGCAGTCGGACGTGGTGTAGGTTTTGGGGTAGAAGTCGGACTTAGTGTCGGACTCGCTGTCGGAGTTATTGTCGGGGTCGGATGTGGAGTAGCTGTCGGACTCGTGGTCGGAGTTATTGTCGGAGTAGCTGTCGGACTCGTTGTATGAGTAGGACGTGGAGTCGCAGTAGGAGTATGACTCGGAATAGGACTCGGAGTCAAAGTCGGAGTAGGGGTTGTTTCTGCAATTCCGCTAATTTCAAACTCTAATTTATCTGCTGACATATTTGTTACATAAACAAATATGTCGTTACCAATATAAAGTTCTTCGCCGTCACCGACTGCACAATCTGACATAGTTGAGTATTGACCGTTAGAAACGACCTGCATATTCCAGTTAGCGCCTGTAGTGTTTATATTTGAGGGAAAACGTACACCTGTGTTAGCAAGATAGCAAATCAGTCCGCTCTTAAGTGTTACACCTTTTATCAAGTCACCGGTATTGCACGAATAGAGTTTCTTGTTTTTTGTATCATATTTGTTACTATTGTCATCGAATTGACGATATTCCAAATAAAGAGTTTTTCCGTTCGGCAAATCTCGTTTATATGCAACAACTTCATTTTGAGCTGAGGCAGGGTAGAGTGTGTATGTACCGTTTTTATCAATGGTTTTAATTTGATTATTGTCAAGCCAACCGAGCGATTCGCGTTCTTTAACGGAAATATACTGTCCGATAGGGGTTAGATGTTTTGCCATCAGTGACAAATAATACACCGCGCTTGTTTGGTTGGAGCGGTACAAGTCTTTCAAGCCAAGTGCGTGCATGGTTTCGTGACATATTTTACCTGTCGGTAAAATAGGCAGATTATCCTCACCGCGATAAAGCACAAGTCCGTTTACGTTTTCGTAGTTGCACGTTAGCTGTAAATATTCTCCGCTCTGATAAGTATTAACTCCTTCTTGTACTGAAATCATATTTGAATATGAGTGATAGTCCCAAAGAGGTGAATTCCAACCAACCGAAATATTTTGCGTTGTATTTTTGTAAATCACAGTAATTAAATCAATTTTTCCGTCACGGTTTCGGTCAAGGTCGGCAAAATTGTATTGATTTTCTTCTATATCTTTTGGCTTGTTTCCGTTCGTGATTGCGTTTGAAATTGTATTCGCCCAATCAGTCTGTAGTTCATACATTCTGGAATTTTCTTCTCCACTCTCGTAACCGTAAGGGTTTTGGTCATCTTTTTCGGCATAATAACCGCGTGGCTTTGAAAGTGTGAGCGAATTGTTGTTGTCAAAAAGATAAAGCGTTTGCATATTCATTTTCCCGCCGCTTACTGTTTTGAAATAGTCAGCGACATTATATACACTTTTATTATATGTATTGTCTAAAATGTTGCGGACAGTTGTGTCGGCATAAGTGTTGTTGATAAATTCGTCCTCGTCAGAAAATTTCATAAATACAACAAGATTTGTGAAAGTTGGTGCATTTGATTCGTCCGATAAAACCGCACCACAGGGAATAGTCCCGAAAATTAATATTAACGTGGTTATAATACATATTGCTGTTTTAAATAGTTTTGTTTTATTTTGCATTGTTTTCTCCTAATAGTCAGAGGAATAATCTCAGCTGACAAAGTAATTTAGATATTGTTCAACGTCAATCGGTTATAGCGTCAACAACGTCATTAAAGTTTTTCCTTAATAGCTATATTTTTGCAGTTAGGCGGGCATACCTTTCAAATTAAACTTACATTTCTCTAATCAACAATTTAGGAACACCCATTATTCGGCAGTGCTTTAATTCTTCACCCGCAATTAATATTGGCGGAACATTCGGATTGACAGGAACTAACCTCAACCAATCTTCATCTTCTACAAACTCGATTTTTTTTAATGTTGATATTTCGTCATTGTATATCACTGCTCCGACATCACCACTATAATTAACGGTGCTTTGACGTAAGATTAATACTTTATCGCCGTCTTGATATTGAGGATACATACTGTCACCCTTAATGCACAGTACAAAGAAATCTTTCGGAGTATGTCCTTTTAAATATGAATTAGGAATATCGACTTTATCTCCGTCCCATGATTCAATAGCGATATGATTATATCCTTTCGCTATGTCACCTATAACGGGGAATGTTGTGTAGTCCTCTGTTATATTCGGATTTGGAAATTTATCATCTGTATATATTTCCGTTTCGTGTTCGTCCAGTCCCATTAAGTAGCTTGGAGTTGTTTGAAGTGCATTGGCAAAAGCTATGATTTTTGATTGAGTTATATCATTTTTGCCCATTTCAATTTTATTTATAGTTGAACGGGATTTATACCCTAACTTAGTTGCAAGTTCTTCTTGTGACATTCCGAGTTCTTCTCTGCGTGCTTTTATTCTCTTATATAATTCCATAAAATATCACTTCCTGTCTAAACATTTATTGTCATTATTAATATATCATAATGTAGATTGCTTGTCAACTTTACTTTAGAATTATAAAAAAAGTTGATGAATAATCTACAAAACAAGGACATTCCTGTTAAGTAATAAAAACGAGGTGAAATTCACGGCAAGATTGAGAAAGTGACGAAATGGGAACAATCGCAAGGAAAAATTGTTGTGAAACTTATTGACAAAGGATATATAAACAAAGCTATATAGCATATTTGTATAAATATTGTAAGAAGAAACTTGACAGAGAAATTGAGAAAGGATATAATATTTATGTAAGTCTATATGCTAAAAAAACATACCAAGAGCAAAAATACTATGAGGTTTATACAGAGTGTAGAGTATATGAAATATTAACTAACGAGTGAGGTGTAATGTATGTTAAGATTACCTACAGAAGAAGAAAAAAAACTTCGTGATATTTTCAAACCATATATTAATGGCTGTAATGAAAAGCAACCTTTAACTTCTGATGCACCGCCTGAAGCTGTTGAGGCTTTTGAAAAATGGAAAGAACTTAGTCTGCGGTTAGACAAAGAAGCAGAAGAATTGATTATGGGTTGGGAAATAGTAAAAGAAAGTAAATAAAGCAAGCACGTCAAAAGGCGTGCTTTTTTGATACCAAAAAGGAGAGTGGAACAAGTGAATATACGAGGTTTACCGCCTTAGCACCTATGAAACGGTGCTTTTTTGACCGTGATATATGAAAAGTGGCTTGACGTGGTACAATAACGGCATATTTTGCGGACGATGACCTTGACAATAGCGATGTAGATGATATACTAGAAGTAGATAAAGATAATATGGATCTTATGAAGTCTCCGTTTACGGATAAAAAGAGAAAAGCGGTTTTGAGTCATGCATCAAAAGTTATCTATGGTAATCTAAAAATACCTGTTAAAAAAGTGTCAAACAGTCATTGTGATCTCTATGTGGAAGATAGCATAAAAGCTAATGATAAAGTAATAAGACTTTATGAGGAATTTATAAGTGCAACTTATCCATACCTTAAAAAATATGTTGAATTGTCGCAAATTATATTGGTTGATTTCGGTAAGTATGGTACAGGAACTGGAGAAAATACAGAAGCTATTGGTGGTTATAATGATGAACTACGAAAAATTATGCTTAATTCAAAATTTAATACGGCTGAAAAGATACTTGATTTCGTTGAAAGTGGAAATTTTGCAAATAATGAAGTGATATCTGTAGTATTACACGAAGCAGGGCATAAGTATTATTATGATAGTATTAGAAAGCTTGTAGAGAAAAGTGGTATAAGTAAAACGGAAGCCAAAAATAAAATTGATCAAGCTATTGAAAAAATAATAAAAACTCAAATTATACAAGATAGCCGCGATGTTCAATTAGCGATAAGTCCATATGCAGGAAAGGGTTATACAAAACGTGATTTTTCAGAAGTAACTGCCGAATGTATGGTATCAATAAAATTTAACGATATATCAAGATCAATTATAGATAAGATTGAAAGGATGACAAAGTGATGATGGTTTTAGATACACCCGAACAGCAAGCCATAATGGATAGAATGAAAGGGTTGGAATATAATTCTGAAGCACATATAGCATTATTAAAGGAATATTGGGAACTAACGAAAAAAATTTACAAAGGAACATTTTATGAAGGTATGATTGATCCGCCTAATGAGGAGGCATATGAACTTATGCGTGAAACATATGCAAATGAAAAGCAACATTATATAATTAAATAGGAATTATAAAAAGTTTGATATGGAGATGTATGCTAAAGAAAGTAAAGAACACAGAAATAAAATGCCGATTGGTTTTTGCTAAAATAATAAGTGGTGAAAAATAATGGATTACCAAAATAAAATAAAGGAAATAATATATAATAATTCTGAATATTTTCCGTTTGAGTGGATACGTTCGTTCAAAATGAGAAACAAGAGCTTGCCGCTTGCTGATGAAGAAGAAAAAGAGTACAAATTCTTATTAGAAACATCAAAAAAATGTTGTGAGGAACTGATAAGAGAATATCCTGAAAATAATAATGTTCATTTATGGAAAGAAGCTTTGGAGGAAATGAAAAATATTGTATAGATAAGCGGTTATTGGAATTGGTAAAGAGGTGTGTAAAATGATGAGGATTATAACAGATTATGACATAAAAATAGGCAAAGAAATGGCTAAGTGGATGGTGTATCCCAAAGATGGAGATAACTACTTACGAGAAGATGCACCTGAGGAAGTAAAAAAGTATTACGAGAAGTTACAAAGAGAATTTAGTATGTTTGATTAAAGCAAAAAAATACTAATGAGCGTGTTTTTTATTACAACAAAGGGGTATAGACAATGGATAATTTTAAAGTTATTTATAAAATACTTAAAGTCCTTGAAAAATTTATTAATTAATGTTATAAAAAGTTTGATGTAGAGAGGTGTTTATCATGATGTTTAAACCATCCAAGAAAGTATTAGAATTGTGGGAAAAATATAATGAAGCTTACGACGCTGGGGATTTAGAAGAATATGAAAGGTTGCATGCCGAATATATGAAGTTATATACAAAAGAATCGGATGAGTTCAGAAGTAAAATGCCGAGCAGTTTTTGCTAAATAATATCGTTAAAGCACGTCTTTGGGCGTGCTTTTTTGACCGTGACAAGGTAAAGAATGCGATATATGAAAAGTGGCTTGACGGAAGATTAGTTATAATGGACGTAGGTTGTTTCGGCGACTAAAAAAATGTTGCAATATTTTCCTTTTGTGATATAATAGAACAAAAGGGAGGTAATGGATATGAAGAAATATATAGCAGGTATTGCAACAGGTGTGATTTTATCATTTACGGTAGCTTTGGCGGTAAATTACACCGCAACGGAAAATACGTTTCCTATTCAGTTAAACGGTGAAAACGTTAATGTAGAGGGGTATAATATTGACGGCAGTACATATTTTAAGCTCCGTGATATAGCCGATACGGTTGGCGGATTTAATGTTGATTTTAACGATAATACAATTCAGCTTTCCAAAGACGGATATGTATACGAAACAAAACCGAATACAAAGGCTTTTGTTTTAGACGATAATGCAAAATCGTTTCTTGCGGAGCAAGGTTATGTAATACCGTATTTTACACAGAACGATTTACAAAGTGAAGATTTTGTAAGAAGTTTTATCTTCTATTATTACACAGAAGGTTACGGTGCGGATACGTCTGCTCAATATAAAAACGGATATTTTGAATGGTCCGAAAATTCTGTAAGAGATACTTATAAATTGCTTTTCGGTGCAGATATGCCCGAATATCACCCAACCGATAACGGCAGTGTTTTGTATGAAAACGGTAATTATAAAATCAGTGTTTCAAATCGCGGAGACGGCAGATATGAATTTATAAGTGCCGAAAATGTCGGTGACGGAATGGACGTAGTATTTAAAAATACCGATTCAACAGGAACTGATTTCGGAAATGTCACATTCCGCCTTGTTCCGACAGATAACGCAAACGGATATATAATAACTCAAAAGACAAATTAAAAATTTCAAATAAGGCTTAAAAAGTACATCGAAATTCGATGTACTTTTTTGTATGTCGAAAAGGAGTTTTATATGGGGTAATTGATAATGCAGTTCAATGGGCGACAGATATTGCAAATGATGACAGTCACGGTTACAGTTAATCGGTGAGATGGAGACTGCATTATGATTGTTCTTCTTTTGTTATAACGGCATATCAAAATTCGGGAGTGCCTGTTAAAGATAATGGCACGACATATACAAGAAAAATTAAAATCGCTTATTCACGAAGTACAACACGCAATACAAGTGAAAGAGGGATTTGCAGTCGGTGAAAGTCCTGCTAACGAAAACAGAAACCAAAGCACAGGAGAAATTGAGGCTGACGATGTTAAGGCAAGACAAAGTATGAACAAAGAAGAACGGCTTAATACATTCCCTGAAAGTATGAAACCTAATCAAAATGCGGACGTTGTATTTTGGGAGAATGTGAAATGTACAAACAAAACAAAGTTTTCGTTAAAGGATAATTCAGACAATGAAAACTCTAATATAGACGAAAAAGATGTTGCGGCGATACAATCAATAGGGCAACTAAATTTAAAAGAAAGAGGAATTATTAATCAGTATACATATAATAAATTAGCTCAAAAAGCTGATATGCCGGTTACAAAATTGGCGGAAGATTTGCCAATAAATTCAGATGGCAAGATTAATAGAGCGGATATACTTGCAAAGACAATGAACAATGTAAGGGATAAAAATAATTCACATAATACAGAGAATACATCTTTTATTTATGTAAAAGATATAGACAAAAATATCTTTGTGGGGAAATACGCTTTAAGATATGGACTTATGAGAAATTCAAAAGATACGGCTAAAGTAACCACTAAAATTGGGGATGTATTAGAAAATGCTATAAAGGTGAATGGACTGAAACCGAGAAATAATACGCTTGGTGGGTATGTGTTAATGGGGATAGGAATAGATGATAAAGGTAACTACTATCCTACAAGAATAATCGTAAATAATTACGAAGTTCAAAAAATAGAACCTTTAGATGTTGTTTATGCGGTGAGAACAAAAAAGAAGAACCAGTCTCCTAACGGAGCAGGGTTCGCCTCAAAAGAAACTCCCCTATCTAAAGGTTCTTCCGAAACAAGCGTATCAGATTTTCTCGATATTGTCAAGGATAATTTCGCAGATACATTGCCTCAAGATATATTGGAAAAATATAATACAAAAAGACCTAAAAGTGCATTATCTGAAAGTGTCAAATATTCGATAAAAGAAAGCGATTATGACAAAATCGAAAATCGTCTTAGTGGCGACGATTTGCTAAATGCTTATGACACAATAGAAGAAATTCGGAATGTCGGTGGCAAGGTAGACGAAAACGGTTATGCTGTATGTGTATCATAACACTTCCAAAGACAATGCCGAAAACATTCGTAAAACAGGGGTAATGTCAGCAAAAGAGGACGGTATATTTGTATCGACAAAGCCAGACGGACAGTCTGAGTTTGACATATCAAGTGACATAAGATATAATGAAATTAAAGGTAAATCATTTTTGCTTATAGATGATAACTCTACAACAGGAAGAACATTTAAAGGGCTTGAAGGATTTATAGAAGATAACGGCGATAAAGTTGTTGGATATTATGCAATGACAACAGGGCAGGATATGTCCGAAAAAATGATTACTACAGACGAAACTTAGAAAAAAGTTGAACGAATAGGGATTGGAAAAATTAGGGGTTTTGCAGAAAGCGAGGGGATAAGACGTGAAATATCAAGAAACGGACTTACAGAAAGAGAAACACGAGAACTCATCAGGCAGTACAGAAAGAAAGTTGACAAAAGAAGAACTAACAGCTTTCTGTCGAAGAAGGGAGGAACAAAGGCGGAAATTCAGAGAGTATATGAGAATGGTAGAAGGGACTCAGAAAAAGACAGAACACGAGGAAAATTCTTATTAAAGAGTTCAAATAGCAGTAACCTTGATACCGGTGAAAACAATACTGATAATGTGCAGATTGAAATTGACGGCAACGAAGATTTTATTGATAATCTAAGGGAGAAATTATATAATGAAGAAACAAAAAAAATTGACACAAGCACAGAAGGATTTACTGCGTGGGTTGAAGATATTCAGAGTGGACGAGGAGTGTATAATAGTAATAATGTTGATGACACAGAAAGCATTTCAAACAGAAATGATGATAGACTATATGATAAGTCACGAAAAAGCAACACAAGAAGAACTGCTATCCAAAGCAATGGAAATCAGCAAATTGAAGGGGAAATCTTATTAAAGGGCTTGAAGGATTTATAGAAGATAACGGCGGTAAAGTTGTTGGATATTATGCAATGACAACAGGGCAGGATATGTCCGAGAAAATGATTACTACAGATGAAACTTGGGAAAAACTTAAACAATTCGGAATTGAAAAGATTAGAAATTTTGCAGAAAGCGAGGGGATAAGACGTGAAATATCAAGAAACGGACTTACAGAAAGAGAAACACGAGAACTCATCAGGCAGTACAGAAAGAAAGTTGACAAAAGAAGAACTAACAGCTTTCTGTCGAAGAAGGGAGGAACAAAGGCGGAAATTCAGAGAGTATATGAGAATGGTAGAAGGGACTCAGAAAAAGACAGAACACGAGGAAAATTCTCATTAAAGAACTTAAACAACGGTAGTTTTGACAAGGTCGAAAATAATACTACTAATGTGCAGATTAAATCCGACAATTTTAAAAATTGGTTTGGAGATTGGGAAAATGACCCGAGCAAAGCAAGCAAAGTTGTAAATGAGGACGGCACCCCTAAAGTAGTGTATGGAACACAAAACAATCTTACAATAGATAGTAACGCTGTGGTTTCTATATTCGGAAAAGATAATGCTATAACAAAACAACTAAAAAATGCTTTAATTGATGAAGCAAACAATAAAACAAGTATGTTTTATTGGAATAAAAAAGAAGCCTTATCTTTACTACAGAGACCAGGGCTCCGATTGCCCAACCCCCTGCCTCAAGATGGCTTCATACATAATATAACAGAAAAAAACTCGTCTGTCAAGCCTAAAATTAAAAATGCAACATATTCTCAACAATTTAAACGTTGGTTCGGCGATTGGGAAAACAATCCTAAAAAAGCAAGTAAGGTTGTTAATGAGGACGGCACCCCTAAAGCGGTGTATCACGGAACGGATAAGGGTGGCTTTTATGTGTTTGACCCTAAAATGTCTGACGATAAAATTTCATTGTTTTTTTTTGATAGCAAGGTGACATCAAATAGCTATGCTCAATCCGATAATCAGCAATTATACGAGGTTTATCTTGCAAAAAAAAAACCATATGTTATAGACGCAAAAGGACATATGTGGAATGAGTTAGACGACAAATATTGATTGTATTTATAAAAGCACTAAAAAAACCGCATAAACACTTGATATTCAAGCATTTATACGATTTTTTGTGATTTTAAAATTTGGTGACTCGTGAGGGAATCGAACCCTCGTTGCCGGCGTGAGAGGCCGGAGTCTTAACCGCTTGACCAACGAGCCATTAACAGATACTATAATACCACATTAATTTATATTTGTCAATAGAAAAATAGCGGATTTTGAAAAAATATCAAAATCCGCATAATAATCTTTTGGAGCTGTCGATATTTTGTCGACAGACTCATTAACTTGTGGTATCATTAATTTATATTACACTTGGGGGGATTGCAATGGGGAAATCATTTAATCAAAAGCTGAAATTACTGTACATAATGCAGATGTTAAAGGAAAATACAGACGAAAATCACGCAATGTCCGCAAATGATATTATTTCGGCACTTGCCAAGCAAGGTATAAGTGCCGAACGCAAGAGCATTTATGATGACATTGAACGTCTTAAATTATTCGGTTGCGATATTTTGAGCAGAAGAAGTGAGCCGAAAGGATATTATCTTGCGTCAAGAGATTTTGAAATTGCAGAATTGAAGTTATTGGTTGACGCAGTTCAATCTTCAAAATTCATTACAGAAAAGAAATCAAATCAGTTAATTCACAAAATCGAACAGCTCGCCAGCCATCATGAGGCTCAAACGCTTCAAAGACAAGTCGTTGTTTCAAACAGAATTAAGACGATGAATGAGAGTATCTTCTATAATATAGATAAACTTCATTCCGCAATATCTTCAGATGTTAAAATCACTTTCAAATATTGTTCATGGACGCTTGCCAAAAAGCTTGAACCGAAAAAGGACGGTGCAAATTACACCGTAAGTCCGTATATTTTGGTATGGGACGATGAAAATTACTATCTGATTGGTTTTGATGATGATAGCAAAGAAATACGCCATTACCGTGTAGACAAAATGCTTAACATAACAATAACCGCCGAAAAACGTGACGGCGATGACCAATTCAGCAAATTCGATATAGGAAACTATTCAAAAAGAACATTCGGTATGTTTGCAGGTGACGAAAACACACTCGAAATTGAATTTGACAACAACCTTATCGGTGTTGTTATGGATAGATTCGGCAAGGATATTATTTTAAACTCAAATACCGAAAATACGTTCGTTGCCAAATTAAATGTAAATATCAGTTCACAGTTTTACGGTTGGCTTGCAGGACTCGGAACAGGTGTAAAAATCCTTTCTCCGCAGTCTGAAGCCGAAAAATATTTAAAATATATTAAGGATATATCCTCAAAATATACATATTTTTGATGTTTTATTATATTATATCCTGTAAACATATAACCATTAATACATTTAATGGTTATTTTTTCTTTCACTTTTCATAAAAAATATTTCGTATTAATCGGATTTTTTATCTATTTAATGGTATTATTATTCATTTTGTTGACAAATCAATCGACTGTGATATAATGTAGCCAATGTACAAAGTTGTGCATTTATTTTTATACCGCCGGGTATAGAAATAACGTATCTGGAAATAATCATATTGATATTTCCGAAGGATAGGAGGTTTTTACCATGAAACAATTTTCTTATACAATTCAAGGTGAACACGGACTTCACGCCAGATGTGCCGGCAAACTCGTACAAAAAGCACAAAATTTTACGTCGAACATTAGCATTGAATATAACCAGAGAATTGAAAACTTAAAAAGACTTTTTACAATAACTTGTCTTGGCATCAGCAAAGGTGATTTCGTTACTGTCAAAGTTGAAGGTAACGACGAAACTGAAGCCGCAAATGTTCTTGAAAATTATTTTAAAGAAAATCTTTAAAGACAAAAAGCACGTCTGATACAGTCGTGCTTTTTGATTTGTTTGCACAAAAAAATCGAAACAAGCATAACCTGTTCCGATTGGAGCTAATGGGGGGAGTCGAACCCCCGACCTACTGATTACGAATCAGTTGCTCTGCCAACTGAGCTACACCAGCAAAAATGAAATATAAGAGAGAGCCGAAGCTCTCTCTGTAATATTTTTAGTTAAACAAACTTTTAGCAATCGTGCTGACTGCTTTTCCGTCTGCTCTTCCCTTAACTTTCGGCATAACGTATTCCATAACCTTACCCATATCTTTCATGGAGGTTGCGCCTACTGCTTTAACGCCTTCTTCTACAATCGGACGTAGCTCGTCCTCTGTAAGCTGTTTAGGAAGATATTCCATCAAGCATTCCATTTCCTGTTTTAACTGAGAGATTAAATCCTCTCTGCCACTCTTTTCATATTCAGGAAGAGAGTCCTTGCGTTGCTTTAATTGCTTTGCAATTACCTCCAAAATATCCTCGTCATCAAGAGTTACTTTGTTGTCCTTTTCAACCTGCAATATTGCAGTACGGACAAGTTGTACTGTATTTTTGCGTACAGTGTCTTTGTTTTTCATTGACGATTTTAGATCTTCTGCTAATTTTTCCTTTAAAGACATTATCGTCATCTCCTTATGTTGCTAATTAAAAATTAGAACTTTCTTTTTCTTGCAGCTTCTGATTTCTTTTTACGCTTTACGCTTGGCTTTTCATAGTGCTCACGCTTTCTGATTTCAGACATGACACCTGACTTAGCACATTGACGCTTGAATCTGCGAAGTGCGCTATCTAATGATTCATTATCTTTTACTCTTACTTCAGACATTGTTTCCCCTCCCTCCGGCAAGTCAATTCTAAAAACGGACTTGATGGACTCAGTTATACACTGTTTGTACAACAATATCTATTATACCTTATTTTACATAGATATGTCAAGATATTTTACTAATTTTTATAAAGATTTGTTCATTTTTTTAGCTGCCGACAAATTTATCGGCAGCTATATTTATTATTTCAATGTTTTTGACAAACGATACATCACTACGCAGGTCCAAAGTTTTGTATCATCAAGCCCCAATCCGCTGCCGGTGCCGACAATTATACCGTTATCCACGCACCACCGAACAGCCTCTTTTGCCCAGTCGGGCATATTATCATCAATATAATTATAAATCATAGGATTTTCGATTTTGTAAACCTCATTCTGCAAAACATCAACTCTTGCAGTCTGTTCCGAAATCATTTGTTTTAATTCTTCATATTGCGACATTGTAAGTTCCTCCTCCATTTTTTCGCCGACTATCGCGTCACTTATTGCCTCGGCAATTCTGTCTGCGCCGACTTCATTATATAAATCCGCGTCCGATTCGGTGTCGACAAAGCACACTTCTATAAGCATCGATCTCGCATTACTTCTGCGAATGACATACAAATTTGAGCCGTTTTTTATACCTCTGTTTATAAACCCAAGCTCCGCCATATTTTCACATACCAGCTCCGCTTGTTTAAAAACTTCTCCGTTATAGGTATAAACCTCAGTTCCTCTGCCGCCGCCGCTGTTAAAGTGTATCGAAACGAACAAATCAAGCGGCTGTGCATTCGCTTTATCCACAATCTTTTTCAAATTTTCACTTACCGTAGAAGAATAATCGTCAGTGCAATCAACCACCGTAACACCTTTTGCCCTGAGATACTCCATTACCTTATAACCGACTCGGCGCGTTTCGTTGCTTTCGTTAAGGAATCCGACCGCACCGCTGCCGACTGTACCGCTGACAGTGTGTCCGCAATTTATTCCTACTATCATATATCTCACTCCCCATATATTATATTCACTCACTGTCCGCACTGTTACTGTCACGAATTTGGAGCAATATATCTTTTATTCCTTTCGGCATTCGCGGGTAAATCACCGCCACATTTTCCAACACACTTATACCCTCATTCGCCACGTAAAACATAATAACTATTTCCCGAATTGCAACATTATCGCCTGTAATCTGTTGCAGAACATTTGAAAGTGCTACTATAATTAATACAGTAATCTTTTTGAGTAATCCTTTAAACCCAATCTCACTTGACATTGTTTTTGTATAAATTGCTTTAATAACACCCGTTAAATAGTCAAGCACCATTATCACCAACAGTGCCCACAAAATACTGTCCCATTGACCGAAAATTGCGGCGAAATATCCGCCCACAATTCCGATAACTGTACTTGTCCAATTAAAAATCCTGTCCATAAATTATTCCTCCTTTTTATTTATTTTCAGCTTGCTTTTTTAACTCCGCCACCGTTTTTACAACCTCGATCGGCTCTTGGAAACCATAACTGCAAAGTGCATTATACATTTCATAAACATCACTGATTATATAGGCAAGTCCCGGATAATTAATTGAATTACTTTTTTCTAAGCCTTCGGCAACCCACTTCAACAACTCCGTCACACTATAATCCATTTCTTCCCCGGTTACTCTGTCATTCGACCCAACTTTGCTATGTTCAAGTTCGTTTATATTCTCAACAATTGCTTGTCTCTCTAATTCTCCATATTCAATTTTACCTTTCAATTCGTCATCTGCCACTTGTCGTTCAGATATTTCAGTGCTTAGTGTGTCAGAGATAGTTTTTACTGCTTTGGGTGCAACTGCAATACCCGCGTCTGCACCAGTACTACTATTTATAGCCTCCGACAATTTAACATGTCCAAACGCAGTACGTGTACCTTTTCCAAACCCTGTGCCATTGCTTGCGTGATTTTTCGGTGCTTTGCCGTCTAATGCTGTTTCTATTACCTGCACAAAATCATCTAATTCTTTGCGGGCTACTACACATTCATCATCATAACCAACAGCCGACTGTATTAATGTTTTCTGTTCACACACATTTCCCGTTGGATCGCCGTCTGTATAATAGTTATCCGATACAATTCGAAACGAAATCGATTCGATTTCCTTAGTTACTTGGAGTTTAAAATCAAACTCTGTTGTTTTGTATGTTGCTGATGTGCCGTTTATCGTGATTGTTTTATCACCTGTATCGGTTGCTGTGTAATATGACTGTCCGAATGTTTCTGTTGTTGTATCAGTGTATGTAATCAATACGTCTGTTTCACCTATATTCAAACCGCCGATGTCGCAACCGTCCCCTGCTATATGACGTGACGCCACATTGAATGTCAATTCTAATGTGGTTTCCGTTTTCGGTTTACGGTGGAAATTATCAACAACAAAATTGTGATACAAATACGTTCCGTTTTCAAACGAACCCGAATATGACAAATACTGTACACCGCTGTCGTCAGTGACTAATGTGTTGTCACTGTTGACGTATTTAGATAAATCATAAAACAGGTTATCCGTTGTCAGTTCTGTATTTATATCTGCTATTTTTGCTTTCAACTCGTTGACCGCCGCCTGTCGGTCTGAAATTTCAGTAATGATTTTTTCAGTCAGTGAATATTCTACGTCCTCTCTGTCTGAAATTTCAGTTGTCAGTTTTGTTGCAATTTCATTGACCGCCGCCAAAAATGAATTTTTATTATTGGTTTTTAGGTTATTTAGGTTACTGATACCTGTAAACGTTTGCGCCCTGTTGTACATTGTTGTTACTGTTGCGGTGTTATATCCTACCGTCATTAATGCGATAGTTCCCTCTTCCGGTGACGTTTCAACATCTTCAACCGTCATTGTTAGCGTACCTGTTTCGGGTGAATAATATATACAAATATATTTGTCGCCGTCCTCACCTTTTCCGCAACTGAACATTGCGGATAAATCCGCCGCCTGTATTGAATAACCGTCTAACAGGATTTTTGATTTAACAGTGTTACCCGCTACTGTAACCGTGCCTGTACTGTGTCCTGCGTCAATACTGACAGCCATATCCGCCGCAGTCAATGAATATGTAACAGTATGTTTTGTCGTTTCATCAGTGCCGTACAACTCTGTTTTGTCAGCCTTTTTGCTGTCTGCCGTCTGTCTTTCGGTGATTTCGGCTGATATTTTCTGTTGTAATTCACTGTCGCCCGTCTGCCTGTTTTTCGTTTCATCATTAATATTTTTTTGCAACGAACTGTCAGCGTTTTCTCTCGCTGTTTTTTCGGCGGTGATTTTGTCTGCCAAACCTACATCAGCGTTGGTGCGTTGCGTTATTTCTGTGTCCAATTTGTCGGACAGTGTGTTGTGGTCAGTTTGAATTGCCGTGAAATTATCACGAACAATCTTCCACCAATCCTTTAACAGCGTTTTACCGCTAAAATTAAAATTTAATTTCATTTTATCATTCCTTTCTAATCGTAATTAATTGGGATTTTGGTATTAAAAAAACACGCCGTAAGCGTGCTATGGTGGTATTCGTCTGTACATTGTGTCACCTCATTTTTTGTACGAAAAAAGCACCCCGAAAGGTGCTTTAACGCTATAATCTATATACGATTTTCAAAAACTATATTTACCTTAGCCTTTTTGTCTTTATCCAACATAAAGCTATAACCTCTTGAAACATCAAGACCGTTTTCATCTTGCAAAATCGGCATAGCACAATCAACACATTTAGTTATATATTTAATTATTTCTTCTCTACTTAACATCACAATTCCTCCTACGCCGTTTTAACGGTCTTGCCCAAAATTTTGCCTAAAGCTTGTACACCTTTTTCATTGTATAAAAACTGTTGTACTTCTTTAGAAC
>OGHK01001094.1_pt1 | contig 25288 bp, 21 predicted proteins | sample 1571411 | NCBI WGS metagenome assembly OGHK01 (sample SAMEA2582043, study PRJEB24529) | metagenome | biome: Human gut stool | place: China | collected 2011 | reverse complement strand
ATAATATTTACTCAAAGCATCACTTCCTTTCAATATTATTCTATACTAATAACCTGCAAAATTCAACAGTTGTTTATATACTTTTATAAGTTTTATTCAGCTGTTCTTTACCTCCTAATGTTTTGCCTGGTGTCAGGATCAAAAGATATTATACGAAAAACTTTCGTATTTTTCTTATCCTGTCATCATTTCATAAGTTTCTTCAGAAGATCCACCAGCTCATCAATCGCTTCGTCTTTTCCATTGCGGATGTCCTCTGCCACGCAGGTATGGATATGATTGGACAGCAGGACTTTATTGAAACTGTTGAGTGCAGAATTGATCGCCGAAACCTGTACCAGAATATCGGCACAGTAGGCATCTTTTTCCAACATTCCTCTCACACCGCGAACCTGCCCTTCGATGCGGCTTAAACGATTGATCAGATCTTTATATTCTTTTTCTGAGCGTTCCTTTTTTCGCTCAGAACACTGACAGCAGCATGTTTTTTCTATCTGTTCCCTGTTTTCTTCCATTTCATTCACTTCCTTTTCTTATATACCCCTATTAGGTATTTTTCGTATTGCATTATATACCCCCATGGTGTATTTTTCAAGTCCTTTTCCTGAAAAAATTTATGCATTAACGGATATCAGGATATAAAGAATGAACATTCATGTAAAGCTCACAGAGCTTCGCATTGCTCATGTCACGCAAAAAAGGCAGGATTTCTCCCGCCTGTTTTTTGTCTGAATTCTTTATTTTGATACCTGTTCTGTTTTGCTTATATGAAAAATTCTTCCGCTGCTCTGATAAAACTTCCGGTATCTTCCACACCGGCTGTCTCATACGGAGAATGCATTGCAAGCTGCGGAAGTCCGATATCTACCGTATTCATCGGTACCTGCGTATTCGAAATATTTCCCAGGGTCGATCCGCCCGGCACATCGGAGCGATTCACAAAGGTCTGGTATTTTACGCCTGCCCGGTCACAGAGATCCTTGAATTTTGCCGCTGACACCGCATCGGTACAGTATTTCTGGTTGGCATTGTATTTGATGACAATTCCGCCGTTTGGCAGCGGCCGGTTCACCGGATCTGCCTTTTCTATGTAATTTGGATGCAGTGCATGGGCATTATCCGCCGAGATCATAAAACTGCCTGCCAGCGTCATCAGATATTCTTCATACGTTCTGCCAAGGCCATCGTTGATCCTTCGAAGCGTATCTTTTAAGAAAGTAGAAGCTGCCCCCTGCTTTGTTCCGCTTCCGACTTCTTCGTTATCCAGAACACAGTGCACCGCAATGCTCTCCTCGTGCTTTCCGGCAAGCATTCCTTCCATCGAAGCAAACGCACACTGCAGGTCATCCAGCCTTGGTGCCGAAACAAATTCTCTGTCTGCACCCCAGATCGTACCCTCCATCCGATTATAGAGGAACAGATCATGTGCAAGAATATCCTCTTCCTTTACTTTTATCTCTTCCGCAACAATTTTCAAAAACTCCGGCTTCGAATCTCCGCACCCGAGAAGCGGCAGCAGATCTTTCTGCGGATTGTAAGACACGCCTTTGTTTGCCTCCCGGTTCATGTGGATTGCCAGACTTGGGATCATGACCAGATCCCGGTCGATATTGACCAGTTCCTCTTTCAGACTGCCGTCACGCCTTACAACCACTCTGCCCGCTACCGACAGCGGCCGGTCAAACCACGGTGCCATCAGCATACCGCCATAACCTTCCACATTCAGTTTTGTGTAGGCATTTTCTACCCGCATTTCCGGATTTTCCTTGATCTTAAAAGCCGGAGAATCGCTGTGGCTGGCAATGATATGAAACTTCCGACACTCCTTCTTTGGAATCGAAAATGCAATCAATGCCGAATGATTTCTTGTTACGATATATTTCCCGCCCGGCTGTAACTTCCAGTATTCCTGCTCTGAAAGAAGCTGATATCCGTTTTCTGCAAATTTTTTCTCCATCTCTGCCGTTGCCTGAAAAGCCGTCGGACTTTTTTTAATAAAGGCAAGGAGAGATTCTGTTGTTTTGTAATGCATATAGCTACCTCACTGTTTTATCTATTATTTGGAAATTTTTAAAATTTATCTCAAATGAATCTGATAAATAAAATACCACAATATCTGTTAGAATACGTTGTTCAGTTTCTCTTATTATACTGCAACTTCCAAAAATATGAAAGCAGGAGTAATGCGATATATTTCTTCAATTTATAAGTTTTCAGGAAATAAAAACAGTATTTCATCAAGAACAATTTAGTGCAAATAATGTAAAATTCGATTCAATCAAAAAAATATTTAGGAGATGGAATGGTGGTATTTCAATTCACGAGGTCAATTTCTGACAGAAACATAAAACACGAGTGTGTGAAACTTTTTCTGTAAATTAACAAATAATAGGTTCTTCTATGATAAAAAATCATAGGAGGGCCTTTTATTATGGCCAGACAAAAGAAACCGGTACATCGAGTACAAATGACGGAAGGAAAAAGAAATATTATCCGCCGGCTTCTTGAAGAGTATGATATTCAAACGGCTGAAGATATTCAGGATGCCCCGAAAGATCTTCTTGGTAGAACAATCAAAGAAATGATGGAAGCCGAAATAGATAACCACCTTGGCTACAAAAAATCATTTCCATGTATGCAAAAGGAATGACTACCCGCCGGATTTCGGAAACGATTGAGGATATTTACGGATTTGAAACATCAGAAGGCTTTATTTCTGATGTAACAGACAATATCCTGTCACATATTGAAGACTGGCAAAATCGCCCGTTAGATGAGGTGTATCCTATTCTCTACATTGATGCGATCCATTACTCTGTTCGTGATAATGGCGTTATCCGCAAACTTGCTGCTTATGTGATTCTTGGCATCAACATGGAAGGAAAAAAAAAGGTTCTTACCATTTCAGTAGGCGATAATGAAAGTGCGAAATACTAGCTTTCGGTTATGAACGAATTGAAAAACCGGGGTGTAAAAGATGCTTTGATCATTTGTGCGGATGGACTTACCGGTATAAAAGAAGCGATCACTGCCGCTTTTCCGAAAACGGAATATCAGCGTTGTATCGTACATCAGGTACGAAATACTTTAAAATACGTTCCTGATAAAGACAGAAAAGCATTTGCCACAGATTTAAAAACGATTTACCAGGCTGCTGATGAAAAGAAAGCTCTGGCCGCATTAGACAGAGTAACAGAAAAATGGGCACCAAAATATCCGAATTCCATGAAACGCTGGAAGGATAACCGGGATGCAATTTCACCTATTTTCAAGTTTTCAGCAACGGTCAGAAAGGTGATCTATACGACAAATGCCATTGAATCCCTGAATTCCACATATCGTAAGCTGAACCGTCAGAGAAGCGTTTTTTCGAGTGATACAGCACTCCTAAAAGCATTATACCTTGCTACTTTTAAAGCAACGAAAAAATGGACAACAACGTTTCGCAACCGGGCACAGGTATATGGGGAACTGAGTATTATGTATGAAGGACGCCTGCCCGAATAGGCGACTCAGAATATAGCAAGACCGGCGGATTTTTCGCCTGCTCTTGATATACAAATTTATAGCTGTTATATATAAAACAAGAGCGAAAAGCTCAATAAATAAACTTTTCGCCTTGCATTATCATAGAAGAATCTTACTTACAGACTTTTCTTTATAGTCTCTAAAACACTACTCCAGCAGATATTTCAATTCACACGCCCCTTACGGGACGTGACTGCCCGGCACCGTATGTGCACAACAACCACTATATTTCTACTCACACGCCCCTTACGGGACGTGACTTCTATATCTGAAATTTTATTTCTGATATCTGCATTTCTACTCACACGCCCCTTACGGGACGTGACTAGAGGGTGTGATCCGTGTCTGTTCTGAGCATAATTTCTACTCACACGCCCCTTACGGGACGTGACTTCTTTCAGGCTTTTGATATCGCCCTCATTGAAATTTCTACTCACACGCCCCTTACGGGACGTGACTAATTGCCTTATCTGTAATGCTTACGGCGTTCATTTCTACTCACACGCCCCTTACGGGACGTGACTTCCCGACAGTGAAAACGGGGTAAATCCGTTGTTATTTCTACTCACACGCCCCTTACGGGACGTGACAATACCAGGTCGCCTTCTGTCTGGATCTCCATCTCATTTCTACTCACACGCCCCTTACGGGACGTGACAGCAGGATTATCTGCGGCAATCGTAGCTTCGGCATTTCTACTCACACGCCCCTTACGGGACGTGACAAAGTATAATCTTGACTTTTGCAAGAAAGCAAACATTTCTACTCACACGCCCCTTACGGGACGTGACTTTTCACAACCTCTTTGTCACTTTCTTCCATAGCATTTCTACTCACACGCCCCTTACGGGACGTGACGAAACCTACAGATAATCCTAATATAAACTGGATATTTCTACTCACACGCCCCTTACGGGACGTGACGGGAGTAGCGGCGAGCGAAACCGGAGGAGCCTAAAATTTCTACTCACACGCCCCTTACGGGACGTGACATTGTCGCAGCAGGTGCTATGACAATGGGACTGGCATTTCTACTCACACGCCCCTTACGGGACGTGACGGCAAACAGGCTGATTTCATTGGTCTGCCCCGGAATTTCTACTCACACGCCCCTTACGGGACGTGACGAACTGTTCCGTGTATTTCTGAATCAGTTCCGGGGATTTCTACTCACACGCCCCTTACGGGACGTGACCGCTACATTTTGTATTTATGTAACGGAACATTTCCACATATTGGGACGGACTTATTTCTGCTGATATCATTTATATGATATCGCATATATAACTTATTTATTATAATGTTTTTTCAGGCGAACCTCAAGTGGTTTTTGAATCATCACACCTTCGCTACCTTCAAATAATAATTACGCCTTCTGGATCATATGTTTTCTCAGCACCTATATGTTCAATTTTCTTATTCCAGTTATTCCCAAGATAATAAAATCGCAAACTATCCTCTTCTGGATTAATTAATTTTAATAAACTATCTTTTAATTTCAAAAAAGAGGAATAATCTAAATCAGCTTCAAAAACAGAATTCTGTACTCGTTGTGCATGATTTTGACATTCTTTCGCCACTTTTCTTAACCTGGTTTTTCCTGCTGCACTGACAGTACTAACATCATAACTTATTAAAACCATCATTTTATCTCACCACCTATTTTTGCAGATATGGTGGATAGCTCTCAATGTCGCCTCGTATATATTTGGCAAGCAAATTGCTCTGCACATACAGTAATAATCCAAATGGTATCTTTTGCTTCAGATACGGATGCATTAAATCAGTACGTTTCTTTTCCTGCCATTTTGACAATACTTTTTTCCTGCCATCTGCATTTAACCAAACCGCTCCTGAAATCTGCTTTTCAAAATCTTTTTCTCCTATAATCTGCAGATTCAATAAAGTGATAACAAAACGTTCTACAATACATCTTATTTCTTCCACCATATCGCAGGCCAATGATACACGACCGCTTCGCAATGCATGACAATATCCAATATAACTATCCAATCCTACTGTTTCCAACGCCGCTGCAAATTCATTTGTTGCAAGTGTATAAACAAATGATAAAATTGCGTTTACCGGGTCCAACGGCGGACGTTTTGTTCGAAACTCAAAGCTAAACGGTACTTTTGTATTTGTTATCAATCGATTGAAAATTGAAAAATAATTCTGTGCACAATATCCTTCAATACCCATAACTTCTTCTATTGTCTCTGCTCTATAAACATTCTCAATTCCGTCATGTAAAATCCCCAGTACTTTTTGTATTTCCTGATTATCTCTCAATTCTGCATTATCATGTAATGTTCTGCGTATTACCTGCCTGGTATTACTGAATTTTGCTGCCATCGTATTTTGTGCCAGCTGCAATCCGCATGCTCTGAAACAGTCAATTTGTTCTACACGGAGAAAAACATTTCCTTTTGTCTCTCCACAAACTTTTGCCAGAAATTTCCCCTGTGGCGACATAAAATTAATTGGAATCAGCTTTTCCACGCACTTTCCCATCAACGCCGGCGAACATCCAAGATAACTAAAACACACAATATTTTCCACATTTTCAAAAGGAATCCGAAGTTTAATTTCTCCTTCTGCCTTGCAGACAAGATTTTCACCGTCCAACATCAAATACATCTGTTCATTTGTCACATATATTGTATTTAAGAGTTTTCGCATAACAGTTCCCTCTCAATCTTTTTTATCTCTTTTTTAAATCAGGGATTTTTCTCATGGATGGCATACATACATCTTTCATAGAACATCCATTACAGTTTTGATTTTTTCGAATCGGCGGGATTTTTCCTGCTTTTAAAAAATCCCGCATTTCTGTCAAAAGTCTCTTTAATTCTTCATTATATTTTTCAAAATTTTCTTTTAATGGCAATGCTATTCTTTTCTTCATATCTGCATAATATAGAACACCGTCACAGTCCCCTCCGAAAATAGAATCCACACATAATTTTTGTGCAAAAACCTGCATCAGATCGTCTTCTCGATAATCTTTTTCCTTGGGTTTTGTTGGTTTATATTCTACAATAGTCAGTTTATATTTTTGATCGTCACCCTTTACCATAACCCCTGTTTTATCTTTTTTTAATTCTATACAGTCTGTCACACCGTATAAATTGTATTGCTCATCGTCATTATAAACCGGAACGGAAGTATATATTTTTTTGCCTCTTCCTGTATGACTTCTCTCCGGATCATGTACCCGATTATGTATCAGATTTGCTTCTGTCACAAATATATTCTCTCCCCAGGATTTATTAATTTCTATTAATCCCCAGCGATGGGGACAATACATGTAATGCTGTATAGATCGGATTGTTATCTCCTGGCTTCTCATAATTTTTCGATCAGCTCTACTCCTTCCGGCATCTTTTCATCCACTTCGATCTTGTAATTGCTAAAACAACGAGGAATCTCATTTTCTTCATCCACTTTTATTTTTTCAAACAGTAAATGTGACGGACAATTGCCCAATATATTGCTGTGTTTGAACACATACAGCTTTCGCATACACATCTTCCCTCTTGCAGCACTGTGGTCATTTTCAAACATATTTATGACCGCTTCCCACAAAACTTCCAGATCATCTTCTGATAAATCAGTCGTCTTATTGGCCAATGCAGCAGACACATAACCTTCTGCTCGATACAAAGCATACGGAATGATGCTTTTCTTTCCCATTTCCGTCTGACCGGTTTCCTGACGCTCATCCGTCGTACGTGCCTGTCTTGTAATCGTAACATCCTCTATATCGATTGGCGAAATGCTTCTGGCAAAATTAAGCTGTACTGGTCCTCTCACAATACCACAAGGATCATCACCGGTTGACATTACTGCTCCAAAGGTTCTCACATCATAATAATTCTTACACATGTATGCACGAGCCTTTTTAACATCATCCTCATTTTTTCCCTTATTCTTCGTTTTCAATCCTTCTGCTTCATATGCCGCTGTAAATTTACTGTTCAATGCTTTATCCGGCTTGATCAGAATATTATACCCAGCTTCTCCTTCTTTTACCAGTTCCACATAATTTCTGATTTTCCTCTTTAGGCAGACATCTGTAACATAACCATATCCGGATTCTGAATCTATCCTCGGTGCATTTCCTGCATCCGGATCCCCGTTCGGATTTCCGTTTTCCACATCAAAAAGCATTACAAAATCATATCTGTTCTCCAGTGCCATTCTTTATTCCTCCATTTCGTCTTTATTAATTTTTTACTGTTCTTCTTTCTTTTCACTCTTCTTAAAAAGCTCCGGTATTTGCTGGTAATATCCCACAAAAAATTCTCCCTGTTCTGTACGTCGCAGCCTTTCCGGAAATTTCCCGTCCAGTGGTTCTATGATTTTCTGGATTCTCTCATTGTACTTATAACGATAATTTGCATTTTTTATTTTTTTTAAGTGATTTTGACTAAGCCGTATCAATTTTGGAAAAATCAACGCCGGTTTTACCGATGCTGATGCAAAATACGCATCTTTAATAGTTCTGTTTAATTCTGTACCGGCTGCATCTTTCTGCAACTGTTCCAATACTGCAAACAACCGTCCGCATAAATATGCCGGACTCTTATTTTTTTCATTCAATCCCACTGCAATCTCCTCCTTTTTGTCATTTCTGTTAAAATACGCCTTTACTATGCCACAACGGATCCTATTGATGTTTCGTTCAATTCGGATTCTTCGCAAAGTATTTTCAAATAATGCTGCCGGATATTTTCCGCCATATACTACTGCATTTAACACCCCTGCCATTAAAGCTGGATTTACTTTATCATTCTTACTTTTCGGTGAAATCAGTTCTTTTTCAATCATCCAGAGAGGCACTGGTTTTTGTTCCTGTACCACCTGTATTTCCTGCTGAAATCTTGCAATGTTCCACAAAATGTCTGCATATTTCTTACGAATAATAAATTTTACTGAAAGTCTGGAAGAATTAGGTTTTAACCCCAGCATATAAAAATCAACACTTGGATCTATAATACTTAGACTTTCCAGCCTTTTTGCAGTTATTTTTCCTTCCTTGGCATCTTCCATCATCTTTTTCAACATTTCTTCTGTCTGTTCTGCATTTAAAGTACCAGACTCCCCAAAAAGCAACTGGCTGAACAGATCTTCGCATGTATCTTCTGTATCCATTGCCCAGAATACCATCGTCATATCTTCCAGCATATGTTTATATTTTTGAGACGCAAGAAGATAATTCAATGCTTCTGTATATTTTTTCATCATTTCTTCTGAAATTCCGCTGTTATAAGACTGTTCATTTCCATAAGAATTTTCAGAAGGATTATTATAACCGATCAGCACACTTCCTGTTGCAAGTCCTCCATATACCCCTTTGATCTTACTGTGGATTCTCGCAAGCGGTTTTTCTTCACCAGAAACTGCACATTGTGCAAGATAAGCATCTTTTGCTTCTGCTTTTTGCTTTTCATAATACATGTTCCATTTTTGGACAAACACTCGTTCATCCTGAAGATAATGTCCAGCTCTTCCGGTCAGACAGAACACATATCCTGATTTTGCATAATCTTTTTGTAATCTTAACAATTCCTGGTTTTCTGTCTGTTCTTCCGGTTTCCAGTTGAGAAGAAATTTTCGATACGCATTCACAAGCGGTGTATCCATTTCTTCAATAAATTTCAGGTTTGTTTCTACAAAAGCTGCATGGGATTTTTGTGCCTTTCCCGTCCGGTCTGTTGGTGTCAGTCCTTCTTTTTCCAAGTTCAATCCAAACAAATATAACGGTCTGTGCTCTGCTATATTGGCATCAATTCCTGGTTTTTCTGTTCTCTGAGGCATTTTCAGATCCTGCGGCACTAATTTCTTTTTTATTTTTTTCCCGACTGTTACTTCTGTTTCTTTCTGAATATTTATAATATGATCAATCTCGCCTTCTTCCGTCAATGCTACCTCATAATGTATCTTTACCTTCGAATATCCTTCCGGAAGTACCTTTTCTGCTGCCGACAGCATATCATAATAATCACATAATGCTTTTATCAGCATCGCAATCCCTCCCTATATTTTTGAACATCAATGACTCCCTCAATCATGTGCGGTCTGTAGTATAATGTTTTTGCACGATCGGAGAATTTGGGATTTTCCCAGTCTCCATTAATGGGTTTCCCCCTGTCTTCAAACTGTACCTCATAACTCATATATCCGAGATCAACATCCCCCATTTCCTTGATTCTGCTGCTTATCATTTCTGTATCAAACGCATCTACCAGTTCTATTCTTTTTACCGGAAATTCACTGCACCCAAGACATGGTGTCCGAAACCATTGACCTTTTTCCAGTCTTCGTTTCAAAATGTTATAATGCTTATTTTCTCCGTCATCTTCTCGATTATTTTTCAAGCCGGTCAGCTCAAAGTGAAATTCTATACCATATTTCACTTTTTTCAGAACCATTGCTGCCCTCTGACTTCTGCTTTGAGAAGTATAGATACAAGGATCTCCTCCTTTCTGTTTCATCTGATTTTTTACTGCACTGAGCAGTACCTTATCTTTTACTTCATTTCTTCGAATATTTGCAAAATCAATCTCCTGAAATACAATGATTTTGTCAATCACATAACGGATTGCCGGTTTCCAGTACACACTCTTTAACATTCCTTCCAATGCTCCCGGTGTCGGAACATCATAGCTGACTCGTTCCACTTTCAATTCCGGTCGCGTAAAGCATGCATAATCTCCTTCCACTATGATTTTAAATCCATATCCCATTGTTTTTCACCTCTTCTTTCATAAAAAATAATCTTGTGCTTCCAATAAAATTCCTAAATTTTCGTCATAATAATCTTCATTTGTCAGACAGTATATTCCCGTACCAAAATCGTCTGCAACATGTTGTTTTATCAACTCATCCAATTCTTTCTTAGTAACTGTACAGGTATACTTTTGCAGCTCCTTCTCATTTTCGATTTTTGTATATCTCAGAGTATCCACCAGTTTTCTGCTCTTTTCATCTCTTGGTACAACAATAGAACATGTCCTATCAGGGATCAATTCAAATTGTTCTGCATAAGTCTGAAATGGCAGATTTTCAAAAGACCTGCACTTTATATGCATCGTATTTTTCTGAATATTCTCTTGTTTTAAGAAAAACACTTCTTCATAGTATTCTTCAATACATTCCGGCTGTGAAATATCTTTATACTCCGCCAACAAACGTTGCGTAATATTCATCTTGTCATTCTGTGCTTCATTTTCAAATTCAAACACAAAAACTTCACCCTTATCCCGCTTTCCTTCTCTGTTACATCTGCCTCCCGACTGGAGAATACTGTCCAGACCATTCAATTCACGAAAAACGGTATATACATCCAAATCAACTCCTGCCTCAATAAGCGATGTAGAAATAATCGTAATCCTTCTCTCTTCCGGTATATTTCCATCTGGAAAATCTTCATCCAGGCTTTTCAGTTCTTCTCTGATAGCCTGCAGAACTTTTTGTCTGTCATATGCAGTCATATAAGTCGATAAGTGATATTTTCTTCCTGTACACATCTGAAAAAGTTGTCTTGCATTTTTCTTCTTGTTTACGATAATCAATCTGGACGGATACTTTTCACTTTTAGCTAATAGTCCTTCCGGACTTACTTTTCCCATATTGATATATTGACATTTTTGAAACTTTTCAAAAAGCGTCTTATCCTTGATCAAATTTTCGATTCGATTATTTGCCGGTGCATAAAGCTTCAGCAACTTTTCAAAATCAGGCATCGTTGCCGTAAGAAAAACAGCTTCGCTGTTCAGATATTTCGTTATATAGGCAATTCCCTGAAGACATGGCTGTAAATAATCCTGCGGCATCATATGTGCCTCGTCAAAAATCAGAATACTGTCTGCCATATTGTGCAATTTTCGAAGTTTTCCTCTTTTATTTGAATAAATGCTTTCAAAAAACTGTACTGCTGTTGTTATGATAAATGGAGCATCCCAATTTTCTACTGCTATTTTAGCTGCTTCTCGATAATCCTCATTTAAATCCACCTTCTCATCATAAGAAAAAGTTGACTGATGTCTTAAAATCTCCAGATTATTTCCAAAAAGTTTTTCAAAAACCTCTGCTGTCTGATCAATAATACTGTTATACGGGATCACATAGATAATTCTTTTTTTCTTTTTCGCTATTGCTCTTTGCAGTGCTATTTTCGCACTCGCTAATGTTTTTCCACTGCCGGTTGGCATATTTATAAGGTAGATGTGTGCATCTTTTGTACTGTTTCGATATGCCTGCTCCTGCAGCAAGCTTCTCGTCTTCTGCAATTCTGTTTTTACTTCAGACGCCTGTAACTGAACATTTATTTTTTCAAGACACTTTTCAAAATCAGCCTGCAATTTTCTCACTACTTCTGTACTTCTGCAAAACTCCGCGGTGTCTGTTGAATCTGCATCTACCAGACAGGAAAATAAATATCTTGTCAGAAATGTAAACTTATCAATTAACCAATCCGCATTTCTTCCGCAATCCGCAGCAAGAAACTGCTGCCATTTTCGAATATCTAATTCCGGCAGTTCCAGTTCTTGCTTGTAGGCATCGTAATCCTCAAACGTCCTGTTCATTCTGCCTTTCAGACTGTTATCCTCATCATTTCCAAATCCCCCATTTGGGATTCCCGTGTGATGTCCTGCAATGCAATACTGCATCATCAGATTCATTGGCTTTGGATACTTTTCACCCACTGCAATTGCTCCACAGGTTGAATGTTCTACACGAATATTTTCCCCTCGGATTCTTCTTTGAAATCCCTCCTGATACTTTCCGATATCATGTGCTTTTCCTGCCGCATAAGCTAGATCTTCCATTTCCGGAATTGCATATTCTTTGCAAAGATTTGCCGTATTCTCACAATGTTCCCGGACAGTTTGTACCTCATTTGTATACTCATTTCTGTGTGCAATATATATTTCCCCCATATTGCTGTACCCTCCTGTATTCTCATAATTCACTTATACCATTCTTTTTCTTTTATGTCAATTTTTTCTTTATTTAGTTAAATATAATTTACATATCATTATATCTTTTATCAGCTGATCAAAATTTTCAAACACAACTGTGTAAACATATTACCTTCTGACTCGGTACCATAATAAAAATGACCGTATGAAAACTTTTCATTTTCGCATACGATCATCTTTATACTTAACAAAATAATTTCTACTCACATGCACAACCTGTACAGACTTTCCAATTATATTTTATCTTTCCTATTTTTTCAACTGCTTAGTCAAAATCTATCTTAAATCTTACCCGTCAAAAAAGACCAGCACTTTCGCACTGGTCTTTTTCCTTACTTTAACTTTATTTCTTGTTTCTTACTTTGTGATCTTCACGCTTGCCTTCTGGCCTTTTCCTTTCAGCAGTCGTTTGTAGCTTGTCAGTTTCTTCTTCGGTACTTTGATCTTGCATTTTTTGTCAATACCTTTGAAGGCTTTTTTTCCGACTTTCTTCAGCTGTGTGGATTTGATCGTGATCTTTTTCAGTTTCTTTGCACCGTTAAATGCATTTGCACCGATCTTGGTTACATGTTTGCCAATGATAACCTGCGTCAGTTTTTTGTTGTTCTTGAATGCATTCTTTGAGATCTCGGTTACTTTGAAAGTAACGCCATCAATTTTCACAGTTCCAGGAATGGTAAATTTCTTTTCTGTTGCTTTTCTCGGTTTCACCAGAGTAACGGTTCCGTTCTTTGCATCGGATTTTGTTACTTTGTAGAATCCTCTTCCAACCGGTTTGGTTGTTCCGACAGCAGGTACTTTCTGAGTATTCGGATTTGTGTTTGGCTTTTCTGTTCCAGGCTGTGTGCTTGGTGTTTCCGGCTGTTTATTCGTTTCGGTTTCTTTGCCCGTTTCGGTTTCTTTGCCCGTTTCAGTTTCTTTGCCTGTTTCGGTTTCTTTGCCTGTTTCGGTTTCTTTGCCTGTATCCGGCTCGCTGCCTGCCACTTTCAGATTCTGCTCTGCTTTTTTCAGGCTGTCCAGTGCTTTGCGGACGTCTGCGGCACTTGCAGTCTTAGAAGCGGCTGCTTCTTTTGCTGCTGCCAGTGCATTCTGGAATGCATTCCAGCTTGCATCGCTGTAATCGCCTTTTGTTTTGTCTTTTACTTCTGCAATCTTGCTGTTCAGTACTGCTTTTGCTTCTTCTAACTGTACATTTGTGGTCGGATCTTCCTCCCATTTTGCAAACAGTGTCAGATCTGCACTTACCGGTGATGCTGCTGTATATGCTACTGTGCAGTTTACATCGCTGTACCAGCCCTTGAATACATATCCGGCTCTGGTCGGATTCTGCGGCAGGCTCCAGCTTTCGCCGGCTGCTACTTTCAGAGACTCAATGCTGTTTCCGCCTTTTGTATCAAAAGCAACAGTATATTTTTTCTGTGTTGCTGTGCTCTTAATTGCTTTTCCGTAAACTTCTAATTCGCAGATATGGTTTCCGCCATGTGCTGTTCCACTTGTCAGAATACTTCCGCGTGTGTAAATACGGATATAACGTGCTTTCTGTTCTTTTGCTTCAAATGTCTTTCCTTCTGATGTTTCTGCATATTTTGCATCCGGATTTGCAAGCTTTTCATTGCTCAGCAGTCCGTATGCATACTTGGAATCTGAAACGCTGCTGTACAGCACGGTATCATTTGCATCAAAAGCAGCATCTTCAGATGCAACTACGATCGTATCCTGGTAGGTACGTCCATCCGCAAAATAACGCCACATTTTCACCTGATCCAGCTTGAATACATCGCCAAGATCGATCTGGAAGTATACGCTGGTTCCTGCCAGTACATCACTTTCAATGCTGTCCAGTGTACAGGTAAAGGAGTTTGAACCTTTATCACCATCGATCATTTTTTCCGGACCACTTTTTTTGTTTGAAACATCCTGATCATTATCTGCACGTTTTACTGTGATGTTGGAAGCCTGCAGAGGGATTTTTCCGTTTCCATCCGGAACAATACCGGAATCTCCGCTGCTGTCTCCGCCAACTGCTGATCCTGCTTTTTCCAGTGCAGCCAGCTTAAGTGTTGCATCTTTTACTTCTGCCTGGCTTACCTGAAGATCAGTTCCGCCTCCAACAGTCAGAGTTCCATCTTTCAAATCTTTGATGTTTTTCTCATATCTGCTTGCATCCAGTGTACCGTTGACATAAACTTTCAGACTGCCATTCTTTTCACGGATACCTGCAATGTGTTTCCATGTTCCATCGTTTACAGCTTCTTTGGAAGTTACGGATACATCTCCAACTGTAAAGACTGCTTTTCCGTCTTTGTCAATGGAAAGGCTGTAAGCACCTTCCTGTTTCAGAATGTTCATATTGTTTCCGGTTGTTTTTACATAAGAAGATACTGCAAAATCAGCGGTTCCTGTAACAGCTGTTCCGTTCAGCTCATATGCTTTTGCAAGGCCAAGTATTGTCTTTCCTGCCAGTGCTTCATCTGTTGTTTCCGTTACATCATTTGCATTCTTCAGATCTGTTTTTGCTGATGCTTTCGCTACAACCTGATTTTCCTGATATACAACTTCTGTATTTACTGCTGCTGCATTGCCGGTTAAATCTTTTAATCCACTTACAGAAACCGTTACTTTGCTTCCTGCACTCAGAGTGGATGTAGTCAGCGTTACTTTTCTCTGATTTGCACTTACTTCTGCTTTTGTAACATTTGCTCCGGAAACGGTTGCAGCAGGAGTACCGGTTACGCGCTCATCAAATGTCAGCTCAATCGTGTTGTCCGCAGTTGCTTTTGCAAGTGTCAGCTGAGGTGCTTTTGTATCTTTTGCAGTAGAAAGAGACCAGATACGTGCCTCACCCGGCTGCAGTGTAACTGTGATCACATCGCCGTATTTTACTGTCTGATAGTCGGTCTGTGCATCGGTTGTCTTGTGATCCAGAATTGTTGTACGGTTGAGTGTCTTGCCTTTCAGACTTTCTGCCGCACCAACGTTTCGATCCAGTGTAAAGCTCAGTGTTTTTACGGATGCACTTGGATTTCGCATGGAAATAATACCTTCTTCACCATCCCAGCAGGAGTATCCGTAGGTATTGCCCTTATCCGGTGTCGTACCGATCAGTTTCGCATTTTTCAAAATGTGATAATTTTTCTTAGCCCACTCCAGATATTCTGCATTGATATCCCATTTCTGACCTTCATCTATCATTTCCGGGCTGTAGTACAGCTCCCAGAATGCCGTTCCTCTGGTTCCCATCATATACAGATACGTTTTGAACTCATCATCTGTCATCTGGTTTGCCAGATTGGTTCCTGTTTTTCCGTAGATTGGATCATGATTGTAAATATTTGCCAGTGGGAACTGGAACTCTCTTTCTTTTACAAAATCAAAATATCTGCCGTCACGGTAAGAAAGCAGCTGATCTACCTGTCTGTTCTGTCCGACCTGAACACGTCCGATATCCTGGCTGTTCTGGATCCAGATAGAATTTGCCCACTGCAGATACCATGGACTTGGGTTTACATAACAGGTCAGGTTAAACCACAGATTGTCAATGCCGTTTTTCTCTGCATTGGTACGCAGCGTCTCAAACAGATCGATCCATGCTTCCCAGGTATCGGAAAAATAATACATACCATTCTTTCCGCCTGTCATATGTTTATGATTTGCATTTGTACATGGCTTTGTCGCAAATCCATCCAGTTTCCAGTAATTTACTTTATAAGCATCCTGCATCTGTAAGAAAAACTCAGTCAGTTTCGTCACATACCGTCTGTCACCGACATCAATATCATCGGTTACCGCATTGTATGCACCAAAACCTGCTTTTTCAATAATCTTACCCATTGCAGCGTTATAGTTATAACCACCTCTAGGTCCTACCCATACACCAAATCCGGAGCCGAAGCTTTCTGCAAGATCGGACGCAGGACGGAATCCGTTCGGGAACTTATTGTTAAACTCCCAGAACCCTGTCACATTATCCGTGGTACCGCAGCGTGCCACATCATGAACAGTAGAAGTTGTATTCGAGTTGTTATAATTATTCCATCCGTCATCCACAACATACGAATCCATCGGTTCTACGCCGGATTCAGAGAATCCCTTTTCCATTTTTTTGAATGCAGATTCAATGTTGTCATCGTTAATGGTCATCATATTATCGTACCAGGAATTGTACTGCGTACGGAAATCGCTTCTTGTTGCAATGCTGTTGATATATTCATAAAAGTCAGACTGAATGACATTCATATCCGTACTTCTTGCAGCACCCGCTACGGTCTGCCAGGTCACATATTTTCCGTCTGTGGTAAGCTGGTTATCTTCCTGCAGTTTTTCGAATGTCTTGCCGGAAAAATAACGCATATGTGCATTTTTATTGCTGTCGATCTCTGTTTCTGTCATCGGGAACTCACATCCAAGGAACATTCCCTGAATATAAACCGGCTGGCCAAGAGAAATGACATATCCACTCATACCGCCAACGCCTTCACCCATGATCGGATGTGTCCACACGGTATCATTTGCATTGACATTCAACGATTCCAGATCGATATAATCAATTGCTGCTTTTTCTTTGTCACTTACTTCGATTTCCAGGAATTTACGCATGAAATGATCTCCGTCATCCATGGTAACTTTCATGGTAACATCCCAGTCTACACCGTTTTTGGAAACGGTCTCAAACGGGAATTCTACCATGACTCCGCCGTTCGTATCTACTTTTTTAACCTTGCTGCCTTCCAGAGTCATCTCGCTGGATCTGATCATGGCACTTGCATCTGCTGTACCGACTGCTTTGCTGTACATCTTTACTTCTGCCGCCGTTGCCCATGCCTGACCGTCCGTCTTTGGTGATACAGCAACCAGTTTTACATAACGACCCTTTTTCGGTGCTGTCAGATTGATATAGATCGTTTCTCTGTCATTATAAGTAAAATCACCTTCTGCCGCAAGGTTTGCATCACTTTCCAGATCTGTTTCACTGTTTCCCACATACAGTTTATATCCTTTGATATCGCCGTTTGTGGAACTGTCCTGGCGTGGCTGATAAGAAAATGCGGCAATTTCCTGTTCGCTCTTCATATCAAAAGTCAGGGAATGCGGATATGGCTGATCCGGTGAATACTTGCTGTGCCAGATTGTAGATGCATCACCATCAATAACATTGGCTCCCGGACCGTCTTTTGCACCTACTTCATTATTGTACTGATCGCTTGCTGTAACTGTCCAGTTTGTGCGATCCAGCTCTCCATCCAGTTTTGTTGTACCATCCTGGCGAAGTTTGATAATGAATTCTTCGGAACCCTGTGCCGGTGTAAACGTCAGATCTGCCCTCTTATTGTCCAGTTCTGTCGTTGCCAGCTTGTTGTCTGAAGTAGAAAATTTACGCTCCAGATATTCATTTCCGATCGTAACTTCTCCGTTTTTCACGGAGACTTGTGCTTCTCCTGATGCCGCCTGAACGGTCGTTCCAATCCCTGTTGCTGGAATACCGGTCACTACCATGGCCGCACTCAAAGCAATTGACAACCATTGTTTTTCTTTCTTTTTCAAAATTTTCCTCCTTGTTTGTGCAATATGCATAATTTTATTCGTCTCCCCCCCCGCTTTTTATAGTAACATTCGACATTCTTTCTGTCAATCGAATTTCCTTTTTTATTCATATCTTTCAATCTCTGTTTACTCTGCCTATAAAAAAGAACCGTTTGCATAATTTTTTCATTGCAAACGGTTCCCGCAGAATATTACTTACTCATTTTTTAATTCAGGATATGAAAAATATTCAGTTAATATCCAAATCCGCTGTCACCTGATAGTAATCACAGGCATGTGCCATATATCCGGTTACATTTGCCCGTGAGATCTGGCTCATCTTCAGGAAAGAGCAGTATACAAAAGCATTGTCATCCAGAACCGTCTGCTGCATCTCTACTGCAAGCTTGGCACGTTTGTCGGTGTCAAATTCCTGGCTGAGCTGCTCTTCCAACTGATCCAGTTTCTCATTTTTATAAGCTCCCTGATTTTTCGTTGCATTGGAAGTTGCAAACACGGTAAACCAGTATTCCGGATCTCCGGTCGGAGCCTGCACATTTGCCATAGCATAGACATCCCACGCTGCCGGATCCTGCACAACACTGTTGTTGTCAGCCGTACAGTTGATATCCACATCGATTCCGATATCTTTTAACGTAGCCTGTGCGGATTCTGCCAGAAGCGGAAGCTCCTGTCTGCTTGGATAGGTAAGCCATTTGATCTGAAGCTTCTGTCCGTCTTTTTCACGGATACCGTCTCCGTCTGTGTCCGTCCATCCGGCTTCTTCGAGAACTTTCTTTGCACCTTCTGCATCATACGTCTCTGTCGTTACTTTGTCTCCGCCAAAAGCAGAACCAGCAGGGAAGGTTCCATTTGCCGGATAGCCGTTTCCTTCCAGCAGATTTTCCACAAATCCTTCTTTGTCGATACCCATAGCGATCGCTTTTCGCACGGCCGGATCGGTACATACAGATCCTTCGTTAAAATTCATTTTCAGGAAGAAACATCTGGATGTGGAAATCTGTGAAAAGGTAAAGTTATCGTTTTCGAACATCGGATAGCTTTCATATGCCATACCATAAGCTGCCTGTATCTCTCCTGAGAGCAGTGCATTTGCAAGGGTATTTCCATCGGTGATGGTCTTGATTGTCAGTTCATCAATATGTGGCGTTCCATTCCAGTAATTTTCATTTTTCACCAGGGTCAGATGATCGCCGGACTGACAGTCGGTTGCAATGTATGGACCGGTTCCGGCTACGATTCCATCGTCAAATCCTGCATCTACATCGATGATACAGCCATATGGATCTCCAAGGTAATTCAAAAGTGCCGGCTTTGGCTCGGATGTGTGGATCGTAAGCACCTGACCGTCTGCTTCCATCGAATCAATCTTTGTATCGGCTGCCGCACGGTCATGGTTTGCCAGCAGATGCTCCAGACATTGTTTCACTGCCTCGGCATCCATAGCTCTGCCACTTGAAAACGTCACATGATCCTGCAGTGTGATCTTCCAGGTGAGCGGATCGGTATTTTCCCACTCTTTTGCCAGCCACGGCTCCAGTTCCATATCGTCTGAATATTTTACCAGCGTTTCTCCGATTCCATAGCGGATGCATGCCCATCCGGAGTAAGAATTGTGCGGATTGACATCCAGTTCTTCATTGGAAGGATTGAAAGTTGTATCCCCGATCACCAGCGTTTTTTTCTCAGAACCGTCTGTGGCTGCCGCAGATGTATCCGACTCAGCTGCCGTACTTGTCCCGCTTTCCGTTTTGTCATTCTTGCTTCCGCAGCCGTACAGTCCCAGGCTGAGTGTCACGGTAAGAAGCAATGCCATTATTTTTTTCATGTTCTTTTTCATGCGTTTTTCCTCTCTCTTTTTCTTTTTGATATTATACAACTTGTCTCTGACATACTATGGTATCCATAAATCGCTCCGTCACAAAATAACTTTCGCATTTTTTCAATCGGATGTATATAAAACTTGTCATTCGATTCTGATTCGTTTTGCTGACATCTATCTGATCCGTATATTTGCTATACAAACAGCTGCCGGCATCACAGCACACTGTCCAGCAGCATACGCGTGTATTCGTGTTTCGGAAAATGCAGCACTTCTTCTGTTTTTCCCTGTTCTACGATCTTTCCCTGATACATGACCAGCACACGGTCACAGAAATTCTGCACCAGTGCAATATCATGGCAGATAAACAGATACGACATCTGACGTTCTTCCTGCAGAGCATCTAAAAGCTGCAGAATCTCCGCCTGGACGGTGACATCGAGTGCCGAAGTCGCTTCATCTAAAATCAGCAGTCTGGGCTTTATTGCAATCGCTCTTGCAATCGCTGCCCTCTGGCACTGTCCGCCGCTGACTTCATGTGGATAACGTTTCATAAAATTTTCCGGCAGTCCGCACTGCTTAAAAAGCTCTTTTACAATTTCCATGGCTTCTTTTTTGGGTATACCGGCATTTCTCAGGCTCTCTGCCACAGCATCTCCAAGGCGGCATCTCGGATCAAAACTTTCGGTCGGCGTCTGAAAAACCATCTGCATTTTCCGGTAAATGTTTTTCATTTTGTTTCTTTTATAGTGGGTGATGTCTTCTCCATCGAGCAGAATCTTTCCATCGGTACTGTCAAGAAGCCTGGTGATCATATTTACAACCGTCGTCTTTCCGCTTCCGCTCTCCCCGATGATCGCCAGCTTTTCTCCCGGAAACAATTCAAAACTGACATCATCCACCGCCTTATATTCATCCTCTTTTCCATCTGAAAAATTTTTAGTCAGATGCGAAATCTGTAATAATGGCTCCATGTTTCACCTCCGAAGAACAGGAATCGCTGCAAGTAATCGCTTTGTATAATCCGACTGCGGATGACTCAGTACCTCCTGCGTCTTTCCGTATTCTTCCATTTTTCCATCTTTCAGAACCAGCATGGAGTCCGCCATCGCACGGATCACTCCGATGTTGTGCGTAACGATAAGGATCGTTGTCCCATACTGTTCTCGGATCATTTTCATCTGCTCTACGACCTGTTTCTGAATCGAAACATCCAGTGCCGAAGTCGGCTCATCCGCAAGCAGGATCTTCGGTTTTAAGAGCATCGCTGCCGCAACGCCAACACGCTGCTGCATGCCACCCGACAGCTCAAACGGATAACTTTTCAGGATTCTTTTTGGATCCTGAAATCCGAATTTTGCAAGCATTTCCGCTGCTTCATCCTCAAATTCGGCTTTTTTTATTTTTCGGTGCTCTTTCATTTCTTCCAGCAGCTGATCCCCAACGGTTCGGATCGGGCAGAAAGAACTTCCTGCATTCTGGAAGATCATGCCAATTTCGCTCCCGCAGATTTTACGTAGTTCTTTTTCATTTAAATCCAGAAGATTTTTTTCTTCGTACCAGATCTTTCCGCCTGTGACGCTTCCATTCTTTCCAAGCAATCCGATTGCTGCCTTAATCAATGTGGATTTGCCGCTTCCGCTCTCCCCTGCGATCCCTAAGATTTCACCTTTTTCTGCCGAAAAGCTGACCTTTTTGATTACCGGACTGCCATTGTAACAGATATCGACGTTTTCATAGCAAATGATTCCTGACATATCTACCTCTCATTTCTTGGATCCAACAGATCCCTTACCGTATCGCCAAGCAGGTTGAAAACCATGACCGAAAGAAAAATGGCAATTCCCGGTGCAAAGGTTACCCAAGGATGTGTCGTCAGCAGATTTCTGGTATCACTCATCATGCTTCCCCACTCCGCAACCGGCGGTTTTGCACCAAGTCCCAGAAACGACAGACCTGCAAGCTCCATCATCATCGTTCCGATATCCAGCATGGCAGTCACAAGGATCGGTCCTGTGATATTCGGCAGAATATGTTTCAAAATCAGTTTTCCTGTACTGCATCCAGATAAGATCGCCGCCCGCATATAGAGGCTTTCTTTCTGTGCCAATGTCTGACTTCTGGCAATCCTTGCATATTTCGGCCAGCTGATCGCCCCAAGGGCTATAACCGCATTCTGTACGCCGCCTCCCATCACGGCTGCAACTGCCAGGGCAAAAACCAGACCGGGAAATGCAAGGAAAATGTCGGATATCCGCATCAGAATCGTATCCAGTTTCTTTCCGTTCCATCCACAGATGATCCCGACGATCGTTCCGATCACCGTGATCCCGACAACCAGAAGCAAAGTCGAATAGATACTGGTCTTGCTTCCGACGATGACTCTGGATAACATATCCCTTCCATAGCGGTCTGTTCCGAATGGATGTGCCAGTGACGGACTTGCTTTTGCGATACTAAGATTCTGCTCATAAGGATCATATGGGCATAAGCGTTCGCTGAAATAAGAACCGACAACAAGAATCAGTGCCAGCGTGGCAAAAATAAAAAATCGCTTTTTCAGATAATTTTTCTGCTTCTTCGGTTTTCTTCGTGCTGATTTATCCATTTTGATTCACCCCCAGACGGATTCTCGGATCCAGGCAGTGGTATAAGAGATCCGTGATCAGATTGACTATGACATAGATCAGTGCCATCCATACGACATATGCCTGAATCACCGGGTAATCGCGTGTCGTGATCGCATCCACTGCCAGCTTTCCGACCCCATCCCACATAAAAATACTCTCAATGATCGCTGTACCGCCAAGCAAACTTCCAATGGATAATGCAAGCAATGTAATGATTGTAAGCATGGCTGATTTTATGACGTTTTTCCATAAGATCACGCTTTCCCTGATACCTCTCGCCCTGGCTCCCTGAACATAATCTTTGTTCAGCTCCTCCAGAACGGCCGCACGAACCTGCCGCATATACTTTGCAGACATGGAAATTGCCAGCGTCAGCATCGGCATCAGTGCACTTCTGATATTTACACCGCCTGCGATGACCGGCAGAAGATTCAGTTTGATCGACAGCAGCTGCATCAGAAGCATCGCCACAAAAAAATTCGGCATCGCATTACCGATAAAGCTGAAAAACCGCAAAAGCAGATCCACCCACTTATCCTGACAGACTGCCGCCAGAACACCAAGCGGGATGGAGATCACAACCGTTGCCAAAATCGACATGACCGTAAGCAGCAGCGTTGCCGGAAGTTTGGATACAAATTCATCAAACACCTTTTTCCCGGACACATAGCTTGTCCCCATATCACCATGCAAAAATCCATTCAGCCAGCTTACATACTGAACCAGAAACGGCTGATCCAGGCCAAGTTCTGCTTTCTTTGCATCAATGATCTCCTGCGACACCGCCGTGCCGCGGTTTTCATACATCTCCGTGACAGCATCGCTTCCCGCCACCCGCATCATGGCAAAAGACAAAAAAGTAATCCCTATGAGAATAGGGATCAACTGCAAAAATCGTTGTATGATATATTTTCTCATTACATTACCATCCTGTATACAATTGTCACCGATCAAGCTGTCACACTCGCACCGGGAACACTCTGACTTTTATAATAAAATACAAACCGCACTGTTATTGTATCCCCCCCGCAGGCTTCTTTCTTTTTTATTTTTATGATAGGATACTACCTGATAAAATAATGAAAGGAACCTTGAATATGAATATCTCAAACATGAATAATATAGAATCACGTGTCCAGAGTTACTGGACAAAACGGGCACACAACTTCAATATCGTGCGAAAAAATGAATTAAACAGCAGCATTTCCGAACGCTGGAGAGAAGAAATCGTTCATTTTCTGCCGGAGGGCAAAGTGCTGCAGATCCTGGATGTCGGCACCGGAACCGGATATTTTGCCATCCTGCTTTCTCAGATCGGACATCAGGTGACCGGGATCGACCTCACCGATGCCATGCTGAAGGAAGCCCGTGATAACGCTGCACTCTATCAGGTCCATCCCACGTTTCAGCAAATGGATGCCCAGAAGCTTGCGTTTTTGGATCAGTCTTTTGACGTTGTCATCTCACGCAACCTGACCTGGACGCTGCCGGATCCGGAATCTGCATACAGAGAATGGATGCGCGTGCTGAAAAAGGGCGGCATCCTGCTGAATTTTGATGCTGACTATGCATCTAATGTCCGAAATCAAAATACTTCCGCTTCTCATATATCCGATACTGAAGTGTATGGTCACTGCGGTGTCACACCGGAACTGGAGCAAGAAAATGCATCCATCACCCTTTCCATGCCGATGAGCCGGAAACAGCGTCCTTACTGGGATCAGGAATTTCTGGAAAACATCGGATTTTCCAGATCCGGATACGACCTTTCCGTCGGTCAGAATATCTTAAAAGAGCACGACCTGAAAGATGCTCCTATGTTCCTTGTATGGGGTGTGCGGTGATTATTTTACCGCACAGACCATAAACACCGGTGTAGACTGGTAATTGATCTTCTCTGCATCGCTGAGCACTCGCTCTCCGATTGTCTCATCTGCCCAGCAGTCAAGTCCGATTTTCTTCAGGACATCCAAATCCCATTTCGGACGCTTCAGCGGGCTTAACGGAACTTGCTTTGCAATGTTCTCCATCCATGCAATGTCCGTTCCTTCATAATAATCTTCTACCTGTTCCTCTTTTGCCCGTTGCCTGTCCTGCTCATATCCGAGTTTTAATTTATCATCATAAAGATATGCATACCAGTTCGCATCAAAATTCAGGATCTTCCCTCCTGGTTTCAGCACCCGTTGCCACTCCCTGTATGCACGCTTCGGATGTTCCAGATTCCAGGTTACATTTCTCGTCACGATATAATCAAACGTCTCCTTTGGAAATTCCAGATTCTGAGCATCCATTCTCTTAAAACTAATCTGATCCGCCAGATCCGCCGCATTGGATTTCGCTTCCTGCAGCATCTGCTCCGTATAATCTACCGCCGTTACCTGATATCCCTCTTCCGCTAAAAGGATCGCAAAAAATCCAGGTCCCGTTCCGATATCCAGAATCTTCACCTGATCTTTTTCCTTTTTCGGCAGTTGCTCCAGCAGCACCTCTTTCCATTTTTCCTTCTGCTCACTGTGCAGCTCTTCCTGATTTACTCTTGAATAACCATCCGCACGGTTGTTCCAGTAACTTCTGATCTCCTCCAGAAGTTTTTTGTTCTCCATAAGGAATACCCCCTTGTATGTATCGAATAAATGATGCCTGTACATTCTATAATAAGCCATAACTGTTTCAAGAATGCATTGCATGACATATTCTTCTGTGCAGGCACAATCGCAATGTCAAGCGGATATTCGCAATCCGCTTTGCTACTTGCTCATAACCAAATAACTGCT
>OGHK01001081.1_pt1 | contig 25418 bp, 21 predicted proteins | sample 1571411 | NCBI WGS metagenome assembly OGHK01 (sample SAMEA2582043, study PRJEB24529) | metagenome | biome: Human gut stool | place: China | collected 2011 | reverse complement strand
CTAAATTATTGTTTATCCTCTTATTTTCTTCTATTTTTTCATCAATAGAACTTAACACTCCAACTATTTTTCTTTGAATTTTTATCTGTGGTAACTTAAGCGGTATCTGTTCAATAACGCTTCTTTTCGCAATATTTACTTGCACAGAACCACTTGAGCGAGAAACAATAGCATTATATCCATCTCTCGATGAAAAAAAGTATTTCAAATACAGGGGCAATATCTTATTTGTATCTGCCCTTAGTAACAGAAGTGCTTGGCTAATAATCCCTTTTGGATCATCATCCTTTATAATAGACACTTTACCAACTGTTCCCGAACAACTTATTATTAAGTCATCTTTCCTTACCTGATATCGTTTCATTTCATTGAATTTCTGCTTGTCAATATAATATCTAAAGTCCCTGCTATTATAGATAGCGTGTTGTTGCTCATAAACCGGTATGCCATCTTCTTTCATATCTCCTCTTTTGAGAGCAGAACCAAAGGGACCTCTTATATAGCCTTTATCTACTAAAATGTCAGAAAGAAGTGTCTCAATCCATTCGGCCATAGTCTTTTCCTCCCTATCCAATATATTTTCGATGAGCAATCTTAACATTGCTCTGTTTAACCATTGCGTACTGCAAGGTTGTATCTATTTTTCTGTGTCCTAAGAGCTGTTGAAGTTGCTCTATTGGCATTCCTTTATCTATTGCCATCGTTGCAAGGGTACGTCTAAACTTATGAGGATGTACCTTATGCAATCCTAATTGTTTTCCAAATTCTCTGAGTCTTGTTTCTATACCGCCGATTTGCAATCTTTTATGTGGTGCTTTTAACGATACAAACAATGCAGGGTTATCATCTATCCTATTTTCTAAATAGTTTTGTAAATGTATCTTTGTACGAGCATCAAAATATACTACTCGTTCTTTGCTACCCTTACCAAATACAATACATTCTCTCTCATTAAAATCAATATCATTGCGGTTCAACAATACCATTTCGCCAACACGCATACCGGTTGATGCAAGCATATCTATAATTGCCAAATCTCTCAATTCTGTGCAATTATCTCTCATAAGTTCGAGTGCTTCATCAGAATAAGTTTCTTTAATATTGGTTACTGTTTTCACCTTATGTATTCGCCTAACAGGACTTTTGAGTATATAATCCTCATCCTCCAACCACGAAAAGAAACTTGAAAGAATACGCCTAATATTGTCAATCGTAACCTTGCTTGATTTTTTATTTTTCTGATACTCAGTCAAGTATCGTCTTATATCATCAGTTTCAATATGTTTTATATTTTTACCTACAGTTACAATCATCATTTCAATGGTTGCCTTATAATATTTAAGTGATTTCTCAGAACAGCCTTCTATTCGCTTTGCTGAAAGAAACAATTCTACATAGTTCTGTTCCGTGTTACTCTCTTGTTGTTCTGTTTCTGTTAATTCATACTTTACAAGAGTATATTGCAACACTTCCTGTAATTTTTCACATTGTGCATTATTCAAGTACGGTAACATACCTTGAATAATATCTTTAATTAAATCTTGTTTCATAGTCATTTCTCCTTTTGATTAGAGAACGACTATGGGGCGGAAGTTCCCATTCATTAACTCTTGCCACCCACAAGAGTTATGGTAATATATAAACAATAATTTAGCGGCTTAAATGTCGATGTCGGAGACATCAAGCTCACCGGACATAAGTTTAGGCAAGAGTGTATCTCGAAGTGTTGCCAAGTTATCAGTTTCAATTTGAGTAGCTTTAATCTTTGCAAATATTGGTGCAGCGAAATCATGAAATTCTTTTAATTCCTTATCTGTCGGCACAACAAATGGCATACCTTTGATTATTTTTGAATTTACAGCTGTTGCGATTGAGGATGTACTGCCCATGGTTTGGTAATTAAAGCATTTCAAATAACAATATAGATATTCGTTTATTTCTTTCTTGTTAGTTTTGAAATGTGCAATAGCTTCATTTGTGGTCATTTCACCATTTGTAATTGCAATTCTGCCAACTGTGAGCTTAAAGCTAAGTAAAACTGTATTATCAGGTACTACTTTGACATTATGACGGTCAACGGCATCTTTGGTAAGTTGTTCGGAACTACTACTGATATAAAGACCGCAAGATTTCATATCAGAAATGGATACCCAAGTGAAATCTTGAGGATTAGTGCTAAACCACTGCGGTTCTTTTCTCGGAGGTGTTTTGCCAATAGAAATGTCAAAGTATTCATCAGCACGGCAAATTTTTCGTTCGTTATTGACAGTATCAATGAATCTATTGTGATATAAAGTTTGTACTTGCTCTAATAAATTATTGTTTAAAGTGGAAAGGAGAATTAAATATGGAAATGTATGATTTTACATACTCATTACCTAATAATTTTAAGAGCCGTATACATCAGTTATTCCAACAACAGTACAATAACAACGAATTGGCAGTTGCATTTGGACATTGTAAATATGAATTTGAAGATGTTGGATGGGCATTTTATGCAGGAATTAAAGGGAACAACTGGGATAAGCATGCTATTGATTTAACAATAGAAGGATCGCAGAAAGATATCTTTCTTCTGGAAAATAACAAAAATATAGTGGAAAATGTAATTTCAAAAGCACTTAAGACAACGGAAACAGGATTGATTTTACGTACGATTCTGTATTTAGTTTCTGAAAATGTTGATATTTTACCTGAAACTAACGAAGAACGATTGAACGCAGATATTAAGTCAGCAGAATTAGTATTGTCTGATTTAATTAAAGTTGGAGAACGTTTATGTTCTAATGCAACATATGATGGAAATAGTACTGAAAATAGCATTAATGATTTTTTCAGAGATGCATTATCATTCATAGGTTATTCAGAAGTGAAAGACCAAACTAGACACGGTATATCGAATAGTGGTAAAGATGCCGGAGAGGTCGATATACTAATAACAAAAGATGGAAAAGAAGTTGCTATATTTGAAGGATTGAAACTTTCAAGTGTAAACACTTCATATATTGATAGTCATATAGAAAAAGCAATTACGAATTATAATGCTCTAGGTACAGCAACATTTATTGTTTCATATGTTAGCACATCCGACTATGAAGGCTTTTGGAATAGATTTTACCAGCACTTGAAGGAAAATCAGTTTTTGTTAGATGTTAAAAGAAAAATTCAAGTTCTTTCTCATCCTAACGCTTCAACACGAGTAGCTAATACAGTTCTTTCTCGTGATGACTATGATTTCCCAGTGTATTTTATAACATTTAAACTTTTAAAATAAAGGAGAGAAACAGATGCCGGGATTATATACTGAAGCAGATTATGAGAATTCAGTAATCGAACTATTTAGAAACGATTTGGGATACGAGTATATATATGGTCCTGATATTGAACGGGATTTTTACTGCCCGCTATATGAGAACGTTCTGATTGAATCACTGTATAGTTTGAATAAAAATTTACCTTCTGATGCTATTCAAGATGCAATGTATAAACTCAAAAATTTTGAAAATGGAGAGCTTGTTCAGAAAAATTCTGTCTTTATGGATTATTTGCAAAATGGTATTCCTGTCAGATATTTTGTGGATGGTGAAGAACATTCATCTATTGTATATCTTGTGGACTACAAAAATCCTGATAACAACTCTTTTATTATTGCGAATCAGTGGACATTTATCGAAAATAGCAATAAAAGACCGGATATAATTTTATTTTTAAATGGTATTCCGGTTGTTTTAGTAGAGCTTAAATCTCCTTCACGAGAGGAAACTGATGCGTCAGATGCATACAGACAATTAAGAAATTATATGCGTGAAATTCCATCTATGTTTATATATAATGCGATATGCGTTATGAGTGACCAGCTAACTTCTAAAGCCGGTACGATTACATCGGGTGAAGATCGTTTTATGGAATGGAAAACAAAAGACGGAAATTACGAAAATACACAGTATGCTCAGTTTGATACATTTTTTGAAGGTATGTTTCAAAAAGAAAGATTGCTGGATATAATAAAGAATTTTATATGTTTCTCAAATGAAGGTGTAAATCGTTTTAAAATTCTTGCAGGATACCATCAATATTTTGCGGTCAGAAAAGCTATTGTATCGACTAAAAATGCTACTGTTACTGATGGTAAAGGTGGTGTGTTTTGGCATACTCAAGGTAGCGGAAAATCATTATCTATGGTCTTTTATGCTCATTTACTTCAAGAAGCATTGGAAAGCCCTACAATAGTTGTGCTTACTGACAGAAATGACCTTGATAATCAGCTTTACGGTCAATTTGCAAAGTGCAAGGATTTTTTGAGGCAAGAACCGATACAAGCAGAAAGTCGTAATCACTTAAAAACGCTTTTAGACGGCAGACAAGCCAATGGCATCATATTTACGACTATGCAGAAATTTGAAGAATCTTTTGATTGTCTTTCGGATAGAAGAAATATAGTTGTTATGGCTGACGAGGCACATCGTGGACAATATGGACTAGCTGAAAAAATTAAAATCACTAAGAATGAAAAAGGCGAAGATGTTGCGAAACGTGTGGTTGGAACAGCACGTATTATTCGTAATAGTCTACCAAATGCAACGTACATCGGATTTACAGGTACGCCGATTTCTTCTGCAGATAGAAGCACTCGCGAAGTTTTTGGTGATTACATAGATATTTATGATATGACTCAGGCTGTGGAAGATGGTGCTACAAGACCTGTTTATTACGAAAGCCGAGTTATTAAACTTAATCTTGATGAAAAAACTTTAAGCAAAATTGATGAAGAATATGATATAATGGCAGCAAATGCTGATCCTGAGGTTATTGAAAAAAGTAAAAAAGAACTTGGTCGAATGGAAGCAGTTCTTGGTAATGACCAAACTATTAATTCTCTTGTCAGTGATATATTAGACCATTATGAAAATAATCGTCAAAATTTACTTACAGGAAAAGCTATGATTGTTGCTTACTCAAGACCAATAGCAATGAAAATTTATAAAAAAATATTAGAACTTCGCCCTAATTGGACGGAAAAAGTTGCAGTAGTTATGACATCTGGAAACAATGATCCGGAAGAATGGAGAGAGATTATCGGAAATAAACATCATAAAGATGAATTGGCTAAAAAGTTTAAAGATAATAATAGTCCATTAAAAATTGCTATTGTTGTAGATATGTGGCTTACAGGTTTTGATGTACCTTCTCTTGCTACAATGTATGTGTATAAGCCTATGTCGGGACACAATTTGATGCAGGCAATAGCTCGTGTAAATCGTGTTTTTAGAGATAAAGAGGGCGGATTAGTAGTTGATTATGTGGGTATTGCCTCTGCACTTAAACAAGCGATGAATGACTATACTACTCGTGATAAGAAGAATTATGGTGATACCGATGTTGCAAAAGTTGCATATCCTAAGTTCCTTGAAAAACTTTCTGTATGCAAAGATTTGTTTTATGGTTATGACTATTCAAAGTTTATGACCGGTACCGACCTTGAACGAGCTAAAACGATAAGCGGTGCGGTAAACTTTATCATAGACATAAAAAAAACAGATGAGAAAGATACATTCTTAAAAGAAGCTTTAATGCTTCATCAGTCATTATCGCTTTGTTCATCAATGGTTGATGAAACTATGAGATTTGAAGCGGCTTTCTTTGAGTCTGTAAGAGTATTGACTATGAGATTAACTAATACGGGTGTGGATAAGAAAATATCTTTACCTGAAATGAATGCAAGAATAAATGAACTTTTAAAGCAAAGTATTAAAAGTGATGGAGTTATAAATCTATTTTCAGATGTGAAAGAAGAATTTTCCTTATTCGATCCGAAATTTCTTCAAGAAGTCGCAAATATGAAAGAGAAAAATTTGGCGGTAGAAGTTTTGAAAAAATTGATTTCAGAGCAGGTATCAGTATATAGAAGAACTAATGTGGTTAAATCAGAAAAATTTAGTGAGATTATGAAACGCTCTTTGAACGCATATTTAAATGGAATGCTTACAAATGAAGAAGTTATTGAAGAAATGCTAAATCTTGCAAAACAGATTGCGGCGGCAAATAAGGAAGGTAAAGAACTTGGATTGACAGCTGATGAGCTTGCTTTCTATGATGCACTTACAAAGCCACGAGCAATTAAAGATTTCTATGAAAATGAAGAACTAATTGCTATTACAAAAGAATTAACCGAGACACTGCGTAAAAATAAAACGATTGATTGGCAACAACGAAAGTCGGCAAGGGCTAACATGCGTATGCATATAAAAAGATTATTGAAGAAACATAAATATCCACCGGAGGGCATGAAGGATGCCGTACAAACCGTTATGACACAATGTGAGCTATGGACAGATAATGTCATGGAAGTATAGTATTATGAAATATATATTGGTAAAGGTGTACCTCACAAGCTATTGTTATGATATTACTTAATTTTTTGTATCAAGGAGATTACTTAATATGGATAAAGAATTAGAGAATGATTTTTACACATGGAAGAAAAGAGGAGAAGAGTATTATTCACCGTTTAGCGAAAAATCTTTTGATACTGCTTCGCAGGAAGAAGATGATGTGAACAGCAGAATGTATGATTTTGGAGAGAGATTCTTTTCAGACATGATGTTTGAGCCGGATAGTATAGTTGGCAAATGTTTAGAATGTAAATCAAAGGACGGTAATTCAGATAGAGAAGTTACAGATTATATACCAATACCTGAATTACAATCTTTTTCTTATGATATGATTATATGTAAAATAAAATCATTGGGTAAGGATTATATGGCTTGCTTTGACAGTAAAGAAATGAGCCTTACTATTTCGCCTAATTATACAGATAGGGATTATGTAATATTACATGAAATGATTCATATTCATGAATTTTTGTTAAGTAAAATCAATGCATTATATCGAGATATACTATTTTATGAATTATATAAAAAAATTAGTAATAGCATAAATAATGTTAATAAATTGCTGGACAGTTGGTGCAATGGTGTGAATCAATTAGGAATACAGCAAAAGGGAGGAATACATAGTCCATTGTTTCTGTTGAAAAGTTTAGATATTGATTTACAATGTGGATACAAGTTAGGAACAACTATGGGATACGGCTGTTCAACCGAATTTGAGAAAGTGTTAAATGCACAAAAATAACGGTTGAATATGATTATCGGAGCAACTCATATTTGTAATATAATAAACTGCGATATAATTACTGAGAAAAGTAATATATCGCAGTTTTTTTATTTTGGCTTTTCCGAAGTTATAAATATATAGTATATATGTGAATAGTCACAGACTAAATAAATTAAAAAGGAGGATTGAGATGTTTAGTGGGAAAAGATTTGTTACAAGCGGGATTGCGGAGAAAGTGCCGCTATTGTTACAAGTGACAATGTGGAATATGATTGGCACCATGGACGAGCCAAAGGACTATTTACAAGTATTCGACTTATCGGAAAAAAACGGAAAACAGAAGATTGTTCATTCACAAGAACAACCGGAATACAAGAGGGAGTATCTGTTTGAAACAGGTACTCCTTTTTTGTGTGCAAAGATTTTTGTCATAGACGATGTGACACATTCAACAATGCTATTTAATTACGAATATTAACGGAGGAAAAGAAAATGAGTGAAGAAAATAAAAATGTACGATGCGATTTATGCGGAGAAGAAGTAAGTTCTCAAAATGCAATAAGATTTGACGGAACGATATTATGTACCGACTGTTTTAATCAACGAGTGACGGAGTGCAGCCATTGCGGCAGAAGTATATGGCGTGACGATTCGAGGAACGGCGAGTATTGCCAAGATTGCTACGACAATCTATACGAAACTTGTACCGAATGTGGTGATGATGTTTGCCGAGATGATGTGTGTTATCACAACGATGAACCGTACTGCCAAAATTGTTATGACGAAATAAATGATTCTATAATACACGATTACTATTACAAACCTGATCCGATATTTTACGGCAAAGGACAACCGCATTACGGCATAGAGATTGAAATAGATGAAGGCGGTGAATATGACGATAATGCCGAGAGAATTTTGAATATAGGCAATCGAATTAACGAGCATATTTATTGTAAACATGACGGCTCACTTGATGATGGTTTTGAAATTGTAAGTCACCCTGCGACTTTGGAATATCATACAAATACAATACCTTGGAAAAAGATTTTAGACGAAGCACTTGAAATGGGATATTATAGTCACAACAGCGGTACATGTGGATTGCATGTGCATATAAACAGAGCCGCACTCGGCGAAAGTGTGGAGGAGCAGGAAAACACTATTGCAAGAATTGTATATTTCTTTGAAAAGTTTTGGGATAAGATATTGAGATTTTCTCGTCGTACCGAAACTCAAGCAGACAGATGGGCATCAAGATATGGTTGCAGTATGGACAATCCTAAAGAAAGTTTAAAAGGTGCAAAAACGTCTGGACTTGGACGATACACAGCGGTTAATCTTACAAATACATTTACGGTTGAACTAAGAATATTCAGAGGTACTTTAAGGTACAAAACCTTTATGGCTACGTTGCAGTTTGTGGATTTGCTTTGTGAAATGGCGATAAATTTGACGGACGAGGAATTTCAGACAATGACTTGGAAAGAGTTTGCGAAAACGGTATCGGGCGATAAAGCAGAATTAAAGGAATACTTGAAGATAAGAGGATTGGAGGAGTAAGATATGTGTGGATTGTATGGTGTGTTATCATATGGAAATAAGGTAAAAGACATGGCAGAAATAACGGAAGCACTTGCCGTTGAAAGTGCGGTCAGAGGTACAGACGCAACCGGAATTGCATATAACAAAAACGGTAAACTTACTGTATTCAAGAAAAGTAAGAGTGCATATGAAATAAGTTTTAGTGTCCCTAAAAATACAGTTACAGTAATGGGACATACTCGTCATGCAACACAAGGGACACTAAATTTTAACGGTAATAATCACCCGTTTAAAGGTATGTGCGGCGATGAAGAATTTGCACTTGCACATAACGGTATAATCTGTAATGATAAAAAATTAAGACGTGAACTAAGATTGCCGTCCACAATTATTGACACCGATAGCTATATTGCGGTGCAATTAATTGAATCACAAAAGAAACTTGATTTTAAGAGCCTTAAATATATGGCTGAAAAGGTTGAGGGTAGTTTTTCTTTTTCGGTGCTTGATTCAAATGATAATCTTTACATAGTCAAAGGCGACAGTCCAATATCAATATTGCATTTCAAGAAAAAGCAAGTATATGTGTATGCGTCAACAATATCAATACTTTGGAAAGCACTTGTCGATACGGAATTGTTTCACGATTTGAAACGTGGAGATTATGAAGATATTGAAATTGAAGACGGCGAAATACTTAAAATATCGAATAAAGGCAAGATACAGAAAACTAAGTTTGACTTTGACGAATACGGAAGTTACGGTTACGATTGGCGAAAGGGGTTTGAATATTCAAATGCCAACGAGTATGTAGACGACATAAAAAGCGTCGCACAGTATTACGGGTATGACAGCGATGAAATCGACTGTTTGCTAAATAACGGCTTTACGCCGGAGGAGGTGGAGGAAATGTTATACGCAGATGATTTCTTGGAAGTGTAACACCAAACAACAAGTATATTGAACAGCTGCTTTTCGGCCTGGTCGAAATATGTATAACAACGCTGCTCAATTACTACAACGACAAAAGAAATGAAAGGTAGAGTAATCTACCTTTCAATTTTTTTTGATATAATCAGAGTGTAGTGTATTTGACGAAAAGAAGGAGATGATTATGATTTTAATAGGATATGCGAGAGTATCAACGATAAATCAGAACGAGGACAGGCAAATACAGGAGCTGATTAAGTATGGAGTGGAGGAAAAGCGTATTTACATAGATAAGCAGAGCGGTAAAGATTTTCACCGACCGTCGTATATGAAAATGCTGAAACGACTAAAAAAGGGTGATGTGCTTGTGGTGAAAAGTATCGACCGACTCGGCAGAAATTACAGAGAAATTCAAGAGGAATGGCGAATTATAACACATAAAAGGAATGCGGATATAGTGGTGCTTGATATGCCATTGCTTGATACAACCCGAAGTAAAGATTTGCTCGGTACATTCATAGCCGACTTGGTGTTGCAGCTGCTGTCATTTGTAGCGGAAAACGAGAGAATGAATATACGTCAAAGACAAGCCGAGGGCATTGCCGCCGCAAAAAAGCGAGGTGTAAAATTCGGCAGACCGCCAATTCCGAAACCGGATAATTTCGATGAAATGTATAAGTTGTGGAAAGACAAAAAAATATCAGCCAAAGCTGCGGCTGATAAATGCGGTATCTCTATTTGGGCATTTTACAGATTTGCAAATGACCATGATTTTTTGCAAAATGTATAGTTTTTGCAATCAGTAAAAATTTGTTGCATTTTTATAAAACAATCATAGCATATTTGACGGTTTTTGTCAATAATCGTCATAGTTTTTGGACGATTATTCCATTTCATTTCTTTTGCAAAACCTATACTTTTCCAAAGAAGTATAAACACTTTTATGAATATATTGCAAAAAAGGAGAAATGCAAATGAAAATACAAATAGAGTACAATCCGTATAAAATGAAAACAAAACTTTATATTAACGGAAAGAATTTTAAGGATAATGCGTCTTATAACAATAAATTTAAGGATTATATCGATAATGAAATTCCTTTACAGACATGGATAGAACCAACAGGTGAAAGGAAGGGATTTATTGAAGCGTTGGTACCAAATGATGATAATGATATTTTAGATATTGAATTTACGGGAAGAAAAATTGATTATGATGATTTTAAACGTTCTTTAAATGCACAGAACAATGAAAGAAAATTGAAATATAAAGTTAAATTAAATTTCAAAGAACCAAAGATAATATACGAAGATGACAAAATGTGGAAAAATGTTCAAGATGTAGCTAAAGCAGTGAAAACGGACAGATTTAAAAAATTAGTAGATGAACGTAAAGGAGAAAATTTAAAGGCTGCATACGAAAAATTCCCTGATGACTATAAAGAAGCAGAAGAAAATGAATTTAATATTTTATTTGTAGGGCTTTACAGCTCGGGAAAATCAACAATTTTGAATGCATTGATTCGTCATGATATATTACCGACAGCACAGAAGACTTGTACAGATAGAATATGTAAAATTAAACATAATGAAAAATTAAAAAAGAATCAAATAAAATTGGTGTATCAAAATAATAAATATAATTTTGATACTGATGAAAAATGCTTGGAAAAATTTAAAGAAATTTCAGGGGGAAATGGTGATGGCAATATTGAAATTCAAGTTAATCTATCCCATCTGTACCCTAAAGGTTTTGAAAATAAATTTAAAATAGTATTAATAGATACACCGGGAGTTGACAGTGGAAAATCAAGTATGGAGAATAACGGTACAAATGTACATAAAGATATTACGCTTGAACTGCTGAAAAAGAATAATAAATCCATGGTAGTTTTTTGTGCAGAAGCGGCTCGTTATGAAGCTGACAGTATAAGTAAGTTTATGGATGATATAACTGCTCAATCTGAAAAGGAAAAAGGAGGATTTAAAGACAGATATGTATTTTTGCTGAATAAAGGCGATAATCTAACATTTGATGATGATGCAAAAACTGATGATGAAAAAATAAAAATAAAGAAAAATGCATTTATAGACTATATTACTGATAATGGAAAGCGAAAGTTTGTACCACGTATTTTCTATATTTCTGCGGCTGTACAATATTGGATAAGCAATGTAATATATAACAAGAAAAATGTGGACTCAGGAAATAATACTGAAATGCGTGCCTTAAAGCGTTCATATAATAGTTTTAATGAAGCTATAGTTGAGTATGAAGATAAAAAGTATTATTTTACAAAATACGCAGATGTTCCGGGATACAGAAAAGAGGAATATGAAAATAAGTTTAATGCTGAAATGAAAAAAGATGACAAGACAAAAGCCGTTGAAATTCAATGTGGAATGATTGCTTTTGAGGATGCAATTAAGGATTATATAGAAAGATATGCATTTCCCATAAAAATTCAAAGTATGCTTGAAACTTATGAATATATATTGGATGATGTATCGAAATTTATCAGTGCAGACACAAAAACTTTGGAAATTTTAAAAAAAGAAATGGAAAAAAATCAAGGTTTTCAAGGTAAGATAAAAAAAAACCAAGAGGAAATAGAAAGAAAAAAAGGCGAATTAGAAGGCATAAAAAATAGAATAACTACACAGCAGAATAGATTAGAAAGAATCGAATCCCATAATTCTGATATAGATAAATTAATGATAGACTTTGAGTCTGAAATAGAGACGAATGACGACATTACATATATTAGAAAGACAGACAAAATAGATACAAGTAATAAACCTCGAGAAGAAGTTGAAAAAGAAATTGAAAGATTGTCAGATGGAATAGTGGATGTATTTAATAAGGCATTAGAAAAGTCTAAAACCCAAATAGGAGAAATAATAAAAAAAGAAGATAAAAAGGTGAATGCGATATTGCAATGTCTGACAAACATAGTCAATGATATAGAAGAAAAAGACTTGTTGACAATTGGTGAATATAACTTTAAAAACGGAATAACTTGGAAAATGAACTTTGAAAAGATACATAGAGATGATTTTGCTGATGTTGTTAAGGAAAAAATAATCGATGCTCATATGGAAACAAGAATTGATCCTAATAGCTTAAAGAAAAAATGGGAAAATAGCTGGTTTATACCAAGATTAATATCAAAATTTATGCAAGATAGCACATATGAACAATTTGTAGAAGGGTCTTATAGTTTGGATGGTATGAGAACAAAAATAGTAGATTGTCGTGAAGAAATATGTAAAGCATTCAAACAGATGGGAGAGTCTTATTCATCTTTGATAGAAGTAACAAAAAAAGAAGTAGAAAAATTAATACAAAAATTAGTTAGTGGAATAGAAATTTTCCAAGAAGAAGTTAAAGCGGAAAATGCTAAAATACAAGAATGTGATGGTAATATAACGAAACTTAACGAAGAAAAAAGAAAGTGTGATGAGGAATGTATTTGGTTAAATAGTATAAAAGAATTAATTGAAGGAGAAAAATTATGATTAAATCATATGATGAACGTGATTTTGATGAAGCGGTAAAAAAGAAGAACTTATTGAAGTTAAAGATTATTTTAACGGAAGCTATCAATAATGATAAAACATTTTCAAGAAGTGAAATTGAAGAAGTTATTACGAAATTGAAAAAAACAAATTTGCAAATATTTGAAGAATATAAAAAATTAGATATAGAAGAAACAATAGATGATGAATCAAAATGGGATGAAAAATATTTTTTTAAATTAACAATTTATTTGAGAAAGAATTTTTCATTGGATAGAATACCTTATATAAAAAAAGTTGGAAGAAAGGTTTTTGGAACACAGCAAGAAACTTCACAGCCGGATAAGGTAAAAGAAACCGAAAAGGATAAAGTCCCTTTTCAGCAAGCACCAAAGCAGAAGAAACAAAGCCAAAATCAATCAAAAAACACCAAGTCGAACATGAACAAAAATTTAGCAGTGACGATAGGCGTAGGAATAGGGATAGTAGCTTTGGTGCTGATAGTGGCAAAACTTATAAAATAGGAAATCCATTAAAAACGATAAAAGAAAAACGATATGAAAAAACACATGTGACATTGACACCTAAAAATATGTCTCAGATAAACCCGCATAGGAAGGAGAATTATTATGGCAGTTGAAGATGTTGAAATGCCGGTAGAAATAGAAGAATTATATTCAGCTTTTGAGGCGGCAGATAATATTTTATTAAAAAAATATGTTTCGAAATTATCAGAGGCTACTTGCAAAAATATAAATAGCAAAGATGAGGATAATTTTCGACTTTATGAAATTTTCAGTATAGTTTATGATAAAAATGAAAATGTACAAGATAAGCTAACCAGTGTTTATTCTACAATATCTTCGTTAAAGCAATGTGGCTTGATTATGATATTGAATGCAACAAAAGAAAAAGTTGATTTATATATGGGCATTAGAGGAAGTGAAGAAACCGAAGGGGAAAATAATGCTAAAACATTAAAAAACGCATTTGAAGGGAATTTTCCGGGAATTAAAATGGAGAAGGTCCTAAAAAAAAATATTGAGAAAGACTCTTCGTGTAAAACCAGAAAGAAAGTAGTTGAAGCTGCAATTAATCAAGCCAAAGTTATTGCATCTGTCAGCAGTATTCCGGCATTAAGAAATGCGAATGAGCATAAAAATATTGAATTTATACAAGGTATAGAAAAATTAATAGAAAGTATGCGTGGAAAATCTTATTCGGCCATAATAATTGCCGATGTTGTAAGCAATGATGAAATTGAAGAAATGTGTGCGGAATATGAAAATATTTATTCACAACTTTCACCGTTTAAAGCTTCTGACCAAACCATAAGTAAGCAAGAGGGTACCAATACTTCCGAAAGCATTATAAAAGGTACAACAGAAACAATAAATACAATAGTATCAAATTCAACAAGTAAGAGTGACAGTGTATCTAATAGCAGAACAGATAATTGGAATATACCCGTTGTATCTCTTATATATACTCGAAGCAACGGAAAAAGTAACAGTCAGAGTAATACAAGCTCTTATTCGCAATCGAATGGAAGTTCAACATCGACCAGTGAACAAAATTCAACTTCAAGCGGTAAATCAACATCGGAAAGCAATTCTGTCAGAATAACATTCGAAAATCGTTCGGTAAAAACTTTGATGGATCGTGTTGATGAACAAATTAAACGATTAAGAAGTTGTGAAGATTTCGGAATGTTTGATACTTGTGCATATTTTACATCAGCTGATTATGATGTTGCAGTAGCGGCGGCAAGTGTGTTTAAATCGGTAACACGCGGAGAAAATTCGTCTGTAGAATCATCAGCGGTTAATATTTGGAGTGAAGATGATAAAGTTGAAGCAATAAAGAAATATTTGTTGAGTTTGTATCATCCGGAATTTGAGTATGAAATTGGCAATAAAAAATATACTGTAAAACCGTCTTTGTTGATGAGCGGAAAGGAATTAGCTTTCGAAATGTCTTTGCCTAAAAAGTCGGTTCCCGGAATACCAGTGATTGAATGTGCCGAATTTGGCAGAGAAGTTACTTCGTTGGATTCAAAAGACGGAATTTATCAATCTGTTGAATTAGGTGAAATTTATCATATGCATGATGTTGATGAAAACACACCGGTAAAATTTGATGTTCAAAGCTTGGCATCACATACATTTATAACTGGTTCAACAGGCGCCGGTAAATCGAATGCAATATATCAGCTGTTAAGTGAATTAGGGAAAAAAGAAATAAAAACAGAAAATAAAGATAATGAAAATCAAGGCGGTACACAACAAAAAATTAAGTTTATGGTTATTGAACCTGCAAAAGGTGAATACAAAGATGTGTTTGGTGGGGTAGAAGATGTTGATGTTTATGGAACAAATCCTAAAAAAGCTACATTGCTAAAAATCAATCCATTTTCATTTGTGGATGATATTCATGTATTGGAACATATTGATAGATTGGTGGAAATATTTAATGCTTGTTGGCCTATGTATGCTGCAATGCCGGCAGTGTTGAAAGATGCAATTGAAAGAATATATATTGATAAAGGCTGGGATTTGAATTATTCATCATGTGAACCTAAAGTATTTCCTACTCTATATGATTTACTTAAAGTGTTACCACAGGTAATGGAAGAATCACAATATTCTTTGGATACAAAAAGTGACTATTCAGGTGCGTTGATTACAAGAATAAAATCTCTTACAAACGGAATAAATGGACAGATTTTCTGTACATCTGAAGATGCGGATAAAGAAAACGAAAAATTGTTTGAAAAGAATGTAATAGTTGATATTAGCCGTATTGGTTCAACAGAAACAAAATCACTTATCATGGGTATGTTGATTATGAAATTACAAGAATATCGTATGAGTGAAGGTGAAGTAAACTCCAATTTACAACATGTTACGGTTCTTGAAGAAGCACACAATTTATTGAGAAGAACAACATCGGTACAGACTCAAGAGGGGTCAAATCTTCAAGGAAAGTCTGTAGAGATGATTTCAAATGCAATCGCGGAAATGCGTACATACGGTGAAGGATTTATTATAGCAGATCAAGCTCCGGGTTTGTTGGATGAATCTGTTATAAGGAATACAAATACAAAGATTATTTTCAGATTGCCGGATGAACAGGATAGAATTTTAGTCGGACGTTCAGAAGCTCTAAATGATAATCAAATTTCAGAACTTGCAAAATTGCCAAGAGGTGTAGCAGCAGTTTATCAAAATAATTGGGTTCAGGCTGTTTTGTGTAAATTTGAAAAGTTTGAAACAAAATCAAAGTATCAATATACTCCTAAGGGTGAAAGTGAATATCTGAAGAAATATTTTTATAAGCTGTTTGGAATTCGTGATGGTGAAGAATTATCAGAGGAAAATATTGATTTTATAAGGGAATGGATAAATGCTTTGAATTTATCTGAATATACAAAATCATTGCTAGGACAAGTACTTGACGGACAAAAACTTAATGAGGGTCAACGTTCAGAAATTGCGTATAATGTATTTAAAGGTAAACAACTGGGATATATATTGCAGAATAACAGTGATGAAGAAGCAGGCATTGACGATATGAAAAAAAGTATATATAACATGTTTAATATTCAGGATGAACTGTTGACAAATGTTATTAAAACTTTAAATTTAACAACTATTATGAATGAACTTAAACACACTGAATTGGCAAATAGGTATGCGGAATTTGCGGAAGGTGGCAGGATAGTATGATAGAATCATTTGTTGTCAAAGCACTTGAAAAAAAGGTTGAAGATGTAGCCTCAAAAGGTGATGTCAGAAAATTAAAAAAAGAAATCGGTGGCGTAAATGATGCGACAAAGTTGCCAAACGAACTTCGGGATGTATATAAAAATTGTCCTAAGGATAATGGAAAATGGTCCGGAGAAAGGGGAAACTCAAAATGGCGCCCAAGAGAAAATTTTACTCCATTAAAATCAAATCCTGAGAATAAAGATTGGCAAATTATTTTAAAAGAATACGGACTTAAACAAGGTGTTAAATTTAAACAAGGTGAAATTAATTTAAAAAAGGTTAGTATAGCAGAGGTTAAAATAACCGGATTCTCAGATGAGAGAAGTGTTAATTTTGCTAAGGCAGATGGACAACTGGCGGCAAAATGGAAATGCCGTTCGTTAGACGTGAAAAATTTCCGCAAGGAATATAGTTATACATGGCACGAATGTAAAGACATGAAAACAATGCAATGTGTTCCAAGCATAGTACATAATAATATACCGCATAGAGGCGGAGTTTCAGAAGTTAAGCAGATTATATAAGTACTAAATAAATTTAGGAAAAGAAGTTTACTGATAAATAAAATATTTTAAATTTCATAAGACTACGGTATTGCCGTAGTCTTATTTTTATGGAGGCGAAGTTATGAAGAATTACAAATTTGGATATGCAAGAGTATCTACGGAGGAGCAGGTACTTGACAGACAGATTGATATGTTATCGGAGTATGGTGTTAATCAGATATACAGCGAGAAGATGACCGGAACGAAGCGTAATCGTCCGGAGCTTGAAAAAATGCTCGACAGATTATCGGAGGGAGATACGGTTGTTATAGAATCACTTTCAAGGTTAGGTCGTTCGACGAAAGATTTGATTGAACTCATGGAGTTATTCAATAAGAAGAAAGTCAATCTTGTTTCGCTTAAAGAAAATATAGATACGACGACTGCTACGGGTAAGCTATTGTTTACATTGATAAGTGCAATAAGTCAATTTGAACGTGACTGTATTGCAGACAGAACAAGAGAAGGACTTTCCGCCGCTCGTGCGAGAGGACGAAAAGGCGGCAGACCACCGATAAGCAGTGAATTGATTGACAAGGCAAAACGACTGTACGATACAAAGGAATATACCATGTCTGAAATCGAAGAACTTACCGGAGTGAAACGTGCTACTTTATACCGGCATTTGAAAAAGTAAAAATGGGTATGATATTTTCATAAAGGTAGGTTTTGGGGACGTTGATTTTGTGATGAGTTTTGATACGGAATTAAAGGTTTTGAGATGGGTTTATGATACAATTTCAAAATGTTTCAAAAACGATGGTTTTATATATGGCTATTAATCAAGTCATTAATCAGTAAAATGATTGATGGCTTGATTTTTGATTGATGGAATGATATAATCAAATCAAGAGGTGAGAGCATTGACAAACAAACAACCGCCGTTTGAAATAAACGAGCGTATCATGGCAGATGTAATAGAGATTGCGGAGCTTGTAGGCAGAGTGAGTGTTACAGATAAAATATCAATGAATCCTACACTGCGACGAACAAACAGAATACAAACGATATATTCATCACTTGCGATAGAACAAAATACGCTTGACATAGAACAAGTCACTGCTGTTTTATCGGGCAAACGTGTTATTGCACCGCCAAAGGATATTGCAGAAGTGCAGAATGCTTATGAAATTTATGATAATATGGATAAGTTGAATCCGTACTCAATAGATGACCTTTTAAAAGCTCATAGTGTCATGGAACGAGGACTTCTTAACGAGGCGGGAGAATTTCGTTCGCGTCCTGTCGGAGTGGCTGACAGTGAGGGTAATATACTTCATTTCGGAACTTTGCCACAATATGTACCTAAGCTTGTTCAAGAATTACTTGAATGGACGGAAAAAAGTGAAATTCATTTGTTGATTAAAAGCTGCGTATTTCATTATGAATTTGAGCTTATACATCCGTTTGCAGACGGTAACGGTCGTATGGGGAGGTTGTGGCATACGTTGTTGCTTTCGAAATGGAATCCTATATTTGCATGGTTGCCGATAGAATCTATAATTCATGATAATCAGAGTGAATATTACAATGCTATCAACGTTTCCAACAATAACGGTAATTCAACAGTATTTATTGAATTTATGCTGTCTGTTATTAAACAAGCGTTGCAGGAAAGCATAAATGATAAGCCGAAAAATATATCATCAAAAAGTGATTTGAGGTGGAATAAAATTAATGATTACCTCGAAACACATGAGTATATTTTGAACAGTGATGTTCAAAAATTGCTGGGCGTCTCATCTGCTACCGCAACAAGAATATTAGTAGGTTTTATGAAAGACGGTAAACTGAAACGAATCAGAATTAAAAACTGTTGGGGTTATGTGATTATATGATATTGCTTTATTGATGATATAACAAACATTATTAGATATTGAAAGAGATGAATACATGAAATTATATAACGGAAGTGCATTTAAAATAGAAAATCCTAAAATATCAACAAGTGGATTTTACAAGGACTTTGGGTACGGATTTTATTGTACCAATATTGAAAAACAAGCAAAAAGGTGGGCGGCAACAAGAGGAAAACAACATATAGTCAATGTATATTCATATGTGGAAGATAAGAATTTGAATATTTTGAAGTTTGACAATATGACAGAAGAATGGCTTGATTTTGTAATTGACTGCAGAAAAGGCATAGAACATGAGCATGATATAGTTGGAGGTCCGATGGCTGATGATACTATATGGGACTATATAGAAGATTTCATCGACGGCAAAATTACAAGAGAAGCATTTTGGGTATTGGTAAAATTCAAATATCCTACACATCAGATTGTATTTACGACAGATAGGGCGTTGAAAACAATTCACTTTGAGAGGAGCTATGAAATATGAGAAATAAATTCTTTCCGGATGAAGAAATAACAGAGGCAGGGCAAAAAAAGACCTGCCTCTTTCGTTTTGAGGAATTAAATACTACTGTTAGCTTTCAAAATTAAAAATGAGTATCTTCGTATATTTGTTTATAATAATCGGTAGAATCATTCCAAATATTACGAAATTCTTGTACAAATGAATCATTAAATAATGAATTCACATAATTGAAAAAATTATCGGCGACTGTGAAAACCGTACAATTTGAAATGAAGTCCCATAAGCGATTGGCTTGACGGTCTTTGAAGTTCAAAGTATATTCACTCAGTGTTATGCTTGCTCGTTTAATCAAAGAATTGATAAATTCTAAATCATAATTCTCAAGTGTATTTTCAAGTGATAATTCTGTCGAATTTGGAGAAGTATAGGCTATACCGAATTCATATGTTTCATTTTTGCCGGATTTTATCGGACAGATATGTTCATCTTTATGCTTATTATTTTCATCACTAAAAATTATTGAGATTAAATCTTTATTTTGCTTTAATATGAAATAAAGAACATAATTGGTGACAAATCCGTTTGTAAGATGGAAGTTTACCTTATTAAATTCAGAATGCCATATAAAGTCAAATAAATGAAGCTGTTTCTGAAAATTATATAATTGATATAATTTAAGAAATTTAGCTGATTTATAATTTTTATGCTCTTTGGGTAGCCAATCTTGGAAAGTATTGAAAAATTCAATACAATCATAGATATAATTATTCATTTTTGTACCGCGATTACCACTTTGTAAAAAGGAAAAATTAATCATACTCTTTATTGATTTATCTTGCGTAGTGGTGCTTTTTCGATCATCAAGTGTTTTTTCTTTAACACGGCAAGCAAATTCAATACTTGGTCTGTATAGTTCTAATAATTTATCTTTGTAGTTCGTTGAGCTTTTATTATAGCTTTTCGGAGAATATGTATACTTTGATTCCGGAGATGGGTCATACAGTATAGTGTCATTTCTATCGTTAAGCAATTTTAAAATAGATTCATGTAGTCCGTCAAAAAAAGAATCAATAATAATTGCTTGTGTAAGCATATTATGCCACAATTCTAAACACATAGCATACTTTGAATACATTAAATCTTTAGAAGTATTGTTACACACCTCAAAGATTGGAGGGTATAACATCGCATAAAAATATGCATCTACATTGTCTTGTAATTTTATCCCATGTGGCATGGGGATTTCTGAATTACTGGAACATTTTAAAATATAATCGTATTCGGATGATATTTCTTTCATATTACGATATGCTTGGTGTTTGGAGAGCGGAGTATCGTTTTGAATAAGTAGTTTAGCGGCTTTTGCTATAGATTCATGAGCAATTTCAAGGGGTTCTTCACGTTTTATAAATGCTTCTACTTTTTCATCCATATACATTAACAAGTTATGACAAGTTGATTTTGCAATGACAATAAATGTTTGACTGTTTTGACTATTATCGGAATTAGAGGAACTATTTATTAATTTCCCTGTGGTGGCTAATTTATTCGATTTAATATTTTTGTTTTTATACTCCGATGTAGGACTGATTTGATTTTTGTATTCTGTATTTGGTGTGTTTGGAGTTTTATAGTTCTTTGATTTTGGCATGACTGTCACCTCGCATATATTTTATCACAAATTTCGGTTAATGCAAAGCACGAAAAAATTTTTATATAAGCACACCGACTTTGGATGCAGGGAGCGGGGGAGAATGGTACAATAGATTTGCAAATTAAAAAGAAAGGCGGATATATTTATGAGTACATTCTACGACGAAAATGGAAACGAAAAGGAAACAATGCAGAGTGAAGAGACAGAAAATCTTCGCAAACGTAAGAGGAAGAAGAAGGCAAAACTTCGAAAAATAAAGCGAAAGGTTAAGAAACTCAAGAATAGTGTTTTCGGTGACCTTGAACTTTTGTCAAAACAAGACCGGCGAAAAATGAAAAAATACAAAAATCAGAAAAAGACGTTGAAAAAACAACTCAATGTTATTGAAAGACAACTTTCCGACCACGAAAAACGACTTTCGGGAGTAGAGGACGGTATTTCGCGAATTACTCCGGTGGTAGAAAGGATTCAAGGGTATCAGAGACAAGAAATTTTGCAAAAGATTACGGCAAGTAATGATATACGTGAAATTGCGAAGCTTTTGGAAAATGCACAAGGAGGGGTATTCAATGTTAAGTCACTTTAATCCGAAAGCATGTGTGTGTCAAAATTATTGTTTATACACTTCCGAAAATGAGTTACTTGCTAATTGTGTCCCCGAGATATTGCAAAAAATTACTTTGCAATATCCAAACGGTGAAGTTAAATGTACAAAGATTGCAATAGAATTTAACTTTCAGAAAGATGGGGTTGTTAGCAAAGTGCAACATACTCTCGACATCAAGGAACTCGATAAGCTAAAGCTTGTCGAAGTATGCTCTGATTTATATACAATATCTGACAAGAAATTCATATCGTACATTAAGCTGCTGATACCGAAAGCCCCAACGGTGAATAAATATTTTATTGAATCATTGGGGTGGACTCGTATCAATGGACACAATGTGTTCTGTGCGGGTGATAGGTTGATTGGTAATACCGACAATGTTGAATATGAGGTTGATCCTTATTTGTCAAATATTTCAATATCACCGAATGTATCGTTATCTGCGGAAAATACGTTTACTGCCATTTGGAACTTGCTTGGTAAGTGCGACAAAAAAATGAGGTTAACTATGATATACATTTTGTCTGCACCGCTAAGACAACTTTTCAAAGACGCAGGTTATATACCAAAGACTGTCATTTATATTGAGGCAAAAACACAATCCGGTAAAACAACATTTGCACAAGGTTTGGGATGTCCGTTTGTTTCTTCAAATGAGAGCTATCCCAATTATACGAGAGTGTCAAGCACTCAAGCATTCGTTGAAGATGCAATGAGTTTTTTCAAAGATATTCTGTATATCTATGACGATGTGTACTGCGATAGCGATAAACGTATTCGCAGAGCTATTGAAGAACGAGTCAAAGGAATACTTAGGAACTTTGCTGACAATGCTCCACGTAATAAAAAAGGTGCTACCAATCAAATCAATTCACAGCTATTGTTAATTGGTGAGGAATTGATTGATTCGGTATCGAATATCGGAAGACTATTGGTGATACGAATGGATAGAAAATTCACTTCTGATATCTTAACACTTATATGTAATAATAAGAATTACATCAATGCGTTCTACACTCAGTACATCGCTTGGGTAAGCAACAACTACGAAGATATTTTAACATACATAAGTCAAAGTTTCAAGAGCTTTCAGGCAAAATACTGCGAAGAAATTTCTCGTGATTTCGATACAGAATTTTTCATCGGCTGCATTGAACGGCTATTTTGTCAGTACGGTCGTGATAGCGGTTTCTTGACCACTTATGAGTACAATACAACAGTAAAAGGGCTGGCAAAAGACTTAGCAACGATTCTGGATAGCAATAGAGATATCCTTAATAGTGCAATGCAACGTGAACAACAGAGAGCTGCATTGACCAAAGAAATCAATTATTCGAAGCTTCTATATGGTTTGTTGCAAAATAAAAGCATAAAAGTTGGAGAGAAAGGATCCAAATTTTTTAAGAATACTTGCAAAGGGAAAAAATGTTATTTTATTAGGTGTGAGTATTTTCAAAGTTTGATTCTCAAATATTGCAGAAAACCTGTATCAGCAAAGGCTCTTACCGATTACTTCCGTATAAGGCAGATTGGAATTTTTGATAATAACGGTAGAATTCGGCAGTACAAGAAAAACCGAAAAAGATATTTGGTTTTGAAAATCAGTGACTTAAAAGAGGATGCGAAACGTAGTTAAAATATAAAAGCTTAATTCGGCATACCATTTTATAGGAGGTGATACTATGCACATTAAAATCAGACCGCCAAAGAGTAAGCAAATACTTGAATCGGAATTATTAAAGATACTTTCGAGGAAGCCAATAAAACGCAGATAATTATACATACACCAAGTGGAAGGGAGGTGCGGTAGAATGAGAATGGCGGCATATTGTCGTGTCAGCACGGAGAAAGAGGAACAACTATCTTCTCTCGAAAATCAGCGAGAATTTTTCGAGCAGTACGCCGATAAAGAGGGCGATACATTGGTGAAAATATACGCTGACGAGGGTATCAGCGGCAAAAGCATGAACAAACGTGAAGCATTTACTCAGCTTTTGGAAGATTCCAAAACCGGAGCATTTGACTATGTTGCGGTAAAAGACATAAGCCGATTTGCCCGTAACACATCTGATTTCTTATACGGTATCCGCACCTTGCGTTCCAACGGTGTTGATGTCAGATTTTTGTCGAATAATCAGACGGTTATAGGCGAAAGCGAATTTGTATTGACGGTGTTTGCCGCACTTGCACAAGAGGAAAGCTCAAACTTGTCCAAACGTGTAATTTTCGGTAAACGTCAAAATGCGAAAAAAGGTCGTGTCCCGAATGTGGTTTACGGCTACAATAAAATAGATACATACACGCTTGAAATTAATGAACAGGAAAGCTATATTGTGCAGTTAATGTTCAAGTGGTATATAGAGGGGGAAGGTACGAGGCGGATAGCTATTAAGTTAAACGAAATGGCTATCCCGACAAAAAAACAAGCTAAATGGGTTCCGAAAACCATACGCAGGATTTTGCAAAATCCAATATATATAGGTAAGATTATAAATAATAAAAGCGTTACAAAGGATTTTCTTTCGGGAACAAGAGAAGCAATTCCACCGGAAGAATGGTACATACATGAACGCCCTGAACTTAGAATAATCAGTGATGATGATTTTGAGCTTGTTCAGCATAAAATTAAAGAAAGACAAGCGCAATATAAAAATGATAATCACGGTAACAGATTCTCAAATCGACACTTGTTTTCAAATTTGATTAAATGCGGTGAGTGCGGCAAAAGCTTTACCGCAAAGGTGTATCAATGGAAAAATCGTTATGTGAGATACCGTTGTTGCGTGCATAACAATAACGGTAATGCTCACTGTACAAACAGTGTCACTGTTGATGAGCAGGAACTGCTAAATGAAGTCAAAGCATATCTGCTTACGGCAATAGAAGATAAAAAAGCGTTTGCGGATAAGCTGATGAAACAATATCAAGCACAAACAACAAATGTTGATGTGTCAAAATTGACTGATACAAGAAAGTCGCTTGAAAAACGTCGGAGCAAATTTAAAGAAATGTTTGCGGCGGATATTATCACAATGGACGAACTCAAAAAAGAAATGTCCGCTATTGACGAGGGTATGCGAAGTATTGATGAGGAATTAAAAGTGTATGATGAAATTCAGAAAAAAGCCACGCATATTGATGATATTCATAAAGATATTGAACAAATTCTCATGCAGAACGAATATACAAACGACGATATGCGGCGGATAATTGAAAAAATAGTTGTGTATCCTGATAAGTCGGTGGAGATATTTATGAAGTAAAATATAACGTTGATAAAGGTAAAAAATTGTGTTATACTTAAATTATACAAATACAGGAGGCGAGAATATGTTATTGACAAACGGTAAAAAAAGAATACCCATAGGCTATGAAGATTTCAAACAACTTATAGACAGTGGCTTTTAT
>OGHK01001077.1_pt1 | contig 25445 bp, 24 predicted proteins | sample 1571411 | NCBI WGS metagenome assembly OGHK01 (sample SAMEA2582043, study PRJEB24529) | metagenome | biome: Human gut stool | place: China | collected 2011 | reverse complement strand
CATTTTATTTACTGCCAGAGCCGCTTAGGCTTGGCGAATTTTTAACGAACTATTGATCATAATATTAGTGGAATTAGTTTTATTCATTATTAGAATCTGATTAAACAAAGAAAATTCAGAAATAATTAAGTTGAATTTGTCATAGTGATTGAATATTAAAGGTTTAACAATTATATTGATTTTTAGCACAAATATAGGTTTATCCTATTAATTCACTCTTAATTTTGTCTTAATAGCAATTGTAATAGTAATAAAAATGTGAAATTTTAAAAGTTTAACAAAAGGTATGTATCCTCTAATAAAAAACCGAGGTCGTTTCAACTTCGAAACGACCTCGGTTTTTTATTAAAGAGAGAGATTGTCAAATTAACGAACAAATTCTTCATAAGAAAATTCGGGAGGTGTATTTAATATTCGCTCATAATCTGAGCAGAATTTGTCATAACACTGTTTAGATAGACCTTTATGTCCCATTTTGTATAAAAGAGTGCACTTTAAACGAATGGCATCCTCATCAATGCAGTCGATTGCTAAGATTACATCTACAATACGGAATAATAATCGTGGGTCATCTTTTATACTATCTAAAGTTGCGATTTCTAACAAAGTGTCAGTTATATTTACATAATAATCTGATTTATATTCATCAAGCCATTCAATATTGATATTAGGTAATAAACTTCCAGGACTACTCCAGGTCAATAATAACTCTAGTTTCTCTTTATCTATAGACAAATTTTCCTGTTTCCTATTTTTTAGATCTTCTAGTAAAGCAGATATATGATAATAATCACAGGTAACATTAGTTCCTAATTCTAAAAACCAATAGCCATTTTTATGTACTATTGTAATATCTCCTATTTTGCTTGCCAGCAGTCTTAATTTACGGATATTGACACTGCGATTATTAGCAGCACTTGTTTTACTCATATCAAACCAAAAAGTTTCATCTAGACGTTGCGAAGTAACTCCTTTTTCATTCTTTATAGAATTTAGAAGTAAGAATAAGAATAAATGTTTTAATGTTGGGGTAAAATCTCCTGTAATGTCTTGTCCTAAAGAATCAAAAACTTGAAAGCCTCCTACTAGAAAAATTGTAGATTTAACTTCCTTTCTATTGATTTTTTGAGTAGTAATTTCCAAAGGTATATGTTCTAATTTTTCTGCTAAAGATAAATTATTGAGGGTTTTTGTTTCTGGAAGCTTCTTTACTTGTTGCCTTTTTTTTCTCCAATGAAGCATCAATAATATTAAAATAAATATGGTTATTCCCGTCAAATACCCCCATTTATCTGATTTATTTTCAATATTAGAAGTTTTGGTTGGTATTAAAGGAGGAAATGCTAATTTGTAAATACGGCATAAAGAACTTTCATTCTTTGAAGGTTCTAATATAACAGCATAAAGTGAGGTATCATTAGGATGATAGAAAAGATCACAATATGAATAGATATCTCTGAATTTGTATAAAATAGAATCACTAACAATTTGTCTTATAGGTCTGTTTGTCTTAATTAAGAATTGGCTTAAGTAGATAGCTGTATTGTAACAATCATTTCTATATGTTAAGGCATATATGCTGTTAGTAAGAGTATCAACGATAGCAGAATTACCCATTACAAAATGTTCGTCAGTATGATTCATTTCCCATAGTTTTTTGCATGTACCAGTGTTCAAATTCAATAAATATAAATCATAAAAGTTTTGAGGAAAGTCTTCCTGTTTTCCTGAATGACTTCCATATCCACCTAGAACAAGTAGTTTATTATCAGAATATTTTCCTAAAGCTGATAAATATCGTGGAGAGATCAGTGTATCTAAATTCATTTGAGACCATTTAAAATTGTCTTTTAGATTATATTCGTAAAGTGCCCCGCTATATTGATGTCTGCCATATCCTCCATAAAGATATAGTTTATCGTGATCTTTGTCAAAAAAACGATTATGATGTTGATTGTCATCTACTGTTATTTTTTGATTGACACTCCATGAAGATGTTGTTGGATTAAACCAATTTAATTTATTATGATAAATATTGTATGAAAGGAGAGTTTTCTTTAATGGATGAAATAGCATTTGACTGGAAACTCCTAAAAAAGGAGCCCCTTTAAATGATAGGGTATCTAAAGTTTTATTATTGACATTATATGTATATAGTTTTTTATCTGAAGCTACAAAAAAATTACCTTTTATCTCATCAAATGCAAGTTGAGGATTCTTATAATCAATCTCAAAAGAAGTAACCCGTTGCCAATGGTAATGTTTATCTATTTCCCATTTCCCGTTTTTTACATATGCTGGTAAGTCAGAAATACTATCATAGACAAAGTTATTAGTGGTTTTACTACTTCTGTCCAACTTCCAATAATAAAAAGTTTTTCCTTGAAGAGATTGAAGAGAAAGATTTCTTATAGACATTGGTGCTACATCTCCAGAAAAAAAACGTCCTAAATTACTGGCTCCAAAAATAATTTGAACATCATTAAAATCGCGAAAAGAATGTGATAGATATATATTTTTTCCATTGATTTTTATTTTGGCTGAGTTTGGAAAAAACTGAATCTGTATTGGCATCCATTGATCTTTTCTTATTAACATAGAATCGGCAAGATATACCATTTGAGATTTCTCATGGCTAGATCCAGAAATGATACTGATCTTAGAGTCATACAGATAAGAAACTAAATCTAAATTTTGATCATTATGTGATATAACTCTTAATATGTATCCATAAGTATATAATTCTTGACGTAATTTGATGTCAAAGTTCATTATAAAACCTTCTGCAGGGAATGATATTCCTTTTCCTGAGTTTAAGATTAAGCTTGTCCGATGATCTTGGTCTACTGTATGGGCAGCAAATGTTAATCCATAATTTTCAATTTTATGCTCAAATGTATACCCGTAAGAAGTTGCTGATAATGAAAGATATATCAGTAAAATTATAATTTGATGGAGTCGGTGAAATATCATATGATTGTGAGTTTCTATTATTAAATTATCACAAAATTATGACTTTTATCTTTTATTCCTAATAATATTATGAATTATTGTAATTGCAAAATATTTAGTAAAGGGAGCGAAGAGTAAACGCATGAATAATTTCTTTGAAACCTGTGTTGGATAAGGTTTTAAAGTAAGCTTAGCATTATTCTGAGATCATATTTATAAAGTATAGGAAAAAGAACAGCATCTTTTAGGAAATTCTTCTCGATCTTTTTTGAAAATTTGTACAGAATTTCTTAGGCTTTTCAGCATCTTTTTTTAAAAAAGAAAGCTCGCCCTAAACAATGTCATCTATTTTTAAGATAACCTTGCTTAGGGCGAGTTAATATAATCTTGTGTCTGATATTTATTTTACAATGGAAGTCAACGGATGCCTATTTCCTTTTATATCGGTGAGGAATGCCTTGGCTGAACCAAAGTTCAGATACATATCCAGTCGGACTGGCAGATGGTTACGGTCGTCGGTTACATAAAAGGTGATAACCTCTTTTTCTTTGTTGTTTACATATTCTACCAGTGAGAAAACCAGGCAACGATAAGTAACTCCTTGTTCAGAGGTGAAGTTTTCTTTTCCTCTATAAATCAAAGTCTGTTTTTCTATGGCGCGACCTGTTGCCATAGAGAATAGTATTTTTACTCCCGGTTTGTAATCCGAAGGATCGTATGAACGAGCTTGCAGCAAGATACTCAGCATGTCGTAAACACACACAGGCATTTCATCATGCTTTTTATCTGTCTTACCATATAAGGTACGTTGCTGGTCGACAATGCATTTTCCATTGCGGTAGCTGAAGTTCACTTCGTCTACAGTATAGCGTTTTCCTTCTTCTGCTCCTTTACGGAAATATAAAGGCTCCAACTGTTGTGTAGTAATACATGTTAATGTATCACGCATCTTGAAGAAAAAGTCTATTTTTTTATTTGTGTACGACTGCAAGTCTGTTTTCAGGCAAGGCTGACCTTTGTGTGTCGTTTCATTGACAGTCATTTTAGCCCAACCTGCATTTATCCAGATAAATTTCCAGTTGAATTTCAGTTCGTAACTTAGTGTTTCTCCCGGTTTAATTGCATCGTTTTCAGCGCCGCATTGTGCTTTAGCTGCCGTACCTCCTATCAGGAGGCACAGGCATAAAAAGATTTTCTTTATCATGACCTTCCTAGATTTCTGGCTCGTTCCTTATTCCTGTCTTTTATCTTCTTGGTTTCGTCAGGTTTCTGTTTCTTTATTTCATCCAGTTTTTGCTTGTCGAGTGGGGTAGCATGTAGGTTCCATGTTTCCTCAAACTCAAAGTTAGCTTTCATTTCCCATACTTTGGGGAAGTAGAAAACTTCTTCTGCCTGACGTTTGTCTTCATAAAGTCCTGTATCCCACTTTCCGTTATTATTATTATCGTTAATCAGTCGGATATAGTATTTCGTACTTGGTTGCAGGAAGTAAAAGTCACATGTTTTTTTATCTGTAACTGGTTGCTGGCGTACTACGGCATCACTGCTGTTCAACAGTTGTACGATAGCGTGTGGTCCTGCACCTACGATGTTCAGGTAAAGCGTTCCGTAATCTTCAAGCGTCTTAACCTTTAGTGTGTTCTCTATTTTATCAGAAGACAGACCGTAAATACCTTTAAAACAAAGAGAATCAATAGTTAGCTTGTATTCTACTCCCGGCTGCCAGTTTGCCAGTATCTGATAACGCCGTGGAGCTACACTGTCTGCTTGAAAAATGAAAGGTATATCCTGCCATACAGAGTCTACCATTGTACTCATGTGTATGGCCGATGTATCTATACTGGCCAGAGGCTCTTCAAAGCTCAGTACAATGTTTCGGTTTAGGTCGAGCGCTGAAGGTGCATCTGTATTGACAGTCAGAAATTGAGTTTCTACGGTTAGCGTATCTCCTTTCTTTTCACGTCTTTTACGCTCTTTTTCTTTTTTCTTATTCTCTTCCTCCAATAAAGCGAGTCGTCTAGCTTTTGGTATTTTGTTTATCATACGTAACGTATCAGTCTTGGGAACCAGTTTTCCAAGAGTATCTGTTGCGAGATAATCCAGCTGCAAAGTCAGGGTATCACGTTCGCACAGAGCGGTATCCTTTATCCAGTAAAGAATGCTATCGTTGCGCGGATTGGCTTCGACAATCAATTCTTTTTCATCGAAGTCTAACCCTTTTAAAGTGGGTAGTGTATCCGATTTAGCACTGAAATAGAGTGAGAACTGCGTTGTTTTGGGGCGCTCACTCTTCATTAGGTACTGGAGACTGCTTTCTTCCTTGAATGCCTGTAATATGATATTGTCTGGCAAAAAGCGAGTATAGTTGACTTGTTTTATTGTATCAATTTTTGTTGTATCTTTCTCATTCCATAATGTATCCTGGCGGACAGCACCTTCCATGCTGGGTACAATGACGGAGTCCTGAAAAGCAATTACTTCTGTTTTTGAATCGAACAGATAGTTCTGGTTTCCATCCATCAAAGCATAAATTCGATAACTGCCTGGAGCAATACCACGGATAGTGAACTGTCCGCGACTGTCAGTACGTGAGATACGATCGAATGGGAGTGTGGTGAAGGCCGAATCATTCAGGTTTTTATGCAATCCTACCTGAATTCCTTTTATAGGTTCCAGATTTTCGGCATTTAATACAGTACCCGATACTTGCATGGTATCAATTCTATCTCCGGTAGAAAAAGCATATGAGAATTGTCCCAAGGGGTTTCCTTCATTATTGTCTACAATAGCATCGCCGAAGTCGATTGTGTAGGTAGTATTTTCTTGTAAAGTATCGAAAAACTCTACAAGTACACGCTTTCCGCTAGTTTTCACTTCGGGGCTTTCTTTTTGCGGTGGAGAAATGATTACCTTCTCAGAAGCGTTTTCAAGTTTGATAAATTCATCAAATTCGATTGAAATCTTCTTACGAGTATTATTGGTTGCATTTGGCTCAGGTATAGCACGTATAAATTTAGGGGGATCTTCATCATAAGGTCCTCCATCAGGTGATCCGGTACTTGCACATGCATAGAATCCGATGATTACCAGTAATATGGCTATGTATTTAGGTATGGGCTTCATATATTAAGTTTTAGCATTTCTTCGATGTAGTCACGGTTGTTGCTCAAACGCGGTACTTTATGTTGTCCGCCCAGTTTCCCTTTTTGCTTTAACCAGTCGTGGAACAGATTAGGGCGTGCTACGATAATTTCCAGTTCCTGCAACGTAATATCTTTATGACGCTTGGCTTCATAATCAGAATTGATATCCTGCAATGCTTTATCAAGTGTATGTCTGAAGTTTTCCAGAGAGTCGGGCATAGTACTGAATTCTATCAGCCATTGATGTCGGCATTTTGCATTAGCATCCATAAATACCGGTGCAGCTGAGTATTCTAGTACTTGAGCACCTGTTGCGGCGCAGGCACGTGCCAGGCCTTTTTCTGCATTATCTACCATCAACTCTTCGCCGAAGGCGTTGATAAAATGCTTTGTACGGCCGGAAATTACAAATTTATACGGTGATTTTTGCGTAAACTTGACCGTATCTCCAATAATGTATCTCCATAGTCCGCAGGAGGTGCTGATTACCATTGCATAATTCTTGCCGATTTCTACATCTGCCAGTGGTATGATGGCTGGAGCCGGATTGTCTATTTCCTCCAATGGAATGAATTCATAAAAGACGTCGTAATCCAACATCAGCAACATGGCTGGGTCGTTCAGATCACTTTGCAGTCCGAAGAAACCTTCACTTGCATTGTATGTTTCCATATAATGCATTTTATCGCTTGTAATCAGCTGCTTGTATTGTTCTCGATATGGTGTGAAACATACTCCTCCGTGGAAAAAGACTTCCAGGTTAGGCCAGATTTCGTTCAGGTGCTTGGCACCGGTTTTTTCCAAGATACGTTTAATTACGGCAAGCATCCACGACGGAACTCCTGAAAGATTGGTTACGTTTTCGTGAATAGTTGTTTCAGCTATCCGTTCTACTTTTTCTTCAAATTCGCTTAACAATGCTATGTCTTTGCTCGGTACGCGGATGAAGTTTACTAATGGATTAATATTTTGTATCAGAATAGCCGACAAGTCACCTACCAGACTATCTTTCAGATTGTAATTAGGGCTGTGGCTTCCTCCTAAAATCAGTCCTTTGCCCGAAAAGAAATTACTTTGAGGGTTTGATCGCAGATAAAGGGCTACAGCGTCTGTTCCTCCCTTATAGTGAATATGGCGTAATCCGTCTTTGCTGACAGGGATGAATTTACTTTTATCGTTGGTTGTTCCCGATGATTTAGCATACCATACTACCTGTCCGGGCCATAAAATGTTTTTCTCTCCATGTCGCATACGGTCTACATAACCTTTTACATCATCATATTGTTGTATAGGTACACGCTGAAAATCAGTGTATGTACGTATGTTGGCATAATTATATTTCTTTCCCCATTCCGTAGCGGCGGCGGTTTGTATAAGTTTTCGGAACACATGTTCCTGGATAGCTTCTGTCTCCTTCGCGTACCGGTCTATTTCCTTTTGTCGCGAAACAAATAGCTTTCCGATTAACTTTGTTGAAACCATTTATTTATATTTTTCTTTTTCTTATCTATATCTTTATCTGCAAAGTTAGGCTATTTCTCTTTCAAATAGAGATTTTTCCTTTCAGAAATCACAAATCTACACTTTTTTCTTATAACTTTACCACAAGTAGTGAAAATTTAAAGGTTATGAGAATAGGAATCTTAACATCGGGAGGCGACTGCCCTGGTATAAATGCAACTATCAGAGGAGTTTGCAAAACGGCAATCAGCCATTATGGGATGGAAGTTTACGGAATACGCAGTGGATTTCGTGGTTTGCTGGATAACGATATTATTCCATTGGATGAGAACTCTCTGACTGGACTGCTGAGCATGGGCGGAACCATATTGGGAACATCGCGTGAGAAGCCTTTTAAGAATAGAGCAAATGTACCTGTTTCGGAAGATAAGCCAGCCATGATGTTGAAAACAATTCGTGAGCGCAAGCTGGATTGTGTTGTGTGTATTGGTGGAAACGGTACACAAAAGACTGCAGCCAAATTGGCTGCAACTGGAGTAAATGTCGTGACTGTACCTAAAACGATTGATAATGATGTGTGGGGGACCGATATCTCTTTTGGCTTTGATTCTGCTGTAAGCATTGCTACTGAAGCAATAGACCGATTACATTCCACTGCTAGTGCACATCAGCGTGTGATGGTTATTGAAGTCATGGGACACAAAGCGGGATGGATAGCACTTTACTCAGGTATGGCAGGTGGAGGAGATATTATTCTGTTGCCGGAGATTCCTTTCGATATACATCGTATCGGTGATACTATTATTAGCCGCCTGAAGAAGGGTAAGCCTTATTCCATCGTAGTAGTTGCAGAAGGTATTCCTACACTGGGAGGCAAGAAAGCTGCACAGTATATTGCAGAGGAAATAGAATATGAAACAGGCTTTGAAACCCGTGAAACGGTGTTGGGATATATACAGCGTGGGGGAGGCCCTACAGCTTTCGACCGTAATTTAGCTACTCGTATGGGAGGGCATGCTACAGAGCTGATTGTAAGTGGACAATTTGGTCGAATGGTTTCTTTGAGAGGTTCAGAAATAACTTCTGTACCTTTAGGTGAGGTAGCTGGAAAATTGAAATTAGTAACAGAGGAACACGATTTGGTTATTCAAGGACGAAGAATGGGAATCTGTTTTGGATAAGGAGTAAATGGCTTATATATTTTCTCCGTAATAATGGTGGAGATGTCATTTGTGTTATAAATTTCCCTTATTTAGGATACAGATATTTTTAATAAATGAATTTGTCCCACAAGAAATAATGGAAAGTATGAAGGAAATAATTCATAATAAGAAATGGGGTAAGTTTAATTGTTTTGGGATATATGCTTGGTTAATATTGGGAATCACTTCTTGTTATCATAAAGTGCAAGAAGAGAAGAATTCTGTTAATAAAGAAATAGTACAACAGCAAGAAAAGATAAGATCATTTTTCCCTTTTCCTGAAATACCTGCAATGCTTACACAGCCAGAAGAGCGTAAAGCTTATCTGATAGCGCATTATTGGGATAATTTTAATTTTGCAGATACGGCGTTAGTAAATAATCGGAATATAACAGAACAGGGTATAGTTGATTTTTTAGCTATATTGGCAGATGGGACATTAGCTGAGAGGCAGCAAGTAGAATGTATAGATAACTTTTGTGGTGGTTTAGAACAGCAGGCTTATGCACAAAAAATATTTCTACAGATGATGGAAGATTATTTGTATAATCCAAACTCTCCTTATTATAATGAAGGTCTATATGTTCTGTTTTTGAAACGTATGTTAGAAAGTAAATATGTAGATGACTTAAAAAAGAGTTCGTTACTATTTACTCTACAGTTGATAAATCAGAATTTTCCTGGTCAGAGGGCTATGAATTTTATATATTATCTTCCGGATGGCAGTAGGCATACATTGTATCAGACAAGGGTTAATAAGAATCGGCTTTTATTAGTTTTTTATGATCCAGAATGTCCAAGTTGCCATGATGTCATGATGGAAATGCTACATGATAAATTGCTTCAGCAAGAGGTTGATGCTGGAAATCTTACTGTTCTAGCTATATATACAGAAGGAAATTTAGATGTATGGAAGACAACTATAAGTGAATTGCCCAAGGAGTGGATTGTTGGAACTGACCGTGAAGAAATTAAGCAACGTTGCTTGTATGATTTAAAAGCAATGCCATCACTTTACCTACTTGATGGAGATAAAAAAGTAATTCTTAAAGACGTTTCTTATAGAAAAATATGTAGTGAAATATTATACTGAAAAACAAACGAGTCAGAAGTTGGAAAGTCCATTAGACTACAACTTCTGACTCGTTTGTTTTTATTTGCTTTCACGGAAAGCAACTTCCTCAGCCTCTGCAATAATACGTTCAGTATCTACGAAGTGCTCTTCTGGAATTTCCTCTTCCCGAACGCTAATACTTTCTTCGACTGCTATAGCTTCTTCGTGTATAGCTGTTGTATTTTCCGATTCGGCAGTTTCTGCTGCTTTTTCTCTTTCTGCTTTAGCTGCAAAAATGGCGTCAATAAATTGTGGGTCGCCTTTTATTTTAGTCAGCGTTGCATGTGCAGCTTCTTGCTGGGATTCTTTTTTAGAATATCCTTTGCCTGTACCTGCCGGAATATTTTCTACGGTAATTTGCGTTTCAAAAATCGGATTCTGATCGCTGTCGAGTGATTGTTCTATCAGGTTAAACTCTACACAGAACTTGTTCTTCTGACTCCATTCTATCAGTTTCGACTTGAAGTTGACTTCCTTGCGTGATATTTTTTCTAAGTTCAGGTATTGGTTGATGATACGTTCTTCCATGAACTTCTTGCATGCACGATATCCACGGTCCAGATAAATAGCTCCGATAAGTGCTTCGAAAGCGTTTCCACACATATAACTGTTATGTGAAGACTGGCGTGTAGTGTATTTTATCAGTTTATCCAGTCCTATTTCTACGGCTACACGGTTCAAGGTTTCGCGTTGTACGATCTTGGAACGTGTATTCGTAAGGAAACCTTCTCGTTTACCTTCGAATTTTTTATATACGATATCGGCAACTATGGCATCCAGAATGGCATCACCCAGAAATTCAAGTCGTTCGTTGTTCAGTAATCGTCCTTTACCGGCTTTTATTGAAGACGATTTATGCAACAAGGCCTGTTGGTAGATTTCTATATTTCTCGGATAAAATCCGAGCATTTTGTAAAAACAAAGATAAGGCTCCTTATCCTTGCGGAAAAGAAGTCTTATCTTATCAGTTATATTGCTAAACACAGTTTATTCAGTGTATTTTTTTACGATTACACATGCATTGTGTCCACCAAAACCGAATGTGTTGCTCAATGCAGCACGAACAGTACGATGTTGTGCCTTATTGAATGTGAAGTTCAGGTTATAGTCGATTTGTTCGTCGTTATCACCTTCTTCGTGGTTGATTGTTGGAGGAACAATGTCATTTTTTACAGACAGTACGCTGGCAATAGCTTCTACAGCTCCGGCAGCTCCCAGTAAGTGACCTGTCATTGATTTAGTAGAACTGATATTCAGCTGATAAGCATGCTCTCCGAACAGAGCCTGAATAGCTTTTACTTCTGAAATATCTCCTACTGGTGTAGAAGTACCGTGTACGTTGATATAGTCGATATCTTCCGGTTGCATACCTGCATCTTCCAGAGCGTTTGTCATAACCAGTTTCGCACCCAGACCTTCCGGATGAGAGGCTGTTATATGATAAGCGTCGGCAGAAGCACCTGTTCCGGCCAGTTCGGCATAAATCTTCGCGCCACGTGCTTTAGCGTGCTCCAGTTCTTCCAGAATCAGACATCCGGCTCCTTCTCCCATTACGAAACCGTCGCGGCTTGCGCTGAACGGACGTGAAGCATGAGTCGGGTCGTCATTACGTGTAGACAATGCATTCATAGAGTTAAAACCTCCTACTCCAGCCGGATAGATTGTTGCTTCAGCACCTCCTGCAACGATCATGTTAGCTTTACCCAAACGAATCAGGTTGAAAGCTTCACCGATAGCATTTGATGATGATGCACACGCAGAAGTAGTAGTGAAGTTAGGTCCATGGAAGCCATAAATCATAGAAATATGACCAGATGCTATGTCTGCAATCATTTTCGGGATGAAGAACGGACTGAAGCGCGGACCGATAGTATCTTTAGTCTGTGCATAATTCAGAACTTCTTCTTCGAAAGTATGAAGTCCTCCGATACCTACTCCGAAAATAACTCCGATTTTATTCAAATCTTCTTTTTCGACATCAATTCCGGAATCAGCTACAGCTTCCTTTGCAGCAGTGATGGCATATTGTGTATACAAGTCCATCTTACGAGCTTCCTTGCGATCGATAAAATCGTTCACATTGAAGTTCTTTACTTCGCAAGCAAACTGAGTCTTGAACTTAGATGCATCGAAATGAGTAATAGGCCCTGCTCCGCTTACTCCATTGATAAGGTTGTTCCAGAAATCAGGAACAGTATTACCTATCGGTGTGAGCGCACCAAGACCTGTTACCACTACTCTCTTTAATTCCATAAAAGCAGAATTAAATTATTTTGCGTTAGCTTCGATGTAAGAGATAGCGTCGCCTACAGTCTGGATCTTTTCTGCCTGATCGTCAGGAATAGAGATACCGAATTCTTTTTCGAATTCCATGATTAATTCTACTGTATCCAAAGAGTCAGCACCCAGGTCGTTAGTGAAGCTAGCTGCTGGAGTAACTTCTGATTCTTCTACGCCCAATTTATCAACGATAATTTTCTGTACTTTTGATGCGATTTCAGACATAATTTTCTTGTTTTAAGTTTATAAATAGAATAATTTTAATTATTTTTCGGTGCAAAGGAATAAATATTTCTCGTTCTATACAAATATTCAGCCAAATAAATGCAATTTCTTTGCACAATTTTATATATTATGTGCACAAAAAAGGTGAATCAATGAAAAAAATTGCCATTTTAGCTTCGGGTGAAGGAACAAATGCCGAACGCATTATCCGTTATTTCAGTGGTCATGCTACGGTGGAAGTAGCAGTTGTGATAGCCTCACGTCCTATCGCCCGTGTTGTTGAGCGTGCTCATATCCTGAATGTTCCATGCGAGATCATAATTCCACAGGATTTTGCTGCGGGTAAAGGACTTGAGGTTTTGAAAAGCTTCAAAGTCGATTTTGTCGTACTGGCAGGTTTCTTATCGCGTATTCCAGAAGATATATTGCATGATTATGCACATAAAATAGTAAATATACACCCTTCGTTACTTCCTAAATTTGGAGGAAAAGGAATGTATGGTATGCACGTTCATGAAGCAGTTCTGGCGTCGGGTGAACATGAAAGTGGTATTACTATTCAGTATATTAATGAACATTACGATCAGGGAGATATTATTTTTCAGGCGAAATGTCCCGTTTTATCCGATGATACCGTCGAAACCCTTGCTCAGCGCGTGCATGCACTGGAATACACATACTATCCACAAGTGATAGAACGTTTGCTTTCATTCCCGTCGTAAATGGTATTCACTACGCAACTGTTCGAATGTTTCCGGGTGTGCACGCAAGACTTCACAGTCCAGATGCGGATTGTACATCTGTAACTGGCGGACGTTTTCGTCGCTGTCGTAAGGTACATGCGGTTGTTCGGGAGGAACAATAGAGAATTTCATTTCTTTTCCGAAGAAACGACAAAATGATTCCAGTATCATTCGGGTAGCATTTGCTTTTCCGTCGGCAGAATATCCAGCTATGTGTGGAGTGCCGATAAATACTTTATCTAACAGCTCAAGGTTAATATTCGGTTCATTTTCCCACACATCGATTATAGCTCCAGATATTTTCCCGGTAGCTAAAGCATTCAGAATTGCCTCAGTTTCTATAACTTCTCCGCGTGACGTATTAATTATGTACGGTTTCTTTTCCAGCTGGTTGAAAAAAGATTCATTTGCCAAGTGATAAGTCTGATATTTCCCACTTCTTTCCAGTGGCGTATGAAAAGTTATGATATCACATTCGCATGCCAGTGTGCGCAAGTCGACAAACCCTTTTTCTCCATGATCGGCCCGAGGAGGGTCATTTAGGAGCACACGCATTCCTAAACGCTCTGCCAGTTGCTGGATGCGGCTGCCTACATGTCCTACTCCGACAATGCCTAGACAAGCATCTTTCAGTGTGATGCTCTTTTCCTGCTCTAACAGTAATAATGATGAATGCAGATACTGTTCAACAGCACCGGCGTTACATCCCGGACAGTTGCTCCATGTAATACCTGCTTCGTGACAATAAGCCGTGTCGATATGATCGAATCCGATGGTGGCCGTTCCAATAAACTTTACCTTACTGCCAGCCAGCAAGGTACGGTCGCAGCGAGTACGTGTACGGGTAATCAGTGCATCAGCATCTTTTACGACTTCCGGAGTAATTTCTTTTCCCGGCAAATAAACCACTTCATCGGCGAGCGCTTCGATAGCTTCCTTTATATAAGGTATTTTATTGTCAACGATAACTTTCATACTTGCTTTTTCTAAAGTCGTGCAAAGGTAGTATTTTTTACATTTATAATTGGATGAAATGAAATCTTTGTGTAGATTTGAAAAATGTTGGTATTTTGTCTACCTAGTGTTGGTAATTTATCTACCTTTGTACTTTAATAATGATGTTCATATGAAATGTTTGCATATCATAACTCCAGTAAAAGATTCGATAGATTTTACTCTCGAAACAGTGCGTGCCATTTTAGCTTCCGATATAAAAGTTCCTTTTACCTATACGGTATACAATGATTTCAGTACAGAAGAGAACACCAAGCGTCTGGAGGAAGCTTCCAAAGAATTGAATTTTCGTCTGGTCAATTTATCCGACATTACAACTCATCCTTCTCCAAACTATCTGCTGGTACTTCAACGCTCTCAGCAAGAGGCTATTGCCGCCGATGCAGGTCTGCTTATTGTAGAGTCGGATGTTGTAGTAAAGAAGAACACCTTACAGGAATTGTACGACGGAGCAGCTGCACGGAGCGGGTGTGCCATTGCAGCAGCTGTTACGGTAGACGAAAACGGCGTGATTAATTATCCCTATTTGCATGCTAAGGGTAATGAGGGAAAAGTATATGCAGAAAAGAAACATTGCAGTTTTTGTTGTTCACTGCTTACACCGGAATTTCTTCGTGCTTTCGATTTCCGTCAGCTCGATCCTACAAAAAATTGGTTTGATGTAACCATTTCACATGAAGCTCTGAAACAAGGTTTTCAGAACTACCTGTTTACCACCCTTCCTGTTTGGCATCGTCCGCACGGAAGCCGTCCGTGGAAACAACTGAAATATAAGAATCCCTTGAAATACTATTGGTTGAAATATACGAAAGGACTCGATAAAATTTAATGATTGCAGATATGGATAAAACTCCTTTGGTTTCGGTGGTAGTGCCTGTATATAATATGGAGGCTTTTCTGCCGGAAACACTCGACTCTATACTGGCTTCCGATTATCCGAACTTCGAAGTAGTGGTGGTAGACGACGGCTCGAAAGATGCTTCGTATCGTATCGCATGTGACTATGCAAAGAAAGATCAGCGTGTACGCGCTTATACCCAACCTAACGGGGGAGCTTGTGCAGCCCGAAATCAGGCTGTTCGGCTGGCGAAAGGGGAGTTTATACTGCCTTTTGATGCCGACGACAAGATGAGTGAAACCTTTGTGTCTGATGCAGTACATGTGATATTGTCTGACATGAAAATAAAAGCTGTATGTCCTCGTGCTGAATATTTCGGTAACCGTAAAGGTGAATGGAAATTACCTCCTTTTTCGCGTAAGTTGCTGGCCCGGAAGAATATGATACCTATTTGTGCTTTGTATCGGAAATCAGATTGGGAACGGGTAGGCGGCTATGATGAGCATATTGTTGCAAGAGAGGATTGGACCTTTTGGATTGCTATGTTAAAAGATGGTGGAAAGGTTGTAACCTTGTCTCGGGTGTCAGTGTATTATCGGGTGCGAACTGGTTCTAAACGTGTGTCCGATCGTAGTTTAAAGAGAAAATTGATAGACGCTTTAAATGCGCGTCATCCGGAGTTTTTTGAACGTGAGTTAGGAGGACCGCTTCACTATTGCCGTTCGTGGTCGGTACTGCTGAACCGTATCTATCGTTTGTTTCATCCACGGAAAGTATATGTGGCATCTGATTTCCGTACATTGACCGATTATGTAAAAGCTCTGCCCGCTCTGTTTAAATACGATTGTGGAACTGTAATCTATAAAGGACGGAACGAACTGCGTGAAATGGACTGGCATGGTACGAAAGTTGTCGTAAAATCATTCCGCGTTCCTAATCTGATCAATCGTATTGCATACGGTGTATTCCGTTCGTCGAAAGCGCAACGTTCGTTTGAGTATGCTGAAATGCTTCGTCGGGAAGGAATTGGAAGTCCTGCTCCTGTAGCTTATTATACTGAACGTAACGGTCTGCTTTTCACTCACAGCTACTATGTTTGCCTGAAATCGGAATGTCCGTACTCGTACGTAAACTTGATGCGAGGCGATTTCCCCGGTCAGGAAGAAATTTTGCGAGCCATTGCCCGCACGACGGCAGCACTCCACGAAAAAGGCTATCTGCATAAAGACTATTCACGCGGGAATATCCTGTTCCGGCGTACAGACAAAGGTGTAGAGGTAGAAATAATAGACCTGAACCGTATCCGTTTCCGCACGGTTGATATGGAAGAAGGTTGCCGTAACTTTGAACGCCTTCCGGGAACGCCGGAAATGTTTGCCATTCTTGCCGATGAATACGCCAAGGCAAGAGGTTTCGATGCCAACGAATGTTTGAAACTGATTTTGAAGTATAACAACGCCCACATATGAGACTAATAAAAATGACAGGTGGCTTAGGCAACCAGATGTTTATATATGCCTTCTATCTGAAGATGAAGAAACTTTTTCCTCATACAAAGATAGACTTATCGGATATGATGCATTACCATGTACATCACGGATATGAAATGAACCGGGTATTTGCTTTGCCCCATACCGAGTTTTGTATAAATCGTACACTTAAGAAACTTATGGAATTCTTACTGTGTAAGGTCGTTTATGAGCGAAAACAGAAAAACGGCTCCATGGAAGCTTTTGAGAAAAAATATGCTTGGCCGTTGATCTATTTCAAAGGATTTTATCAGTCGGAGCGTTTCTTTGCTGACATCGAAGATGATGTTAGAAAGACTTTCTGTTTTAATATGGAATTGATAAATATCCGGAGTCGTGAAATGATGAAAGTAATAGATGCCGATGAGCATGCTGTATCAATACACATTCGTCGCGGTGATTATTTACTTCCGAAATTCTGGGCAAATGCCGGATGTGTCTGTCAGTTGCCCTATTATAAAAATGCCATAGCCGAATTGAAAAAGCATGACTCAACTCCTTCTTTTTATGTTTTTTCTGATGATATAGAATGGGTGAAACAGAATTTATCTTTATCTAATGCCCATTACATAGATTGGAATCAAGGAAATGACAGTTGGCAGGATATGATGCTGATGAGTCATTGTCGAAACCATATTATCTGTAATAGTACTTTCAGTTGGTGGGGAGCATGGTTAAATCCGAGAAAGAATAAAACTGTTATTGTTCCTTCTCGCTGGTTTATGAAAGAAGAAACTCCTTATATTTATCCAGCAAGATGGATAAAAGTACCTATAAACTAAATTGCCATGAGTATCATTTTTTCGTTAATAAAGAAAGTAACCTATGCTTTGTGCGAAAGTTTGTTCTGCTGGCGCCGGCCTTCTCATCCAATTCTTTATATGACATTGTTGGTGAAGAACGAGGAAGAATTACTGGAACAAAACCTGATATTCCATAAGCAGATGGGGGTAGATGGATTTATTGTAACTGATAATAACTCAACCGACCATACTCCAGACATTCTTCGTAAATATAAAGAATTGGGATGGATAAAAGAAATTATTCAGGAGCCGGCAACCGACTATCGCCAGAAAAAATGGGTGGATCGTATGGTTTGGTGTGCTAAAACTATTTTTCATGCCGACTGGGTTATCAATGCCGATGCCGACGAGTTTTGGTATGCTCCTTCGGGTAATTTGAAAAGTGGACTGAAACATGTTTCTGATAATGTGATAAAGTGCGCCATACGGAATATGTATCCTGAGGAAGGTAAGTCGTTTCGTGAATGGAAATATGTTGTAGACCCTGTAACAGATACGGATAAGTATGATCTTTCCCCTTATTCACTTTTTGGCAGACAGATACCTAAGGTAATGCACCGTACCCGTGGATACATCCAGATTTCGATGGGAAACCATAAGGTAGCCATGTTTCCCAAGCGTTCCGGCAAAAGTGATATCCGTATTTATCATTATAATATCCGAGGTCGTCAGCAGTTTCTGGAGAAAATGATTAATGGCGGAAAGCAGCTGGAGCAGAATCCCAGCAAACATGGCGGACGTCACTGGTGCTATTTTTATGGCTTGTATAAAGAAGGAAAACTGAATGAGGAATACGACCGTGTGATAGGAAGCCGTGTCTTCGACCGTTTGCAGGCAGACGGATATATACACGAAGACCATACAATGGCAGATTTTTTCAAGAACCTGAATAAATAATTGGAAGATATGAAGCATGCATACCTGATAATAGCTCATAATGAGCCCGACGTGTTAAAAACATTATTGCTTATGCTTGATGATGAGCGTAATGATATTTATTTGCATGTGGATGCCCGTGCCGTTGAATTATTCAATCAGTTCAAGGATTTTCAGTTGAAGAAAGGTAAATTGATAATTCTACAAAACCGTATAGCAGTACATTGGGGTGACCTTTCTCAGGTTGAAGTAGAGTATCTGCTGTTTGAAGCTGCGTTGCAAAATGGACCGTATGCTTATTATCATTTATTATCGGGAGTTGATTTACCGATTAAGACACAAAATTATATTCATGAATTTTTTCAGAAACATGCGGGAAAAGAATTTATCGGATTCTGGAATGAGCCAAGCCATCGTAAAGATGTATACCGTAAAGTATATAGATATTATTTGTTTACTCGCTATTTTAAAGAGGGTTCTTCCTTTGTACATGGTATAACAGCCTTTATCCGTAATGTTTGTTTAGGGATTCAGAAACTGATAAAATTTAGGCGGAAACACACCTTGGATAATTTTTATAAAGGCTTTACATGGGTAAGTATCACTGATGATTTTTGTCACTATTTGGTTGACAGGAAAGCCTATATTATGAAAACATTCAAATATACACTGTGTCCGGATGAAATCTTTATTCAGTCCTTGATATGGAATTCTCCTTTTCGAGAGAATATCTATGATTTGTCGGATGCTTCAAAAGGTAGTGTAAGAGCCATTGACTGGCAACGTGGAAGTCCTTACGTCTGGCAGCTTGAGGATTTTGAGGAGTTGAAAAACTCTTCTTGCTTGTTCGCCCGTAAATTCTCTGCTAAATATCCTGATATTATAGAGCATTTGTTTACTTTTTGTTCCTAAAAAGAAACTAAAAATTACCGTAAAGCAATGGAGTGTTTCTTTTTTGGTTTATAGAGGTCGCTTCGCTCCACTTTTCAGCGTGTTTTTTGATACGACGAATTTCCGGAGAATGGGAGAGAGTGGAAACAAGTAAAGCCAAGTGCAACGGATTAGGAAGATTTTTTGGCGTGTTAAATTTTGTATAAATGTGACTTTTAATGTATAAAACGAGAAGTTTCCGGGAGCGAAAACGCATCCCGGATTTAATGTAACTTTTTGTTGTATAGTTAGTTACCATAACGCAACTTTACCCATGCTTCCGATTTCAAGTTTAGCACTTATCCCCATAGCCTTAAAAACTCTTGCAATGGTGGAAAAGGTTAAATTCTTACCGTTTTCAATTCGGGAGATTTGAGCCCGTTGCACTCCTATCAGATTACCTAATTCCTCTTGGGTTAAGTTCTTTGATTGGCGAGCTTGTTTAATGGCTTCACCTATCAAAAAAGAGTTAAGTTCTTCTTCGTAGGCATCACGTTTGGGAGTACCTTTTTCTCCGATGTATTTATCCTCGATTTCTTCGAGTGTATAAAATTTCTTTGCTTCCATACGCTTTATCTTTTTGAATTAAAATAATCTTTTCTAATCTCTTCGGCTTTGGCTATTTCTTTGGGAGGTGTCTTTTGGGTTTTCTTGATAAACCCATGTGTTGCGATTACCAGAGTGTTTATCTTATCGTCCTTATCCCAAAAAGCAAGAAGCCTGTACTTGGTTTTGTTATAGAACGTTCTGAATTCCCAAATATCCGTATCATCCAATTTCTTGAATAAATCTGGATCAAGTACAAAGGTGGATTTACGAATATTGCTAATGATCTTCTCACGTACCTTGTTGGGCAATCCGTCTAAAAACTCTTGGGCTTCGTTGGATAATTTGACCTTGAATCTTGATTTTGCTTCCATATAAAGTTTTTTAGTGTTGCAAAGATAATATTTTGTTTCCATATAGCGAAACAAAATATTGATATTTTATGCAGCCTGTTGTGCCGTTTTGATGTGTTTTTTTGTTTGTGGAATAGGTTCTTTCTTTGTGCCTCGCTCCGACTTCTCCCCGTCCCCCTTGTACGAGCTTTCGCCGTACCGCAGGGGAGGGTGTTCGTCGATTGCTCGGCAGTCGAAAGAACAGCAAGAGGAAACCGGGCTTTACCCTGTTTTTCCTCTTGCCCTACGGGGTTACGGCTGAATATCAGCCGTTTAAGTTTTTTAACCGCAATTAGTTTGAAATTGTGGTTAAAATCATACCTTTGGAAATCAGAGATTTAATAATATAAACAGCAATTAAAACCGCAATTGTATGGATAAGGAAACCACCACTTCTGTCACCATTGACCGAAAAACGTTTGCCCGGCTTGATAGGCTGGCAAAGTCCAATAATGTATCAAAGAAAGAGTTCCTTTCCTGTGCGCTGGAGTACTTCGAGAAGTATGGCATCAACCCGGTTGAGCATGAGAGTCCGGCAAAGGAAATGCAGAAACTTATCAAACGCTGTGATCAGGTGATAGCGTTCATCCGGAAGCAGGAGCAGGATTTCTTGCGTCCGGCTTGTGAAGCCATGGGCAGTACAAGTATGAGGGTGACCATGAGCATGGACTCGATACTTACGGAAAAAAAGTTCAGCCAATACCAAAAAGACAATGACCTATTCATGCGTGACCTTGCAAGCCTTGCCGGGATAAGGGAGCAGGCTTTGGACCGGGCGGAAAAGGCAGTCGGTCAGTCGAGGGATATGCTTCTGAAGAACCAACAAGCCATTTATGCAAGGCTGGACGCTGTGACGCAAAGGCAGGAGAAGATCTTCTCCTATATCGCAAGCTATATCGATGCGAAAGGAAAAGCCGGGCTTTTCGATGATATAAAAGCCTTGTACAAGAACGAGAAGAACAAAAGGGAAAAGATATGAACGTGAAGATACAGGGAAGCGGTAACGGCACATATGCCAATACAGGCAGTTGTGTTGCGGTGACGAACTATCTCCAGCATGAGGATTTGGAGAGGATGAAGAAAGGGGAGGAGGTGCAGCCATTCTTCAACCAGTTCCGGGACTACGTGAGCGCAAGGGAGGTCACATTCAAGATAGACAACAACAAGGCTAAGTTAAGCCGGACTGACGCAAAGTTCTATGTTATCACTGTCAGCCCTTCAGAGAAGGAGCTGCGCTGCATGGGCGGAACTCCGCAGGAGCGTGCGGAAGCCTTACGGCGGTACATACGACAGGATGTGATGAGAAACTATGCGGAGGGCTTCGGAAAAGGCTTGAGAAGCGATGATGTGGAATATTACGCAAAGATCCACTTCAACCGGGACGGTGACAGTGACAGTGATATGCACGCACATATCATCGTCAGCCGGAAAGACCGGAGCAACACCAGGAAGTTAAGCCCTAAAACGAACCACACCGGAAAGAAGAACTGCGGCAACGTGAAGGGAAGTTTTGACCGGACGGATTTTTTCCGGAAGTGTGAAAGCTCTTTTGATCGGCGAATGGGGTTTGACCGGGAGCCGGAGGAAAGTTTCGACTACCTTAACGCCGTCAAGAACGGCAACCCGGCAGAAATTGCCCGACAGGTGGAGCGTGCGCAGCGCATCAGAAAGGAGAAATGGGACAATCTCAAAACGGAGCTTCAAACCCGGCAGGAGCCGGAGATGTCAAAAATCCGACAGGTGGAGAAAACACCCGACATCGAGCAGCCCACTCCCAAGAAGCAGCAGGAGGAAGATTTGGAACTCCGGCAGAAGCCCAAAAAGAGCAGAGGTTTTGGCATGGGCAGTTGGTAATTTTTCTATTTTCCGGCACAAAGGTAGCTACGCACGCCGCATTTGTCAAGGGACGTTTCACTCTCCGGGTAAAAAATCTCCTGTGCTCGCTTCGCTCGTGCGGTATTTTTTACCCTTCGCCCTTGACAAATACTCTGTGCTTCGCTGGCAGGTGTTTAGGAAAAAAGAAAAAAATGTTGCTCTTTGGTGGGGTGTCCGTTTTGTCATTCTGTTACCGTTGTATTAAGTATTCGCTCTGTACTTCTTGATTTAGTATAATAGCAAAAATATGGGTTTATGAAAATGGAAGGACTGGCAAAATATTAATATTCAATATATTTCGCTATCTTTGCAGCCTCAAAATTGGATTAAGTATTTATTTAAAAGATTAAGGCAATGGTAAAAGCATGAAATACTAAAGATATAACATAAACATATAATTAATAGCGTTTACTATTATTCGGTATACTCTGAAAATTTGGCGATTAGATGATGTATAGACACGAATAAGTTCTGTGAACGCCTGCGCTATGCGTGGGTGGAACTTATCGTCTATACGGGTTACGCCAAATACCTCAGAGTGTTGATAAGGAAGCCCACGCTTCTTTTTTTTACGCTTTGGGGTATTTGTTTGTTGTGCCCGTATCGAATTATAGTTCGCACAACAAAAGCGTAGATGAAAAAATATTTTTTTACGAGAGAATCTTTATTGGCGATAGGGATTTTCATGTTTTCTTTTACCCATATATGGGCGCAAAATGGAGTGAAGGATAGTTTGTATAAGGAATTACCGAAACCTGTTTTAGATGAAGTGTATCAATTGAAATTTAAAGAGGTGTTAGTTCCTGTCATGGGGATAGGTACAGCAGCTTTGTTTGTCTGTGATGGCTGGTTTACAGAACAGAGGGAGAATGTGCAGGATCTCCTTTCTGCCAAAGGAAGAAATAAAATCAAGTTTGATGATTATATGCAATATTCGCCAATGGTCGCAGTTTATGGGTTAAACCTTGCAGGTGTGAAAGGGAAGCATAGCTTTAAAGGCAGGACAATAATTTTGGCAATGTCTTATGCAACTATGGGAATGATTGTCAATACGATGAAATATTCGTTTAAAGAGAAAAGACCGGATAGTAATACTCGAAATTCTTTTCCATCCGGTCATACTGCTACGGCATTTATGGGAGCTGAATTTCTTTACCGGGAATATAGGGATGTGTCGCCATGGATTGGTTATGCAGGGTATGCGATAGCAGCAATTACGGGATACTTGAGAATATACAATGACAGGCATTACCTCAATGATGTGGTAGCAGGGGCTTGTATTGGTGTTTTGAGCACGAAACTGGCTTATTGGTTGTATCCTAAGATATTTAAGAAATCCGAATGTTACAAAGAGCATGTGGCGATAGTGACCTTGCCTTATTATTCCGCAAAAGAAGTTGGTTTGAACATGTGTATTTGTTTTTAGGGATAGACAAAGTAATGTTTATTAGTTTTATACATCTAATTCAGTGTTTACATGTATTTTTCCGAAAGTCTTTTGCTCGTCACGCACCCGGCACAGTTCCCGGTGCGCCTTTTCCTTGTATTCCAGCAAAGCGGAGTTTTCGGAGCGCAGCCGGGCAATCTCCCTTTCTTGTTCTTCGCTTTTGGCTTCTGCCTTTGCTTTTTCTTCGGCAGCATGGGCGATCAGTTCCGGCGCTGGGAGTTGCTTGGCGGTCTGTTCCCGGACAGCTTGGAGAAGCAGGTGCACCGCTTCCGTCCCCTCGTTGTGTCGTTCCATGATCTTTGCGGATTGTTCCAGCCGCCCGGCAACCTTTTCTAATGGGGAGAGGTCAAAAGCTTCACCCCGGAGGTCGAACCCGGTTCTTTGGAAATAATCAACGGACAACTCGACAAATTCTTTGCGAGTTATACCCGTACCGTTTAAATACTCGTCTAATTTTTTGGCGTACTCTTGGCTTATCGCTATGGTGGTAAGCGGTGTTTTCCTCTTTTGCTTGCTTTCCTGTCCTTTCTCCATTGCTGTAAAATGCTATATTCTGTTGCAAAGGTAGTTATAAGTATTATTATAGCAATTTATCACAGATATTATTGCAATTTATTGCGATTATAGCAAAATAAATCACCTTGCTATTAGCTGGAAGTCATGGTAAACACCCCCCCTTCTTCCGCAGGCTTCCGGACATGGTTCGGTGAATATCACTGTTACGAATATTGCCCCGGCGAACTTCTCTATCTCTGTAACTATTGCCCGTAAATCTCTGCCATAGCCGTTTATTTCGGCTGGTACGATAACTTTATCACCTGTTTTCATACTTGTATGTTTTTTATTCTATACCAAAATCTTCCATTAAGCAAACCCGGATGATAGCCCCTATCTGTTTGGCTGGCTTGTCTATATATTGCTCAAACTTCTTTTGTATCTTTTGTGCCACCTGTACGGCTATTTCCGGGTGTAACTGTACGGCGTTCACTACACGCTTAACATATCCTTTGTCACTTTTAGAGAACCTCGAAATAGTGGTTGTTATGTAGATGATCGCCTGTTTTGCGCTTTCGTATTCCAATAGCTTTTGTTGTTCGGTTTGCCTTGTGTAAACGTAGAATTTGTATTCGGTAACTTCCTTGCCTTTGTAGCTCTTTGGCTCGAACTCGAAGTATAAATCGCATTGTCCGGCATTGTACAACTCCCGGAGTTCCTTTTGCGGATCGTCAAGTACACGCCTTTTGAAATCGCATCCCCGTTTGTATTTCTTTTCCAACATGAACATTTCCCGAAGCTTTTCGACTGTGTAGAAAAAGAACCCGGCGTTTCGGTATTGGCAGCACAGTTCGTAAAACCTTTGCGAGAATGTGCTTTTGAGTGCGATTGCTACCGTCATGGAGTAACTCGTGAAGTTTTGGGCGAGTTCCACGTAATAGGGTAGTACCTCTTTGGAAACTTGCACCTCAAAATACGATTTATTTTTGATATGCTTGACGTAATTGACAAAACCGATACTTAGCCACATTTTTTCGTTGTTAATCTCTATATCGCGATTTCTAAGCCGTTTTAGCGCATCGTAGATGTTTTGCATCTTGGTATTGTCACCGCATTTCTTTAGTTCTTCCTCGTGTATGGTGATAATCAGATCATCGAATAAGTCCCGTCTGCCGTTCTCGTTCTCGATGTATTGCGCCCGGATATTTCGTATAATGGAGTATAGGGCACGTTTTTCGATAAGGTCGAACTTGTAGCGTGCGGTAGTCAGCGCATTGTCTTGCGACAGGACTATATCCCTCTGTTTCTTGTCTTTCTTCTCCATGACTTTAATGCTTTTCGCAAAGGAAATATTTATCTACGACAAAAACAAATATATGGCGTAGAATATTTGTCGTAGATAACCGTTTTTTTCGGAAATTTGTCGTAGATGCTCGGAAATTTGTCGTAGATGCTCGGAAATTTGTCGTAGATGACCTTTGTAAGATATTACAGCACAATGTGTTATGCTATGCCGTAAAAGTAACTAAAAAGAAACTAAAAATTACCGTAAAGCAATGGAGTGTTTCTTTTTTGGTTTA
>OGHK01001048.1_pt1 | contig 25918 bp, 16 predicted proteins | sample 1571411 | NCBI WGS metagenome assembly OGHK01 (sample SAMEA2582043, study PRJEB24529) | metagenome | biome: Human gut stool | place: China | collected 2011 | reverse complement strand
TGCCGATTTCGTTTATGATCGGACGGATACGACGATATTCCGGACGGAAATCATGCCCCCATTCAGAAATACAATGTGCTTCGTCCACTGCATAAAACGAAATATTGACTTGGCGCAGAAACTCCACATTTTCATCTTTGGTCAATGACTCAGGAGCCACGTAGAGCAATTTCGTCCGGCCATTACGGATATCGTCTTTTACCTGGTCGATAGCCGATTTATTCAAGGAAGAGTTTATGAAATGGGCAACCCCGTCCTCTTCGCTGAAATTACGCATGGCATCCACTTGGTTCTTCATCAGGGCTATCAAAGGAGAAATCACTATGGCCGTCCCCTGCATCATAAGAGAAGGCAGTTGATAACACAAAGATTTTCCTCCTCCGGTCGGCATCAACACAAATGTATCATTTCCTGCCAGTACATTTTCGATGATTGCTCTCTGATTTCCTTTAAAGGTATCAAAACCAAAATGTTTTTTGAGCTCTTCTGTCAAATTATCCTTCTTCGCCATACTATTCATATTTTAAAAACCGCCGTCAGGTCATCTGCAGACGGTTTACGTCCGATTTTTCAAACTTTTCCTTCGCATACTCCAACGTGACATGGAGTGTCTTTTCATTTGCAGACGGCATACTGTACATGGCATCCATCATCACAGCCTCCACAATGGAACGTAAGCCACGTGCTCCCAACTTAAACTCAAGTGCCTTATCGACTATAAATTCGAACACGTCTTCGTCAAATGTCAGTTCAATATCATCCATCGCAAACAATTTGATATATTGCTTGATGATCGAGTTCTTCGGTTCCGTCAAGATATTACGAAGCGTACTCCTATCCAACGGGTTCAAATAGGTCAAGATAGGCAGACGTCCGATGATTTCCGGAATCAGGCCAAACGATTTCAAGTCGGTTGGTGTAATGTATTTCAGCAGATTGTTGCGATCCACCTGCGCCGTGTTTTCGTTTGCGGCGTATCCTACTACACGTGTATTCAAACGCTGGGCGATTTTCTTCTCTATTCCGTCGAAAGCGCCACCACATACAAACAGGATATTTTTCTAAAAAATGCTTTTATAGATCTCAAAATCAACTTTTCTTCCGGGCGCTCCTTTCTCGGTAGACAGTGTATTCCACTGCCGTTCTGCATCTTTAAACAGCTTTTCTTTCTGCGTTGTAGTAGAAAGCTCATTGCTTTGCGTTTGAAATAGAGCATCCATATTTTAGTCAGTTTCTATAATAGCCATAATTTCATCGGACAAAAGTACCCATTTTACTCTATTCTGCAAGACTTTCCACTAAAAATCTTTATAAAATACAGGAATATTTTAAGAAATAGGAATATCTCTATATTCTTTACCTTACAAACAACCATAGAAAGCCCCATAGACCTATTAAAACAAGACATTACTTTCACTATACACCTTAATATAATAGCATAAGTACGCCGAAGAAGTTAAACTTATAACAGTCAAAATATAGCTTAGTCTCTATAAAGCGGAATCCAGAACTTGTAAATTATCCCTTTATTCAACAAAACAAACCAGAAAAGAACAAAATAATCCAATATAAATATGTCATTCATTTTCTAATTAAGAATTATTCAAACTCCCTAAACATGGGATTTTTTTTGTTCACCCCTAAATACATTTTAACTAATATAGCTTACCGTATCACTTCTATTAACTAAAATAGAAAAAAAGATATTTAATAATCATTTTTTACATTCATATAAAGACAATTTTTATCACCTTTACACATCTTATCTATATATTTGGCTACCTTTGGACAAAAGTCACTATATTTGCGTTTATGAAAACATATACAAGCAATCACATCATATTTTTTTCGCCTACACATACGTCTGCGAAAATAGCCCGTGCCATCGGAGAAAGTATAGGTATGGGCAGAAGAATAGAAATAGATCTCACTACGGATGAGAATAGTAGCCCGATAGAAATCAAAGATTCTATCACGATCATTGCAGTTCCTGTGTATGCAGGCAGGGTAGCCCCAATAGCATTGCAACGGCTACGAAGATTAAAAGGCAACAATGCTCCGGCTATCTTAGTCGCTGTATATGGTAACCGCGATTACGAAGATGCACTGGTCGAATTGAGAGATGAAACTATTCAATTGGGATTCACCCCACTGGCTGCCGGTGCCTTTATTGGTGAACACAGCTACAGCCGTCCTAATATGCCCATTGCAGAAGGCCGTCCGGATGTTACCGATTTACAGATTGCGGAACAATTTGGAAAAGACTGTCTGACAAAACTGGAGAAGGATGAAACATTATCCGATTTTTACCTAAAAGGAAACATACCTTATCGCTTTGTTGGCCCCTCTACTCCTGCCGCTCCAGTCTGCACTGAAGAATGCTTCGCCTGTGGCGAATGCATCGAAGTATGTCCTACTCATGCCATTGCTTTAAGCGATGAAGGAAAAATAGAAACAGAGATTACCAAATGCATCAAGTGCTGCGCTTGCGTAAAAGAATGCCCTAATGGTGCACGAGTTTTTGATACTCCTTACACCCCCATGCTACACCAAAAATGTGTGGCACGCCGTGAACCTGAACTATTTATATAATGAATAACAGAGATAAAAGAGTCCTGGTAGGAATGAGTGGCGGAATAGACAGCTCCGCCACGTGCATCATGCTGCAAGAACAAGGATATGAAGTGGTAGGAGTTACCATGAGAACGTGGGATGTCCCTTCCCGCTTTTCCACCCCCGGTCAAGATGAACCTGATGATGTACTGGAAGCAAGGGCCTTGGCAGAACGGTTGGGAATAGAACACCATGTAGCTGATGTGAGGAAAGAGTTCAAACAGATTATTGTAAAACACTTCATAGATGAGTATATGCAAGGAAGAACTCCCAATCCTTGTGTCCTTTGCAATCCGCTATTCAAAGAGCGAATTCTCTGTGAATGGGCAGACCAAACGAATTGCGCCCATATCTCTACCGGGCATTATTGCAGACTGGAAGAACGGAAGGGAAAACTGTATATAGTAGCGGGAGATGACCAGACAAAAGACCAATCCTATTTTCTATGGAAACTTCCTCAGGAGATACTTCAACGTTTTCTCTTTCCACTGGGAACTTATACCAAGCAGGAGGTACGGGAATATCTCCGACAAAAAGGATTCGAAGCGAAAGCCCGTGGAGGTGAAAGTATGGAAATCTGCTTTATAGAAGGGGATTACCGAAACTTTCTGCGTTCGCAATGCCCGGATATTGACACCCAAGTAGGACCGGGATGGTTTGTAAATAGCAAAGGAGTCAAGATAGGTCAGCACAAAGGCTTTCCTTATTATACAATAGGCCAACGGAAAGGATTGGAAATCGCTTTGGGGCATCCAGCATACGTACTACGCATCAATGCAGAAAAGAATACAGTCATGTTAGGAGATGCCGAGGAACTTAAAGCAGAATATATGTTGGTAGAAGACTATCATATCACAGAAATGCAGGATTTACTGCAATGCAAGGACTTGTCAGTACGTATCCGCTATCGCAGCAAGCCTATTCCGTGTCAAGTGCTCGTATTAGATGAAAAACAACTATTGGTCCGTTTCCTTTCCGAAGCATCCGCCATCGCTCCCGGACAATCAGCCGTTTTTTACGAGGGGAAACGAGTATTGGGAGGTGCATTCATAGCTTCACAGCGCGGCATCCGAAAAATTGCCGCAGATAACCAAGATAAATTTTAGATGATGAAAACATATATCGGATATCTTATTTTCATGTGCAGCTTATTATTATGCAGTTGCCAACAGACCACAAGCAATCCTCGTTTCTACGACGAGGGCGTATCGCAAGAACTGGCAACACTGCGCAAACAGGAGATTAAGGAGTTGAAGTATAAGCTATATTTCTCCATTCCTGAACAGAAATCAGTACCGGTAAATGGAGAGATTACCATTGAATTTAATCTGGATGCACCGCAAGAAATTATTCTCGACTTCAGAGAAAAGCCTGAAAAAATAAAATCGGTATCCGTCAATGGACAAACTGCCCGTTATGAATTCCATAACGAGCACATCATCCTACCTGAAAAAAACATAGTAGAAGGAAAAAATAATATCACGATCAAATTTATTGCCGGAAACCAGTCGCTAAACAGAAATGATGAATTTCTGTATACGCTATTAGTGCCAGACCGTGCCCGTACCTTATTCCCTTGTTTCGAACAGCCGAATCTGAAAGCCACATTTTCCTTACGACTGGATATACCAACAGAATGGAAAGCTGTTTCCAATACCTATATTACTAAAGAAGAAACAAAAGGCAACTGCAAAACAGTAACTTTTGCCCCAACTGAACCATTAAGCACTTATCTTTTTTCCTTTGTCACCGGTAAATTAGAACATCAAGAATATATAGAAGGTAACCGGAAAATCTCAGCATATTACCGCGAAACAGATTCTAAAAAAGTAGCTCAATTAGATACCATCTTCAAACAAGTGACCGCTTCGCTGAACTGGCTGGAAGAATATACCAATGTTCCCTATCCTTTTGCCAAATACGATTTTATTATCTTGCCGGGATTCCAATATGGAGGTATGGAGCACACAGGCGCCACCTTATATAATGACACGCAAATGTTCCTAAGCGAAAATCCCACTCCGGATGAAGAACTTCGCCGAACCCAATTAATCGCCCACGAAACCGCCCACATGTGGTTCGGAGATTTAGTAACGATGAACTGGTTTGATGATGTCTGGACTAAAGAGGTATTCGCCAATTATTTTGCAGCTCTGATTACCGAACCATTATTCCCGCAAGTCAATCACCAGCTGAATTGGATGAAGACTTATACAGCCGCATCCTTGTCAGAAGACCGTACACCCGGAACCACTGCTATCCGGCAACCGCTAGATAACCTTCAAAATGCAGGATTAATTTATGGACAGATCATTTATAACAAAGCTCCTGTCATGATGGTAAAACTGGTGGAATCAATGGGAAAAGAAGCATTTCGGGAAGGGATTCAAGAATATTTAAAAACTTACGCTTACGCCAACGCTACTTGGGATGACTTGATACAAATTCTAGACAGTAAAACAGAGCAAGATCTAGCCGCTTTCAGCGATGTATGGGTAAACCAAAAAGGAATGCCGATAATCAAATTCGAAATATCAGACAAACAGTTGACCATACATCAGCAAGATCCATATCAAAGAGGATTAAACTGGCCTCAAAAATTCAATATCACCCTTTGCGGAACAAGGGACACAACGATAGAAGCCAGTCTGACAGACAGCTTATGCCGTATTACGTTACCCTTTACCCCCACCCGTATTCTGCCCAATACGGACGGGAGAGGATATGGTTTGTTTGTTCCTGACAACAACAGTCTCCATTGGCTGCTGGAACATTGGCAAGAAATAGACAATGAAACAACCCGACAGGCAGTTTTAATGATGATGCATGAAAATTATCAAGCAAAAGGAATTCCGAATACTGCATGGATGAATGCATTACTCAACGGAATACATTGTGAAAAGAACCCGTTGATAGCTTCAACATTAACCAATTACCTGTCCTCTCCTCTGCAAGAGATATCTTCGGCAGAACGTGATAAAATAGAAAATGAGCTTTATAAACTCAGCCATTCTCATCCGATTCCTTCTTGTCGCATCCAGTTATTACGCCTTCTGATTACAGAAGCAGCAAGTCCGACTATGATTCAGTGCCTCTATTCCTTATGGGAAACCGAAAGAGTCCAACAATTAAATGAAAGAGATTACACTACATTGGCCTACGAACTGGCCTTGCGCATACCTGAGCAAGGAAAAGAAATACTTCAGACACAACGCCAACGCATCCACAATCCGGACCGTCTACGCCAATTCGATTTCATATCACGTGCGATGACTGCCGATACTTTAAAATTGGACAGTTTATTCCGATCTTTATTGCAAGCGGAAAACAGAAGGATTGAGCCTTGGGCAGCTACAACCTTAAGCTATCTGAATCATCCTACAAGACAAGATTATGCGGTGAAATATATCCGTCCGGCATTGGAAAAACTGACAGAAGTTCAACGCACCGGAGATATCTTTTTCCCTCGCAATTGGGTCGGGGCTTTATTAAGGAATCACGATAGCGAAGCGGCCTACAAAGAAGTAGAAGCTTTTTTATCGGTTTATCCCGACTATCCGCCTTTATTAAAAAACAAAATACTGCAAGCGGCTTATCCTCTTTACAGAAAATATGCAGATAAGAAAAAATAAACTGAAAGAATCAAGGATTCATTACACCTTGATAGACAGCATGGCGTAATGTACCCTTTTCATCATCGCTATCATAGTCCCAGTACATAGCCCCCAGCATCCCTTTCTGATGCAGGAACTGGCACTTGAATGCGATGGACTGGGCATTCTCATAATTAACGACCACATGTCCTTGCGAATTTATCATATAAGGAACTTGTGCCGCACTATCCCAACAACTCTGTAAAGAATCCAAAGCGATAATATGACGATAATCCAATAATTCCGGAGCTTCATTAGTCCCATGCCCATAGAACGGAATACCCAATACCAAGCGTCCGACAGGAAAACCTGCGGCAACATGGGCGGCAACCGCATCCTCGCAAGACCATTCCTCAGTCATTTCCGAACGGTACAAGGCCGAATGGTGATTAGGAGATTCCTCCATATCGTATGTCATGATATTGACATAATCCACATAAGGTTCGACAGCCTTTAAGTTGTAATATTTGGCACCTGCCTGTGTAGCAATGGTCAGCAGTTTGTCTTTACCGATAGCATGGCGTATATCCTTCATCAACAAAGAAAAGTTATCAGTATCTTCCGGCGAAAAAGATACACCGGCAGTTCCTATACCGGGATATTCCCAATCTATATCAATTCCGTCCAAATCAAACTGGTCTATCACCCGTTTACAATCTGCGGCAAACGCCATACGTGTACTATCTGTCTGTGCCATCTCACTAAACCGACTGCTTCCCCACCCGCCTACGGACAGCAAAACTTTCAAAGACGGTTTTTTTTCACGCAGCCCCACTACCATTTGCAAACGTGGTTCATTATCTATACGTATTCCTTTGAAATTATCTGTAACATGCCCGAACGCATAATTAATATGAGTCAAACATGCCGGATCAGGCGTACTTTCTCCCCATGAGGTGACATATGCCAAAACCACATATTTCGATTCATTCTCCGCTACCTCAATCTGCGAAGACCGCTTTTTGTCCTGACAGGCAACCACCAGCAGCAAAAAGGAAAGACCTGCTATTAATTTAAAGGTTCTCATACATAATAAAAGAGTTTAAAACAATGAGAGCTATCCGATTTATCTGTAACCGGCAGCAAACTCTTTTGAAATCGAATTATTCAAACTCATACAAACATCGGCACTGAAATCCTTTCCACAACGAATCACATGGTCCCAGTCATCTTCCGACAGTTCATCCAAATCATCCCGGCGGATACGATATTTTAGCAATCCGAAAACTACTCCGGCGTTAAAATTATCTCCGGCTCCCACCGTACTGACAGTCTGCAAAGGATCCACTTCATAATGCTTTTTTATATTCTTTGTATACAGGCGAATTCCTCTTCCACCGTGCGTGCAAATAAAATGCGGACAATAAAATTCAATCTTACTTTTATAAACCTTATCCGCATCTGTCAAACCAAACATATTCTCAAAATCCTCAACGGAGCCGCGAATGATATCAGCATATTCAAAATTCTCAAGAATAACAGGAAGCAGCTTTATCGCCTCGTTCTTGTGAGTACTGCGGAAATTCACGTCATAATAAATGATAGCCCCTTTTTCACGAGCTTTATCCAACAGTTCTTTCACCTTATCACGCAATTGAGGCGTTACAGCATAATAAGAGCCGATCATCACAATGTCATCCCGATGTATTTCAGGCATTGTCACATCCAGCCTCAACCGTGGATAATCTTTATAAAAAAGATATTCAGCATCATTCTGTTCATTCAGAAAAGCTAAAGACACAGGTGACTTTCCTTCAGGAAACACGTTCACATGATCTGTGCTTACTCCATTCTCTCGCATAAACTTCAGAATGATATCGCCCACTTTGTCATTTCCCGTTTCACTGATAAAAGTTACATTGACTCCCAAACGCCCCAATGAAATAATTCCATTGAAAACCGAGCCACCGGGAACAGCTGCCGTAGGTTGGCTATCTTTAAAAAGAATATCCAGAATGGTTTCACCTATACCTATTACTTTTCTCATTTTTATATTTACGATTTATATACATAAAACCGGAACACAAATGACACAAATCCTTTAATAAAATGCTATTTGTATTATTTGTGTCCTTTGCGTTCCGGTTCTATTTTATTTTACTTACTTAACTCGCGTGAACGCTCACCTAAGTACCCTCCATGATGGCGTTTGCTATACTCTTCGATGGTAAAACCGGTCTTTTTCATGGTTTCCACTACCAAAATATCACCTATCACGGTCATAACTGTAGTTGAAGTTGTGGGGGTCATACCCAAAGCACACACTTCATCAGGATGCCCGGTGCATAAACAAATATCAGACTCCCGGGCCAATGGACTATCCGCATTTCCGGTAATAACAATATATTTCAAATTTGGGTTCAAATTATGTGCAAGTTGTGTCAGTTCCACAATTTCACGGGTTTTTCCTGAATTAGAAATCAGAAGCAGCAAATCATTCTCCTGCAAAATCCCCAAATCCCCATGTTGGGCTTCGCTGGGATGTAAAAACACTGCCGGAATACCTGTAGAGCAAAAAGTCGTAGCTATATTCATAGCTATCTGTCCGGCCTTACCCATACCGGTAGTCACCAGCTTTCCTTTTTTACGGTGTATTTGCTCAACAATCAATTCCACTGCTTTCTCATAAGCATCAGTTATAGGAATATTCAAAACAGCCTGAGCCTCTTTCTGCAACAATTCGTGTATAGATGTCATCATAATAGGTTACATGAATATTATTTAAGTAGTTCGGTTAGTTCTCTCAAGTCATTGGCAACAGCAAAATAACTGTTCAACGGATGATGGGCAAAATGCTGCCTCTCCAATCCGGCCAAAAAGTCGATAATGCCATTCCAAAAGCCATTTATATTATAAAAAATTACTTTTTTACGATGATAGTCCAGCGTAGCGGCCGCCATTACATGAAAAACCTCATCCAGTGTACCCACTCCTCCCGGCAAAGCTATCACTACATCCGATTCATTCAACATCACATCTTTACGGTCACTCAAATTATCCGTACGGAAAGTCACATCCACCAAATCGCTGGCTCGTCCACGTTCTTCCAGCTTGGTCGGAATAACTCCCATTATCATCGAACCGTTGTCTTTGGCTGCCTTGGCAATACATTCCATCAATCCGATATTAGCACCTCCATACACTAACGTCTTCTTGTTTTGTCCCATCCAAACGCCCAACTCACGTGCTTTTTCAAAAAACACAGGCTCTATATTCTCGGATGCGGAACAGAAAATAGCAATTTTATCCATCATCTTGTTTTCTGTTAGTAAATACAAATATCTGCATTTTTTGAAGAACGGCAATAACTTTTGTTGTATTTTTGCCAACCGAAACTTATTTGAAGCAAAAAACAATGTCATACAATACTTTCACCTTGCCTAACGGGCTGCGCATTATTCACGCTCCCAATCAGTCTAATGTAGCCTATTGCGGCTTTGCCGTCGATGCCGGAACCCGTGATGAAAACGAACAGGAACAGGGAATGGCCCATTTCGTGGAACACCTTATCTTTAAAGGAACACAAAAAAGACATGCATGGCACATCCTGAACCGCATGGAAAATGTAGGCGGAGATTTAAATGCATATACGAATAAGGAAGAAACAGTGATATACAGTGCTTTTCTGGTAGAACACTTCTCACGGGCAGCAGAACTGCTGGCAGATATTGTATTTCACAGCACCTTCCCACAACATGAGATTGACAAAGAAGTGGAAGTGATTATTGATGAAATACAAAGTTATGAAGACAGTCCGTCAGAACTGATTTTTGATGATTTCGAGGAATTGATTTTTCCCAATCATCCTTTGGGAAGGAATATTTTGGGCAAACCGGACTTATTGCGTAGTTTCAAAAGTGAACACGCCTTGAATTTTACTTCCCGTTTTTACAAAGCTACCAATATGATCTTTTTCATTCAAGGCAATATAGACTTTAAGAAAGTGATACGCACCATAGAGAAAGTGACAGCCGACATCCCTTTTTCCATTACCGAACGCCAACGGACAGAACCTTTTCTCTATATTCCTAAGACATTGACACTGAATAAAGAAACACATCAAGCCCATGTAATGATAGGTAGCCGGGGATATAATGCATATAATGAAAAACGAACCGGACTTTACCTGCTGAACAATCTGCTGGGAGGACCCGGTATGAACAGCCGGCTGAACGTTTCCTTGCGCGAACGCCGGGGGCTGGTCTATAACGTAGAAGCCAATCTGACTTCATACACAGACACAGGAGTGTTCTGCATCTATTTCGGAACTGATCCGGAAGATGCAGACCGTTGCATCGGACTAGTTCATAAAGAATTGAAAAAACTGCGTGACAGCAAACTAAGTTCCTCACAACTGAGTGCAGCAAAAAAACAGATCATCGGACAAATAGGAGTTGCCGGAGACAATTTTGAGAACAATGCATTGGATATGGGAAAAACGTTCTTGCACTATGGTAAATTTGAAGGTCCGGAAGAAGTATTCAAACGGATAGAAATGCTGACAGCAGAACATCTGTGGGATATCGCCAATGAAATGTTCGATGAAAATTATCTTTCAACCTTGATATACCTATAAAAACAGGAAATCACCCTAAATTTCAAACATTACATTTCTCACAAATAAAAATCTAATTGTATTTTTGTAGAAATACCTTTAACTAATATCATTAATTTATGAAGAAACTTCAACTATGCATTTTAGGAAGCTTATTCGCAGCTTCCTTACAAGCACAGAGTACAGATTACACCAAAGGACTGAGCATCTGGTTTGATACCCCTAATAATTTGGACGGACGCGCTTCCTGGTATTCTCCTGCAACAGACAAAGCATGGGAAAACAACTCACTCCCCATAGGAAACGGCAGTTTGGGAGGCAATGTTATGGGATCTATAGCGGCAGAACGAATCACTTTAAACGAAAAGACACTATGGCGCGGAGGACCGAACACAGAAAAGGGAGCAGCTTATTATTGGAACGTAAATAAAGAGTCGGCACACCTGTTACCCGAAATCCGCCAAGCATTCACAGACGGTAACCAGAAAAAAGCAGAAGAACTTACCTGCAAAAACTTCAACGGACTGGCCGATTATGAGCCAAGCCGTGAAACACCTTTTCGCTTCGGCTCCTTTACTACATTGGGAGAAGCTTACATCGAAACCGGTTTAAGTGAAATCGGTATGACCGATTATAAACGCATCCTGTCTCTTGACTCGGCCATGGCAATAGTCAGTTTTCGCAAAGATGAAGTGAACTACGAGCGTAAATACTTCGTTTCCTACCCCGACAGCGTGATGGTACTGAAGTTCACAGCCGACCGTCCCGGCATGCAAAACCTGATATTCAGCTATGGCAGCAACCCTGAAGCCATAGGTGATATCAAAACAGACGGTCCCAATCGTTTGCTCTATACCGGTCGCCTCAAAAACAACCAAATGAAATTTGCTCTCCGCATACAAGCCATAAACAAAGGAGGAAGCCTGAACACGACTGATGGCAAATTCATTGTCCGCAATGCGGATGAAGTCATTTTTCTGCTGACCGCAGATACCGATTATAAACTCAACTTCAATCCAGACTTCAAAGACCCCAAGACGTATGTCGGTCCTGATCCGGACCAAACAACCCTGGCCATGCTAGACGCTGCCGCTGCCAAAAATTACAACGAATTATGCGAGCGACACAAAACGGACTATACCCAACTGTTTGGCAGAGTCAAACTACAACTGAACCCTCATGCTCCTATGACCTTGCAATATCCTGCCGTTACAGATCTTCCCACCCATCAACGTCTGGCACGCTATCGCAAAGGAAATCCGGACTACCGGCTGGAAGAAATCTATTATCAGTTCGGACGATACTTATTAATTGCCAGTTCACGCCCCGGCAATCTCCCGGCCAACCTGCAAGGAATGTGGGCCAACGGGGTAGATGGCCCATGGCATGTAGATTACCATAATAATATCAATATCCAGATGAACTACTGGCCTGCTTGCTCCACCAATCTGAACGAATGTGTATGGCCTTTGATAGACTTCATCCGTACCTTGGTAAAGCCGGGAGAAAAAACAGCCCAAGCCTATTTCGGCGCACGCGGATGGACAGCCTCCATATCCGGAAACATTTTCGGATTTACTTCCCCTTTGACCGATGAAAATATGTCCTGGAACTTTAACCCGATGGCAGGTCCCTGGCTGGCAACTCACATTTGGGAATACTATGATTACACCCGAGACAAAAAATTCCTGAAAGAAGTAGGCTATGATCTTATCAAGAGCAGTGCCAACTTTGCTGTAGACTATTTATGGCATAAACCGGACGGGACCTACACTGCTGCTCCTTCCACTTCTCCCGAGCATGGACCTGTAGACCAAGGAGCTACTTTTGTACATGCTGTAGTCCGCGAAATATTGCTCAACGCCATTGATGCCAGCAAAGCACTGGGTGTCGATTCCAAAGACCGTAAACAATGGCAATATGTACTGAAACATCTTGTACCCTATCAAATAGGACGTTATGGTCAGTTAATGGAATGGTCAACAGACATAGACGATCCCAAAGACGAGCATCGTCACGTCAACCATTTATTCGGACTGCATCCGGGCCACACCCTTTCACCAATTACTACTCCCGAATTAACCAATGCCGCCAAAGTTGTTTTAGAACACCGCGGTGACGGAGCTACCGGCTGGAGCATGGGATGGAAACTGAATCAATGGGCACGTCTGCAAGACGGCAACCACGCCTACAAACTATTTGGCAACTTACTAAAAAATGGAACTTTGGACAACTTATGGGATACCCATCCGCCTTTCCAGATTGACGGTAACTTTGGCGGAACTGCCGGTATCACAGAAATGTTGTTGCAAAGTCACATGGGATTCATCCAATTACTCCCAGCCTTGCCAGACGCATGGAAAGAAGGTTCAGTCAAGGGGCTTTGTGCCAAAGGTAACTTTGAAATTGACATTATCTGGCAGGATGGTAAATTAAAAGAAGCCGTCATTCTGTCCAAAGCCGGTGAGCCCTGCAATCTGAGATATGGTAACCTGACTTTTACCTTTAAGACAACTAAAGGAAAGACATATAAAGTAATGGTTGAGAATGAGAAACTGAAAAAAATCCCCTTATAAGGACAAAAAAACAGTCAGACAAATCCCCCTCATTTTTTAATCTATTTTGTCATTCTGAACACTATGTTATCTTTTACATCTGTTCAGAATGACAAATTATATATAATATCACAGTCATTCGGTTATCAATATCCTCTTTTCGCTTTGAATTTCAAAACCTATTTCTTATATTTGTACAAATATTTGTTTTAAGACCTTATCTGAATGAGAAAAGCCGTCTATGTAATCCTGGTTCTATGTTGTTTTATCATAAAGACTTATTCCATCAACCGTCCTTATTATCATTTTAAACAACTTTCTATTAAAGAAGGACTTCCAACCTCTATTATATCCCTATACGATGACAAAAACGGTTCATTATGGGTCGGAACCACTCAGGGAATATATCGTTTCAATGGAGAAAAAATCAAGAAATATAATCTACCGTATTTATTACGTAAAAACAGCCATTACATCAACGATATTTTCGGAGATAATGAAGAACGGATATGGGCGATCACCTCACAAGGAATCAGTTATTATGAATATGAGAAAGATTCCCTGCAAATTTTTCTGCGACATAATCAGCCGGTAAAAGCTTCCATTATAACAACTGAAGGAAGCAAGCTGCTGATACCTGTAACCGACACATTGCTTGTATATGAAAAAGAATTAAAACATTCCAAAGCAATCCCTTTAAAAACAACAGGAATCCATATTATCAAGATGGAGCCTTTCGACTCCACTCATTACCTGATAATAAACAATGCATGGGAAATAAAGCTATTAAATAAACATACAGGAGAAATAACTGATTCTCCATTCGGTGAATCATCCAATGCATACGATCTATATAAGGATTCCTCCGGACGTTACTGGGTTTCCTTCTACGGGCAAGGAGTAAAATGTTATAATCAGGATGGACAACTGCTGACCTCCTATAATACCCGTAATTCAAACTTGAGCAACGATATCGTTCTTGATATAACAGAATGGGATAAAGCCATTTGGCTGGCAACAGATGGCGGCGGAGTGAATATAATCTATCCGGACACTCATGATATTCAAATCTTATCAAACAAAGAAAACCGGCAATTCCCTGCCAATTCAGTCACATGCCTATGCCACAGCAACAACCACATGTGGATAGGTATGGTGCGGGAAGGCGTACTAGGAGCAGAAAAAGGTTTTATCACTACCTATACCAAAGCTGCACAAAACCCAGCCTCAGGCTTGTCCGACAAATGCCCCTTATGCCTATGGGAAGATAAAGACGGACGGATCTGGATTGGTACGGACGGAGGCGGTATCAACTGCTTTGACCCGCAAACGGAACGTTTTACCCACTATCCGCAAACATTGGGAGAAAAAATAGTATCCATTTGCCCTTTATCCGAAACCGAACTGCTAGCATCCAGTTTTTCAAAAGGAATCTTCCGCTTCAATAAAAAGACAGGAAACTACCAGCGCTTCTCTCTTCCGGACAAAGATGCAGAAGCAAAGCTGGCAAGCTCCAGTGCACCCACCAATATACGAGTTAATGATCGGAACGAAATAGAACTATACGGTAATGCTTTTTACCGATATATTCCCGGAAGCCAACAACTTATTCCCATCCACTTCAAGAACAAACAATTACAATATTCCTGGATCTATATTGGAAAATACCGTACTTATCCATTTTTTCATGACCGAAACAATGTATTCCAATACAACAAAGAGAAAAACGAATACGAAACCATAGCTTATGAGAAAAATAACCAGATATTAGCTGCAAGCATTGATTCTTTAGGGACTCTATGGATAGCCGAACCTAATGGAGTCACCAGAATTCACCTGCCCTCAAACCGTAAAGAGCCATTAAAGCTACCCGATGGAAATGACGTAATCACTTCTTTAGTCATTGACCATGAAGGCATCGTATGGATGGGGTCATTGGGAATCATATACGCTTATAATCCACATAAAAATCATTTTGTCATCTACAATGAGATGGACGGCATATTACCTAACGACTTTTTAGCCAAACCTGCATTGGTGGCAAGTGACGGCAACATATACATGGGTGGCTCCGAGGGATTGGTACGAATCAACAAAGCTTTAAAACCAGCTTCGGCTCCACCTCCCATCACACTTAAGTTGCAAGAAATAGCATTGAACGGCACAACAGTTCACTTCATCCCCCGATCAACTATGGAAATTCCTTATAATTTCTCCTCCCTAAAAATACATACACAACTGGAAGGGGGAAATGTATTTCACAAGCGCATCTACCGGTTCCGCATAAAAGGGCTGAACACAGAATACACAGAAACATCCCGTCCCCATCTTGTTTTACATACCATTTCTCCGGGCGACTATAAAATAACGGTTCAATGTACACAGAACGATGGTAGCTGGAGTCCTGAATTCACTTTGCTGAAATTCACTGTCCTTCCTCCGTGGTGGCAACAATCCTGGTTCATCCTATTATGTGCGGTCATCATCATTCTTTTCATTATCTATACCATAAAAGCTCACGACCGTCAACTGAAACGGAAATACAAGGAACAGGAACGTACCATCTACAAGGAAAAAGTGAAAGCTTTGATCAATATCAACCATGAACTGCGTACCCCTTTAACCTTAATTTATACACCGTTGAAACAACTTACAAACAGCAAACAAATCCCCTATGAACTCCGTGGCAAACTATATGGTGCGTTCAAGCAAGCACGACAAATGAAAAACATCATTGACATGATTCTGAATATGCGCAAGATGGAAGTAGAGAAAAATATCCTGCGCATGTCTTCCACGCCCTTCAACGAATGGTTGCAAAGTATCCTAAATGATTTCAAGGATGAACTTTCGTTACGTAATATCTCATTGGCATTTACTCCTGACACTACCATAGAAACTATGTATTTTGACCGCAGTCAATGTGAAATCGTCGTTAACAACCTATTGACAAATGCCTATAAATTCAGCGAAGAAAATTCTACTGTCACTGTTTCCACTTACCTCGAAGGTAATGGAAGCCGTGTACGGGTAACTATAAAAGATGAGGGAATAGGTCTTCAAGAAGAAGATATAGCCAATTTATTCACTCGCTTCTATCAGGGTAAACATAGCTTTCAAGGTAACGGAATCGGCTTGTCATACGCCAAACAACTGGTAGAAATGCACGGAGGCATCATCGGAGCCCAAAATAATGAAACCAAAGGAGCGACTTTCTTTTTCACATTACCGTATAGACAGGAAGCCGCCGACATTCAATCTACACCTCAAACCTATTTGAATGATGCATTGCATCTATCAGCCGACATCGATTACAAACAACCTCAACAAGACAGCATAGAGAAATTTCATTCTATTCTAATAGTGGAAGATGATCGCGACTTATGTAATTACCTGATTTGCAACCTACAAGTTCTGTTTGAAGAAGTGTATGAAGCTCATGATGGCATGGAAGCTCTTCCTATCCTTACGTCACAACGCCCCCAAATTGTATTAAGTGATGTCAAAATGCCCCGCATGAACGGATTTGAACTATGCCGCTATATCAAACAAAAACCAGACTTAAACTATATGCCTGTGATACTGCTTACTTCCTGTGTCGATGACGCCAGTATAGAAGAAGGATACAAAACAGGAGCAGAAGCCTATATAACCAAACCGTTTGACATGGATTTACTTTCTATCCAGATACAGAATATCATGCATAATCACAACATCGTGAAAAAGCACTATGCCACCATAGATATCCCTATACCCAAACAAGAAAATCTGAATCACATCAATGAGCAGCTGATGCTTCAATTCAGCCGCATTGTCAATGAAAATATCAGCAATGTGGATATGGATGTCAATTTCATAGCAAAGCAAATGGGAATGAGCCGTGCGTCACTCTACAACAAGACTAAAGGAATGATGGATATAGGCATCAGTGAATACATCATAAAATGCCGTTTGGAATATGCCCGTAAATTACTAGATGCCACCACACTATCCATAAGCGAAGTAGCAGAACAGTCAGGATTCAAGCATTCACGCAATTTCAGCACTGTATTCAAAAATGCAATGGGAATGAGTCCGTCCGATTATAGAAAAAAAGATTCCCGACCTTCTTGAAAACAGAAAGACCGGGAATACTTCATGCTATGTTAAATTTAGGTCAGATTAGGTTGTCAATCCTTGTAAATGTTACGAATAGGGTCATCATACTGAACTTGGAGACGTAATAATTCCGTCTTCAATTCTTTAACCAACTCTTCCGTTCCAGGTTGTCCGTAGATATTATGCATCTCCATAGGATCTTCCTGTAAATCATATAGTTCCCAACAGTCTATGTCATTATAAAAATGCATCAATTTATAACGTTCTGTACGTACACCATAATGGCGGCGGACAGCATGTTCAGCCGGGTATTCATAAAAATGATAATACAATGATTTACGCCAGTCAGGCACTTTCTCCCCCTTCAGCAAAGGCAAGAAAGAAACTCCATGCATATCTGCCGGTACCTCCACCCCTGCAAGGTCCAATATAGTAGGACCATAATCAATATTTTGCACCATCTCATCAACATCACCTTTCTTTCCTCCCGGCAAACGGACCAGCAAGGGGGTACGGAAAGACTCTTCGTACATGAAACGCTTGTCAAACCAACCATGTTCTCCCATATAGAATCCCTGGTCGGAAGTATAGACAATCATCGTATTTTCCATCAATCCGTTCTCTTCCAAATACTTCAAAACACGCCCCACATTACGGTCTATGGAATGGATAACCCGCATATAATCATGCATATATTGCTGATATTTCCACTCAGCCAAAGCCTTACCCGTTAACTTATCCTGTTTGAATTTGGCAATGATAGGATCATAATGCTTGTCCCAAACAGCCTTCTGTTCCGGATTCAGAGCATTATACATATTTCTGCCCGCTTCTTCCAGTCCCGTTGTGGTATGGATCTCATTCTCCTTGTCCGCCATCTTCAGGTCATACACCAAATCCATATCCTTTATAATGCTCATTTCCTGCTTGGATGCAGGAATTCTGCCTTCATATTTATCATAGAAGTTCTCTGGCATCGGATAAGTTACATCATCATACAAGTCAAGGTCACAAAGATCAGGCATCCAGGTACGATGAGGCGCCTTATGATGAATAAAAAGACAGAATGGTTTACTCTTGTCCCGGATGCTGTCCATCCAATTTATTGCCAAATCTGTCACAATATTGGTAGCATAGCCTTCCCGTTGTACCCGTTCGCCATTTTTAATAAATTTCGGATTATAATAATCCCCTTGTCCTATCAGGATGTCCCAATAATTAAATCCGGTAGGTTCAGATACCAGATGCCATTTACCGATCATAGCAGTCTGATAGCCATTAGCCTGAAGCAGTTTCGGGAAAGTCTGCTGGTTACCGTCAAATGTGGTGGTATTATCCGTAAATCCATTGGCATGACTATGTTTACCGGTCAGCATACAGGCACGGCTGGGACCACTCAGGGAGTTTGCCACAAAACTATTTGTGAAACGGACCCCTTCATTGGCTATCCGGTCAATATTGGGTGTCTGCATATAACGTTGGTCATATGCACTGATAGTCTGAAAAGAATGGTCATCACACATGATATACACAATATTCATGCTTTTTTTCTCATTCCCGTCGCTCTCTTTCTTTACCTTGCAGGAAGGCAGCGATGACAACATCGCTGCTCCCGTCAAAGAATACAATACACTACTGGTTATTCTATTCATTTTTATATAACTTTGGATTCATTCATCACTTCCTTACCAACCGGGATTCTGTTCCCACATGCCATCCATTACATTAATCATACGCTCCTGGATAGGCAACAAATAATCCCGGTTCGGTTTAAACTGCCATCCATTCGGCATTGTAGAAGGAGGCACCGGTAATATGTAACGTTCAGCATCATCAGGGCTGCCTGTCAAAAACATATTATTTCCAGATGCCTGGTCATATTTCAACTCTGGCCCATATTGTTCCGGCAAGTTACTGCCTATAAACAAAGCACCATGTGCGCGGTTACCTATAATCAACTCCTCGGCAGCGGCCCAGCGCATGATATCAAATACCCGACGACCTTCCAATGCTTTTTCCACCCGGCGTTCGCGGCGTACAGCTTGGATATATTTATCCAGATTTCTAAACGGATACTCCGCAGAAGTATTATATTCACGGTCGAAATCAATATCCGGCATACCGGCACGCTCGCGCAAAGGATGCAATATCTCTATAATCTTGCCCGCATTAGCCGCCCCGTTCTTCTCGGCCAGCGCTTCCGCATAATTCAACAAAACATCAGCGTAACGGAACTGAATGGCAGGAGTAGAGCCTTTATATTCCGAGATATAATCTCCAGTATAATCTATCTGTACATGTTTCAACATCACATAACCGGTCATGTTCGTTCCAAACGCTGAACCATCGCCAGCCAACGAGGGGAAACCGACAACGTACGGATTACCAGCCCCAGCAGGTTGCATGCGCTGTCCAGGCAAGGCCACAGTCTGCGACAAACGGGGGTCTCGGACAGTAGGAAGCAACTCCGTAGGATAGACACGCTTGGCATCAAGAAGCTCTTTCCCAACCAAAGGCCGGCCGTCTATCGTCAAATAATCATCTACTAAAGATGCTGTAACCCCCACATTACCTCCACCTGTATTCAAATAACGAGTGACACTATTGCCCACCTGATCTCCATCATACATCTTAAACCAAAGAATTTCAGGATTAGCAGTCAGATCAGGAGTTTCAAAAATGCTCCTATAATCATTCTCCACATTTCCGGTATTATATATTTTCCATACTCCCCGTTGACGCACTTCTTCAGCAGCAGCGATAGACTGATCCAAATAGTTGTCTATCTTTGCCATTAACTCTGCCTCTCCAAGTTCCGTATCATAAAACTTTTCGGGTTTGTTTTTTTCCTTAGCATAATGCCATTTTTCCCATGTAGCCTCAAAGAGAGCGACTTCACTCTTCAACGCACGGGCTACATCCTTGTGCAGACGCATGGATGACGAATTATTCTGCTCCTTCATCAGTGAAATGGCCATATCCAAATCTGCCAAAATCTTATCGGCAATAAATGTACGGCTCTCGCGAGGCAACATCATTACTTCCAGATTTGGTTCTAGCGGGGTGTCTACCCATGCCAACCGACCATAGTCTGAAAACATGGAATAATAAAACCAAGCACGGAAATAATAGGCCTCACCCATCAGATGATTATACTCTACACTGCCTTTTTCCGGACAGTCACCGGCATTATTTATCAAAAAATTAATGTTACGAATATGTGTATAATTATCTAAAGCCACCGCATTGCTCAACGAAGTTAATCCCATCAGGCGCGAATTGACAGCAGCAGATGCCAAATTATCACTGTTAACATCATTACCGGCAATACCACCTCCACCACCAGCCATGAACCCTTGCGTACGGACACCAAATTCATAATAGCGGTCTATATAGTTTCTTATTTCGCCTGTACTGCGAAACGGTTCGGCCGTAGACAATACTCCCTCGGGCATTTTATCCAAATCATAGCAAGCCGTAAAACAGAATGCCAAAGCCAACCCCAATAATATATTTCTTTTTTTCATAAGATATCAAAATTATAAATTAACAATAAAGCCTAAGGACAATACGCGGTTCATCGGATAGTTCTTTCCTCCCTCACTTGTATATGAGTTGGAACTAAAAATGGCTTCCGGATCAAACATACCTTTCAGTTTGGTAAATGTCAACAGATTCTCTCCGGAAAAGAACACCTGCACTTTCTGCAAGCCAGCTTTGTGTACCCATGCATTAGGCAGGTCATAGCTTAAAGTCAGATTCTTCAACCGGCAATAAGCTGCATTCTGCAAATACAAATCAGTACGCTGTATATTTTTATCCTGATAAGGAGCTACTCCACCCGCAGAATTAATATAAGGTTTCGGATAATAAGCTCCCGGATTGTCCGGTCTCCAATAATCCATATGTTCCTTGAAAACAGTAACTTGAGCATAAGGTCCAAATCCCCAGAAATATGCGCCACCGGCAACCCAGTCACGTTTGCCCACACCCTGGAACATAACACTCAGACTTAATCCTTTCCAACTGATATATCCATTGAAAGTGTACTGATAACGTGGGGTTGTATTACCAATTATAGTCTGGTCTCCCATATCACCATCCACCAGTCTATTGTCTCCCCTGTCAATGACTTTATTGCCATCCAGATCTATATACTTCACATCTCCCGGTTCCCACAGTTTTCCACTGATATAGCTTAAATCATACTCCGCATTGTAAGCGTCAGCTTCTTCTTGTGTCTGAATCAGACCTTCGGCCCGATATCCCCATATTTCACCTACTTTACGGCCTGTATACCAGCTTCCGTAAGGATCATTCTTTTTAGCATTAGCATATTCCGTCACTTCGGAAACAGCATCTGAAACCGACCCTCCGACACTATAATCAATATCGTTACCTATTTTTCCACGATAATTCAAAGACAACTCCCAACCACGGTTACGCATACGGGCGTTATTAGCCTGTGGAGCTACCGCACCAAACATATCGGGAAACTCCAGCCCCGGTCCCAACATATCTTTTGTATCACGCTGGAATATATCTACGGTTCCGGTCAAAGCGTTTCCAAAGAAACCAAAATCCAATCCGATATTTTTGCTTTCCACCTTCTCCCAAGTAGTATTCGGGTCAATAACAGGAGCGGGATTGGTATAAATATGACGACCGTCGCTAAATATATATCCTCCCAAACCACCATTCAGTGACATATTGGAAGCAAAAGTATATAAACCGGCATCTGCCTGATTACCTAACAAACCATATGATACACGCAATTTCAAATTAGAAAGGAAATCGGCTGCCGGTTCCATAAATTTCTCCCGATAAATATTCCATCCCAAAGATGCGGAAGGGAAGAATCCCCAGCGGTTTCCTTTAGCAAAGCGAGAAGACCCATCATAACGGCCGTTCAATTCCAACAGATAGCGACCGTCGTAGTCATAATTGATACGCCCAAAAAAGCCTCGTGTAGCCCATCCGTTACGAGTATCCACTACCACTTTATCACCTGTACCCATACCCAAATTAGGGTTGTTTGTAGAATACAAGCCTGTAATAGAGTTCTTCATATAGCTATAATCATTATCCTCTTCTTGATACCCCCCCATTAATGTAAAGTTATGATGATCATTCAGAGTGAACTGGTAGTTTGTATAAAGATTGATAGTCTGATAACGGGTACGTCCATAAGTACGTGTAAACTTACCGTCTTCCACTACTCCCAATTCAGAACGCGCCACTTTGGTCATTGTCACCCCATCTTGCTCATAAATACTGGGAGCCACATTCAATGCTTCATACTCCAAGTTCATTTGCTTATAAGTATAATCAAAGAAAATAAACCAGTCTTTCAGCGGTTGCAATTCAAAACCTGCAGTGATATTAAAACGGTCACGTTGCGTATCTGTATACGTTCCACTCTGCAAATAAGGAATCATAGACAATTCCGTAAAATGTCCATTAGGGTCAATAACCGATACCGTAGGACGGAAACGTGCCAAACTATGATAAAATCCTTCACTCAAACCACCGTCAAGTCCAGTTTTCGGATCTTCATTATTAAAAGGAGTCCTATTATCCGAATGCATAAACTTAGTGTTGAATTTCAGTTTCAACCATTTAGTCAATTCTGAAGTGATATTGGCATTAACCGTATAGCGTGTATAGTCCATATCAGCATAGCGCAAAATACCGTCCTCATTATAATAGCCTCCGGAAACATAATATTGTGCTTTCTTGCTACCCCCGCTAAAACTGAGATTGTGGTTATGCTTAAAGCTATAATTTTTATAGTGCAGATCAAAATAATCCGTATTTCCCAATCCGCGTTCCGAGTTTTCGAATGCGGCATTCAATGATTCACCCGGTGCCAAATCTCCCCACGGGTCAATACTGGACGGATCTCTCATATATTGTTCCAAATCAGCTATTTTTTGCTCACTATACATACGGTTAGCAGCTCCTGTATTGCTGACACCGTCATTCCAAAACTTCACAAAGTCAAGTGAATTCACCATATCCGGCAGCACAGTTGGAGCACTCCATCCTAATGTACCTTGATAACTGGCACGCATCTTTCCTTCTTCACCTTGTTTAGTTGTCACCAGAATCACACCGTAAGCTGCACGTGCTCCATAAATAGCACAAGCCGCCGCGTCTTTTAATACAGAAATATTCTCGATGTCATTCGGGTTTACATCTGAAAGAGACATTTCCACACCATCTACCAATACATAAGGAGCAGAATTTCCAGACAAGTTGCCTTGACCACGCAAACTCAACGAACCGGTAGCGCCAGGACGTCCCGATCCTCCATTGCTTACTGACAAACCCGGAACTAAACCTTGCAAACTCTGTGTTGCATCCACTACCGGACGATGTTCCAACGCATCTCCTTTCACAGAAGCGACAGATCCGGTAAGATTCACTTTTTTCTGCACACCATAACCTACCACAACAACTTCATCCAACGTTTCGGTATCCTCAGCCAAGACAATACTGAAACTAGTTTTTCCATTGATTGGAAGAGTTTGCGTAGCATAACCAATATAAGACACGACTAGATTTCCTTTGGATGGAACATTGGAAAGCATAAAATTACCATCCAAATCGGTTATCACTCCGTTCGTCGTTCCCTTTACGATAACATTGGCACCGATGACTTCCATTCCTGTTGCGTCTTTCACGGTACCAGTGATTCTTTTTGTTTGTTGCATGACTTCCATCGAAGTACTAGGGGCGGCTAACATTTGTGGTATGCCACCTAGCTGGAAGGCCATACATGCGCCTAAAAACAGCGTCGTTTTCTTAATTGTTGAATTCATTATTTTTTACATTAAATCATATAAGGCTAAACTAAAATTCATTTACTCAATAGGGTCATTAGCGGTTAACTGCTAAAAACATTAGATTTTCGGTCCTTCCTCATAGGCAATTGTTTTTTGTTGTTAATATGTATTGTTAATTTCTGTCGCAAAATTACGTCGGATCCCAAGTGCGTTCAAATACTATTTTATCCAAGAATAATACTTTTTTGCCGGAGTGTATTTTTAACACATCGATGGGGTAGCCGTAGGCATGAAAGCCTTTGTGACTGGTCGCAAAGATAGATGTGTGAAGGAAAAGAGAAGGGGGGATTTTGTATAGAAATAGGGGGGGATATGTATTTATCCCTGTTAAAAAGGTCTCTTATACAATGATTTTTGTCTTTTTGTAGTTATCCCGGAACTCTTTGGGAGAGCAGTTTTTCTTTTTCTTAAAGATACGGTTGAAGTTCGAGAGGTTATTGAAGCCGCAGTCATAACAAATCTCCGCGATGGATCGTTGCGTGTCCACCAGCATGCGGGCGGCGTAACCGATACGGATATCGGTGATATAGTCGGAGAGGGTCTTCCCGGTCCTCAACTTGAAGAAACGGCTGAAAGCGGAAGGGGCCATACCTACGAGTTCAGCCAGTAGGTTCAGGCGGATATCCTGTTGGTATCGCTCGTTGATGTAATTTTGTACTTTTTGGATACGACGACTCTCGGAATGTATATCCGTTATTTTAGCGAACGAGGAACTAGCCAATACTTTGTAGTCCTCCTCGATGGAAAGCTCATACAAGATGGTCAAGAAGTTGATGACCGCATAAAAACTTTGCTCCTCGGAAACCAGCTTTTCCAGTAAATGGTAAACCTTCAAGATGGAAGACATCGGGAAACTGATGCCGCGTTGAGCTTTCTCCAACATTTTCCGGATACTGTTGAATTGGTTTTTCTCCAATATATTATTCCCGAAGAGATTGGGAGAGAACTGGATCGTGATCTCATGGATCAGAGGCGATTTACATGCGTTCTGCTCCCAGACATGTTCCAGTTCTTTCCCGGTTATCAATACTAACTCGTATTCTCCGATCACTTCCGCGGAATCACCGACCACACGCCTTACCCCCGGAGCGTGCTCAATGAAATTGAGCTCGTACTCCAAGTGGCAATGGATCGGATAGGTAAATTCTGTCTTACGTCGGTCTACGATGTAGAAGCAATCCTTTTCCGATAGTGGGGTTATTTCGTGGATAATGTCCATGTTTAGCTGACTGTTGATAGTTGACAATTGACAGTTAATGAACCTCGGTCAGCTCTATGACCTTGCTACGGGCATGAGCCGTAGAGAACACGTTCATTCCTATTTTCATCAAGAAATCTCCGCTGAAGGTACCTCCGTCGGTAACCAAGGTCGATTTCTGGCCCGGCATGAGGTTTATCTCTTGTACCTTATATTTCTTATTCGGGTCCAATCCTTGTAGCTTTACGGGGAAAGTCTTTTCTCCGAAGCGAGGGTGGATATCATAAGCGAATAGGACGGATTTGCTTTTAGCCTTATCCACGTACATCACGGATGAATGGTTGGTCTCGTAGGGGGAAACAAGACGGTAGAGATCGCCGTCGAGGATTGTGCCCTTT
>OGHK01001008.1_pt1 | contig 26407 bp, 29 predicted proteins | sample 1571411 | NCBI WGS metagenome assembly OGHK01 (sample SAMEA2582043, study PRJEB24529) | metagenome | biome: Human gut stool | place: China | collected 2011 | reverse complement strand
CCAGCACCATGCGTTTATCAAACAGTTCAACCTTCCGGCACATTTTCAGTTTGATGTTGCCGCCGGATGAACTTATGTTCTTATAACCCTAAAACCCGTAATGAACGGTGCGTCATGCCTGTCCATCACGGGTTTTTCCTGTTATTTCAGTTTTGCGAGGATTTCGTCGGCACTCATGCCTTCGGCAAGCAACTTTTTCAGAACAACTTCGGCTTCTGCCTTTTTCGCTTCTTCTGCAGCTTTGGCATCTGCCTTCGCCTTCTTTGCTTCCAGCTTGAGAATTTCCTTGTCGATAGCTTTTAGCGTAACCTTCTTCTCTTTCATGTCCACTTTCAGAGAATCAATGTTGGCAGTGATGGATGCAATTTCAACAGAGAGTGCTTCTCTTGCAGACTGCTTTTCGGCAATCTGCGTTGCAAAATTAACATTCACAGTCTTGGCTTTATTCTTGCTACCTTTGGTTCTAGGCATAATGAATATCCTCCACTATTTCCAGTTTAATACTTAATAGTGGAATTATATCACAACCTCGCCACATATTCAATCCATCTTACTTCGTTAGATTTTCAATATCTATCTTGTCTTTCAAATATTGAGCAAAGTAGGGATAATATTTAGTCTGAAGTTCTTTTATTTTCCAATCAAATCCCGTGACTGTATGTCTACAATATGGGCTTCCACAAGTACACTCAAACGAATAATCCTCGTTATCAATAAAAGCGTAATCTACTGTCAATTCTTCATCAGGATTAATATCCCGAATCGCCACAAAAGTAATTTCTCCATGCATCCCGCAATTGGGATCACATGAATGATTATTATAGAGTTTTATATCATTTTCTTCTTCTTTGTTCAATGCCCCTATGTAATAATCATCTGAAATCGGCAAATAGCTGTTAATCATTCCAGATGTAAAAATTTCATTCTTCCTTATTATATGCCCTCCCTTAATATATACTATCTCACCCTTAAAAATATGTTCTTTCGCAAACATTCCCTTTCTGTCAATTCCACTTTCTCTAACCTCAACTTTCTCTGACAATCTTGATTTCATAGCTTTTCATTACCTCTCTGGAATTTCATGAAGTATACAGTGGATTCCTCCACCCCCTAGTAGTGGCTCTCTACTATAAATTTGAATCACCTTTCTATCTGGAAATATTTCGCAAAATTTTTTATATACCTTTGCATCTTCTTTGCATCCAAATGCAGGGATAATGACAGCATTATTCACATAATAGTAATTCAAATATGACGCAGGTAGAATATCACCCTCCTTCCTTTCCAGTGAATTTTCTCGTTTTTCTAGTCCTTCGGCTTCCTCTTTCACCATATATTGTGCTGCCGGGAGAGGAATTTTATGAATTATACATTTGTAACTTTCAGTTATTTCTCTTTCGATTTCACGAACTCTCCTGTAATTTTGGCTTTTGGGATTATCTGTCCACGCAAGACATATTTCATGCGGTCTAACCACAGACATCACATTATCTATATGTCCATTTGTTTCATCCCTTGCAAGTCCCTTGCTAAGCCATATAATATTATTTACATGCAGGTTTTTTTTTAGGATATTATCAACATTTTTTAGCGATTTAAACGGATTTCTATTCCTATTTAAAAGGACACTTCTTGTCGTAAAAAGTGTACCTGCTCCGTCTGTTAAAATTCCTCCTCCTTCTACTGTCAAGCCAACATCAATTTTTTTTATTCCAAAGTATCTACACATCTCTGTAGCAAAGGAATCATCTTTATCCCATGGAAAATACGATCCCTCTTTTTTCCCGCCCCACGCATTAAATTTCCAATTTATACCCACTATATTTCCTTTGTTTCTAATAAATGTTGGCCCTATATCTCGCGCCCAAATATCATCATACTCCGCTTTTACAAGCGTAATGTTTTCATCCTTCAAATATTGCAATTCGTCGAAATCACATTCTCTACATATTAAGTATACATGCTCATACTGCGCTATACATTGTGCCAGTTGAACAACATACTTTCTCATGTAATACGCATTATCCCGCCAAATATCCTTTCTGAATGGATACATAACAATCGTTCCATGATGTCTTTCAAACTCCGCTATAAGCCGATTATCACTATCCATAGCCTCTTTTACCTCTTCTTCTGTATTTCGATTGCCTCGTCTGGATGATAACCTTCAAAAGATTTTCCTGATTCAGCATATAAATCAAAGCTCACTGCACTGTATCCACCATGAACAGGTATAAAGCCACCAGATATAAAACTTGCTTTTTCTGACAAAAGGAAGCTTACAACGTTTGCAATCTCATGGGGTTCTGCAAATCTTTCCAGCGGACATAACTGCCTTCCTGTACTTCTGGAAATAAATGGCACCATTTCAGAAGAATTAGGATCATTCGGATCAAATGTTTTCACCCAACCCGGACACACTGCCGTAACCCGAATTTTCTTTTCATCATAGCCAAAATTAATCGCAAGACTATCCGTCAAATTCATTAACGCTGCTTTACTGGCCGCATATGAAATACTTGAAAAAGAGCCTTTTTGTCCGTCCGTGCTAACCATATTAACAATCACACTATGTGGATTCATCACACTTTTGAGTCCGGTGCTCAAAAGTAGCGGCGCAGTAACATTAACTGCAAACACTCGATCCCATTCGGTTATATCATAATCATCTATATTTTCATTCCCACTGAACGCCCCCGCATTATTGACAATACCATCTAATTTAGTAACTTTCATCCTTTCAATTAACTTTTCTATCTCTTCTCTATTCGTAAAATCACACTGAATACATTCAACATAATCCTTGTAATTTTTTTCCAATTTTTCTTTTGCTGTAGAGTCCTTGCTATGATATATTGCGTATACGAAATAGCCATCCTCAATCAATTGTTTGGAAATTGCATAACCGATTCCTGTATCCCACGATACTCCTGTAACCAACGCTTTTTTCATAAAACAGTCCTCCTTAAAATTGTTTTTAATTGTGAAGAAAAAATCCAAATAGAAGCAGTACAACTCCTATAACGATTGTAACAAACAATCCGCTATAAACCGCCATCCATTTCTTATATTCTGTAGCCGTTACATCTGAAATAATTTTCTCTCTATCTTTTAGATGCCGTATTTTTTTACTATTTATATAGTTTTGCATAGCACTCGTTTTAGTTGATACATATAAGCATATTGCACTTGCAACAGCAAATACAAAAGATGCCAAATACTGATACCATTGATTCTTTAAATCAAGTAATTGAAAACATAGTGTCGCAAATATATTTGTAGCCAAAGAAATCATGATTCCACTCACAAATGCGTATACATTATTATTTACACAAAGCAACGGAACACATATTTTTTTAAATATATATTTCACTTTTACCTTCCTAATCGATTTTCAATTTCTTTAATACATTTGTTAATATTCTCATATTCTTTATTAACACTTTCACGAATTATTGATATTTCTTCTTCGCTTTTTAGTTGTGTAACTTTTTCATATACTTCTAATTCGATTTTGCTGATTCTTTTCAGAATAGATTCTATCGATTCCCTCAACTCAAGTAGTGACGAAAGCACTATTGACTCCTCGCTTATATTTCCTAAACTTTTATAATCATCAATTTCTTTTTCGATTCTAATCTTCAAGTTAAATGCTTTACTGTAATATGCCCCATAAACAACGGCCACATCTTTTAGCAATGAATCTTTTCCCAAAATCGTTCCGTCTTTTTCATCATACTCCAAACTTATTTCTTGAAAATCTGTAACAAGATCTTCAAATTGGAAAAGCACACCATCATAATCACTTTTGAATTTTTGAATCAAACTTTCGCACTCTGAAGAACTTCCACATGCTTTCACTTTATTCAAATAGTCCTCAATCATCGTATTTATCTTCTCTTCGATTTCAGCAATTCCACTTTTTACTTCCTTTGTTTTAGCCTTAAATTCTTTTCGCTTCTTTTGCGCGACTGCTTTTCTGTCGCACTCTCTAATTGCCTCATTAACCAATTTTTTTCGTTCTAAAAACTGTCCTTTATATTGTTTTGCACAGTCAATAAACTGTGTGACGCGCGTTTTTAGCATTCTACTTTCTGTTATTATCTGTTCTAACCTCACCACTTCCTGATTGAAAAAGTCTATAATAAGCCCCATTTCAGCATTCCAGTATTCACCTGAAATCGGATCTTTAAGTCTCCAACAATTTGTCAATAGTCGAAGTGTATTTCCATTTTTTCCTACATCGTTTGCAATATTATGAAAAACTGCTCCATCATCGATAATACTTATTTGATCTTCCCTTGCAGCTTTTTGCTCATCAACTGCGACAAATAAATCCACAAAGTCTTTTCCTAGAACATCTTCGCTTTTATAACCATATAATGCTTCACACTGTCCCATCCACAATTTAATTCTACAGTTTCTATCACTTGCCCACAATGTAAAAGGCGATGAATCCAAAAATGCCAACTTCATTTGGTCTTCATAAGTAAATGCACGTTTTTCTTTACATTCCTTAATATACTGAATCAGTTCTTCTTTTGTCATTTCATCATAGTTCAAATCGCACATCCCCTTACACCTGTGTCTATTTTCTATGGATGCAAATACGGATATTTTCCACGCGGTCCAAGAATTTTATACAACTTTCGTATGGCCTTGCACTTTTCTAGATTTTGCCCATCAAGTACACCAAATTCATTTACAGTTTCTCCCAAACAGCAGCCTCCACAATGTAATTGCACAAAACATTTCTCGCAGTGCTTCATCGTTGTAGATTTCCTGTTTTCAAGCGTTTCTATCTTTTGGTTATCAAAAACAAATTTATGATAATCTTTATCCCATTTTCCTACGATAAACACATCCATATGATATGGTTTTTCCCCTAATACCACCATATCACATGCAGAAATATATCCATCCGGTGTAATATGTGGAGCAGCTAAAGGCGTACAGCTTCTACAATGATACGCCGACTCTCCATCAAAATTCACAGTTAAAAAGCTACCCCAAAACACGCCTTTAGTTTTAGCATATTCATTTGCCTCAATATACTCTTTTACATAGCATTCCATATCAAACGAATATGCTTTCCGTTTGTTTATATCATCTATAACAGGTTTTTCACCCACAGAATAAAAAAGGGGATCTGTCCATACGTACCGAATTCCTAACGCATAAAAATAATCAATCAACTCCCTTTGCATTTTAACATTTCTATCCGTAATTGTTACCCTTGCTCCAACCATCAACGGTTGATTCCCCCTATTTGAAATCAACCATTTCACATTTTCTTCCAACACATCTGCAGATGTTCTTTCATGAAAAAGGTATTTATATTTTGGATTTAACGGTCGATTATAATTTTGAATATCTTTTGTACCGTCAAAAGACATCCAAACAATGTTTGCATTTTGCAAAATCCAATTTCTTACATTCTCATCAAACACACCATTTGTTTGTATTTCAACCGTTACATTTTTTCCTTCCGTTTCATGGCTCTTTGCATATTTAGTAATCTCACGCATCTTACCAAACTCTTGCGTAGGTTCACCAGGTCCATAAAATCTAATATGACGACTGTCGCTATTCTCAAAATACCAATCGATTGCTGCTTTAGCCACATCAAGAGGTATCGTTTGTTCTTCAATTGCATTTCGTTCTTTCGCATTATAGCAATAGCGACAGCATAAATTACATTTTGTTGTCAAAAAGAACGACAGCATTTTTTTATCACAATGCGGCATTTTTTCATCTCCTCGTATAATCACTAATAAAAAAGCTCTGTCATTCTCATACCCACACTCTCACTATGGGAACTAAGTTTGACAGAGCAAATAAATGCCCATCTCGACACTGGCGCATTCCTTTATGCTTTACCAGCTTCACACTGCTTCATGTGAATTAAGTCAAGATTCGGTTTATAAACTTTTTCATTTATAGGATACCACACTTTTATCGATGTTTGTACTTCTTTATGTAGAACCCCTCATTTCGTTATAACTTCATATGTTACAAATTTCCATTATATTCCATTAGCATGTCAATGTAAATTCTTACCATCCGCTTCTTTTCTTGTGGCATCATTCGATACGCCTGTATGATATGCTGTTCCTCGGTATTTTCTTTTCCTTTATCTCCGAACAGTTCTATCATAGGTATGTCTAATGCTGCGCATATCAATAGCATCGTATATAGATAGGGCTTTGTTTTCCCTCTCATCAAATTGCTAATACTCGAATTCGACAAATTTGTCAACTTCGCAAGTGAATAATTTGTAACTTTTCTCTTTTGGCAAGTATCTCTTAGTCGCTCAAATATAAGTTGATATTCTTTTTCCGGATCATTCATACGTGCTTTCCCAGTATCTTACTCTACCGTTACACTCTTTGCAAGGTTTCGTGGTTTATCAACATCCAGTCCCTTCGCAACAGACACATAATAGCCCATCAGTTGCAGAGGAATCACCGCCAAACTGCCTTCCAAGCAGACTGCATAATCAATGCCACGGCCAACAAAGAACACATCGTGTGCATTGGCATACTTCGCAGCAAACCACTGGATGCGTTCCTTATCTTCCAGAGCTTTCTGCATCTTTTCCGGGAGAGTCAGAAGTTCAGAAATATAGTATCTGTACTGCTCCTCCGTGATTTTTCCTCTCACCTTTGCGAACTGAACAGCCAAGCAGTACATGGCCGCAAGCTGTGCGCTGTATGCCTTAGTCGTAGCAACAGAAATTTCAGGGCCAGCAAGTGTGTAGAACACCTTATCTGCTTCACGGGCAATATTGCTGCCTACCACATTGACGATTGCCATTGTGGTTATACCATTTTCTTTTGCGAGTCGCAGTGCAGCCAATGTATCTGCTGTCTCACCAGACTGGCTGATAACGATTACCAGTGCTTTCTGATTGAGCGGCATCTTCCGATAACGGAACTCAGATGCAAGTTCCACACGCACTGGGATATCCGCTATATCTTCCAGCACATACTGAGCAGCCATGCCCACATGCCATGCAGAACCGCAGGCAACAATATAAATCTGCTCAAAGTTCTTAATCTCCTCTTCGGTGATTTCCACACCGGACAGATCGATAGCTCCATCTTTGATTACAGAATTCAGGGTATCTTGGACAGCTTTCGGCTGCTCATGGATCTCTTTCATCATGAAATGTTCAAAGCCACCCTTTTCGGCTGCTTCTGCATCCCATTTGATCTCGGTGGTCTGCTTTTCGATTTCATCGCCGTTTAGGTCATAGAAATGCGCCTCACCCGGCGTCAACTTTGCAAACTCAAGGTTGCCGATGTAATACACATTGCGCGTGTATTTCAGAATTGCCGGGACATCCGAAGCCACATAGGTCTCACCATCCGCAATGCCGATGATCATCGGGCTATCCTTACGTGCCACCCAGATCTCGCCCGGATAATCCCTGAACATCAGCTCAAGAGCGTAGGAACCACGGACACGCACCATCGTCTTTGCAATAGCATCGATGGGACCGAGGTTATACTTTTTATAATAGTAGTCCACCAGCTTGATGACCACTTCGGTGTCCGTCTGGCTGTAAAAGGTATAGCCGTGCTTGAGCAGCTTTTCTTTCAATTCCGTATAGTTTTCGATGATGCCATTATGCACACCGACTACTTCGGACTCGACTGCACCAGAACCAGAACGGCTACAGTTGCCGGATACGTGCGGATGTGCATTTGTCTGGCTCGGTTCACCGTGCGTTGCCAACGTGTATGACCAATACCACAAGTTCCTTTTAGAGCATTGCCAGCATCCGTTTTCTCGATCAGGTTGGACAGACGGCCTTTTGCCTTGACAACCTGTGCCAAAGCCTCGCCATCACGAACAGCCAGTCCCGCTGAATCATATCCTCTATATTCCAATTTCGACAGACCATCCAACAGGATCGGTGCTGCCTGTCGGTTTCCTGTAAAACCAACAATTCCACACATAGTTTATCCCTCCCGGTTTTCCTCTCCTTATATTTACCCTCTATTACGGAAAATGGCTCTGGATTCATCTCCAAGAGCCATCATCGACTTTATGCCTTATAGCCCTTTTCGCAAATCACACGAACTACTTCGTCCACATACTTCTGGCAGGTATCATGGTCAGGTGCCTCCACCATGACACGCACCACAGGCTCTGTCCCGGATTCACGAACTAGAATACGACCAGTATCGCCCAGTGCTTCTGCCACTTTATTCACAGCTTCCTGTACAGCAGGATCATTCTGTGCGGTTTTCTTATCCGTCACACGGACATTCTCCAACACCTGCGGATAAATTTTCAGCGGTGCTGCCAGCTCACTCATCGGCTTCTTCTTAGCCAGCATGACTTCCATCATTTTCAGGCTGGTCAGAATACCATCACCAGTGCTCGCATACTTGGAGAAGATGATATGGCCGCTTTGCTCACCGCCGATACGGCAGCCGTTCTTGGCCATATACTCATAAACATACTTATCGCCGACAGCGGTCTTAGCGTAACCGATACCTTGCTCATCGAAAGCCTTGTAGAGACCAAAGTTGGACATAACTGTGGTGACAACAGTATTATTTAACAGCTTACCACGTTCCTTCATGTAGCAACCGTAAATGTAAAGGATATGGTCGCCAGTGATAACATTGCCCTTTTCGTCCACGCACAGGCAGCGGTCGGCATCACCATCGTAAGCAAAACCAACATCCAAGCCCTTCTCCACAACAAACTTCTGAAGGCCCTCGATATGGGTTGAACCTGCATTGTTATTGATATTCAGACCATTCGGATTATTATTGATGACATAGGTATCTGCGCCAAGCGCATCGAACACGGACTTTGCGATACTCCAGGAGCTACCATTAGCGCAATCCAAACCGACCTTGACACCCTTAAAGGAGTAGATGCCCAGCGAGATCAGGTAGCCCATGTAGCGGTTGCGACCTGCCACATAGTCCACAGTGCAGCCGATGTGCTCACGATGAGCAAAGGGCAGCTCTGGCCAGTCCTTATCAAAGACATGGAGTTTGCCATCGATGTAGTCCTCCACCAGCAGCAGAGTTTCCTCAGGCATTTTCTCGCCGTAGCAGTCGATTAGCTTGATGCCATTGTCGTAGTACGGATTGTGACTTGCGGAGATCATAATGCCGCAATCAAAGTCATCCACGCGAGCGATGTACGCCACAGATGGAGTAGTGGTAACATGGAGCAAATAGGCATCTGCACCAGAAGCGGTCAGACCAGCCACAAGGCTGTACTCGAACATATACGAGCTGCGGCGGGTATCCTTACCAATAACAACACGAGCAGGGTCGGTGTCACCGTTGCGCTCACGGAGAGCATTATAATACCAGCCTAAGAAGCGACCAACCTTATAGGCGTGATCCGCTGTTAATGTAATTCCGGCTTCTCCACGGAAGCCGTCTGTTCCAAAGTATTTAGACATTTTTTATTCTCTCTATTCTTTTTAGTGCATGTTCAACAAAAAGCCTTGATTTTACTGACTTTTCTGAACAGTTAATAAGTTACATATATCTACAAAATAGAGTTTTCTGGATATGAAGTGACTTCATGGAGTCCATTTCTGATGATTTTAGGTACAAGAAATAAAACGTCTTTGTTTCTTCTTATGAAGGCCTTCCTGTTTCCCAAATCCACCTACAGTAACTAACCTCTCATGTCTACCAGGATCACCATCCTCTGACGGGTCCTAAATTCCTTCGTTCTGCTTATCCATAGTTGGGTGCTGATCATGCTCCTTTAGCAGGGTCGTTGCCCTATAGAAAATGTCAATGCAGCTACTGGCTCTACTTTGTCTTATATATTTTGCATTCCTGTTTCACAGCACCATTGATGGCGGACGCTTTCCTGTTTACAGTACTTTTTGCTCAGGCAGCTCCTTAGAGGGATTATCTCATAAATTTTGGATACTGAAAAACCGGTGGATTATTCATCGCTTACCAAACAACTGCACTTATAAAACCACCAAGCGTATTTTGTAATATATCAGATAACTATCTTTCATGGGAGCTGGCACCTATATGAACACACAAAAACGAGAGCGGAAATTTCAGCATTCTTAGAGAGCAAGCAGTGAAAAGAAACTCAACGTCATCAAATTACTTATGATGGCGTTGAGTAGGAAAAACATTGGAAGTTAGCACCTATATCTTTTTGCTATTTTTCTCTTAGGAATTCCAAAATACTTACAGTATTCAAATCTGCTAACTGCAATTGAAAACACAACAGGTATCCCCATTCCAATTAATAAATAGATCAGCAAGTAATTTGACATTGGACAAAAACGGTTCAAAGGTTCATGTAAGAACATTATTGGAATTGTAACACTTCCCACATATTCCAAGCATAGACTTAGTCTTCCGCAATTTCGTTCTACAAATGCGCTTAGTCTCGCAATAACAAATCCATATAAAGTGGGAATAATATATACAGAAATCGGATTTTTATAAACAACAAGTTTCATATCAATTTGCCTAGAAACCCCATACTTTTCCATTAGCAGATGTTCTAATATAAGCAATCCTATAACACCTATTGCAATAACATCCAGCTTTAATGATTGTCTTTGAAATAGATCAACTATTCTATCTTTCAGAATATAGCCAACTATCAAATACGATAAAACGAGCAAGGAAACATCTGCATCAAATGGAATACCAGGACGTTTCAGCAATGAAATAGAGCCAATAATATTAGACTCAATTATTGCTGTCCCCCCTCCCACTATTCCAATGACCATTAGTTGCTTCTTGTTAAGTTTATTGAGTAATATTACTGCAACAACCAAAGCTATATATAGACTAGTTATATACCAATAGACGCCATTGATAAATCTTCCACCATATAGATAATGAATTATTCGGTTGAAACTATGTAGATGATCAAAAATCAGAAAATCTATCGCCATATAAATCAAATATGGTGTCAAAAGGCGAGTTGCCTTCATTTTTGCGTACGTTTCTACATCTTCTACCTTTTTCAAAAAGCATCCTGATAAAATCAAAAACAAAGGCATATGAAAACGATACATAAAATCTGATAGGCTCTGATTTTGTGTTCCATGTCCGATCACAACACATAAAATCAGTAATCCCTTTGCAATATCAATCGATTTGTTCCTATTGTTACAACTTCCAGTTCTCATGATGCTTTGACCATATGTATTTTTCTCCATGCCTACAAAAACTCCTTCATATTATTTGTTCTCTTGAAGCATCATTTTTATGTTTATTTTGAAACTCTTCCCATTTTTCTTCTATTCGCTGGTCTTCGTGCTTATACATATAGGACCAAAACTGAGGATAATCTGAGAATACTTTTTCTGAACTTTCTCTCTTTTCTTTAACATCCCAAAAACTACCAATTACTCTGGCAGGATTTCCTCCTACTACCGTCCCCTCTGGTACATCTTTTACAACAACACTCCCTGCAGCGACAATAGCATTAGGGCCAATTTTCACCCCCCCCACAATCGTTGAATTTCCACCAATGAAACAATTTTCCATTACTTCAATACATTCAATGTGAGTAGCTAATACATTTTTTTCCGCTGTGTGCATTTTGCTAAATACAGTATTTATAACATCATGATTAAAAAAAGTGACTCCAGTTGCAACTTGTACATTTTCGTGTAATTTTATATACTGAGGATCATTTGGAAGCATATTAGGCTGGAATAAAACATTATCTCCAAGATAAGCAAACACTTTATTTTTACGCAAAAAATTCCATTTATATTTTGCACCAAGCAGACAGGCAACAAAATATCCAATTTTTAACTTTCTTTTTCTGTTCAATCCTTTTTTTAACATCTTATCCATAGCCATTGCAATTTCTCCGTTTTCTTAACATATTGGTTATTTACAAAGCAGTAACATTTTTAGCAGGCACTCCTACTAATGTACTATTTTCTTCTTCACAATTTTTACACACCACCGCATTTGCACCAATGCGACACCCACTTACAATTTTAATGTCTCCAAATATCTTTGCTCCTGGGCCTATATAAACATTATCGCCTAAAACTGGTGGTTCTCCACCGTTTGCTCCTATATTAACGCCTACATGAACTCTCAGATTTTTTCCAATTCTGCTTCTTCCATGAATAATAATCGGTCCAACATAGGCAATGCTTAATCCTTCATCACAAACATTCATCCCAATATGAATTGAGTACAAATTCGACATCCTATAAAGATGAAATTTGTAAAATGCATATCGTAATTTGTGTCCAGTATTGAAATGATATTCTGCATTTCTCAAATTATAAATATATCCGTAAAGTACATCTTTCTCGCGTATTCCAAACGGAAGCCTTATCCCCACCCCCTGGAAAATAAATATTTTTTTCCACAGCTAAGCAATGCTTCAATTTTTCTTTTGTATCAATCATTTTGTTTCTCCATTCTCAACACACGCAGCATCTCATTTTTTGCATCAGTTTGTATTAGCACAGGATCATACGGTAACCTATTTTCATAACATTTCTTGGCATAGTCTTCCGTTTTAGTAATAAAATGAGCCGGCACCCCCCCAGACTTCTCCAGCCGGAACGCTCTTTGTCACCATACTTCCTGCCGCAATTATACAATCATCGCCTACAGTTACATTAGGAAGAATAGTCGCACCAAATCCGATAAAACAATTATTGCCGATTTTAATTGGGCCGAATTTGTAAGTACCCTTATACGGACCTTTCTCACGGAAAACCCATGTGGCACCGTCATGATTAAGAAACGTCACCTTTCCAGAAATCAACACATGATCACCAATTGAAATAAGATATGGTTCGGATCCCCATATAGGATTATCGACAAATCTGCTGTCTTCCCCAACCTTGACACCAAGGGATTTCGCATATTTGATATGATTTTGCCGTTTATACAGGTCTATAATCTTATGTACTATTTTTTTTACTAACATTAACATTTAACCTTTCTGCTCATTTTGGTTTTGGCATCATAAACTAGCATAAAGAAAATAAGCACAAAACCAAGATATCCATTCATTCCATATAACACATTTATCAGACCCTTGTATGGAATAAAGCAGGCAACTATGCATCCAATCACACCGCCAGCAATTGTAATGATCCTATATTTCTTAGTTCCTTCATTCGACACTTTCCTAACGCCAGTCCATAAAAGCGGAACAGCTGACGTATAAATTCCAGCACATATAATAATTGCAAATATTTGTGCAAGAATTCGTGAAATCTGACCAGCCAAAACTAAAGCTGGAATATCAGCCGCTGCAGTCACATTGATATGTCCAATTAATGCAACGCAGCAAACTGATGCGGCTCCAAAAATGAACAGTACCGATAACAGCATTCCTAAATTTACATTTTTTAAATTGTTTTTTGACCCAATTTCTGCCAAGAATGCTGCAAACCATAAAATAACAAATCCACCATAAGAAGCTCCAGATAATAGAGGATTTCCATTTCCGACCTGCGCCATAACTGACGAATAAACACCAGCATCAACAGCTTGAACATTGCTACTGTAGTTTGGTATTCCTGTAATAGCAGTATATATCGATACAATCAATATCATCGCTATTATTATCGGTCCAACCTTCCCAAGTGTTTTTACAATTCCTTCCAGTCCCAAAATAACTGTCCCAACTACTAAAGCTGTCAATACAATTGCACCAACACCGCTTGGAAGTCCCCATTGCTGTGTACATGTAGCGTTTGCTCCACCACACATAACAACAAAACTCATATAACAGAAAAAAGCTGAAAAATAATCAAAAAACACAGCAGCTATTTTTCCAAACTTTTTTCCAAAAACGCCGCAATATATTCCAAATATATCACCACCTCTTGCTATCTTAAGACGACTTCCATTTGTGGCAAAAGAGAGATTAGTGTAGATATAGATACCGGCAACTACTAAAATGACCCAAAAAAATCTCGAACCGTAAGATGCTTCATACTGGAGCACCTCCTGCATGGTTGCAAATCCTGCTCCTATATAAAAAGAAATGCACGCTCCACAAATTGATAAAATTTGAAATAATTTCTTATTCATTACTTATTATACACACATATGATCTATCCGTAATATATAGATCTTCCTTTCCGCCAAAATAAACTCATCTTTTAATCTTTTCCATCATCCATGCAAGAACAGGTTTAAAATCGTTCTTCCCGATATAGTATTTACAATTTGATTGTCTTAAATCATTAAGCCATTTTGTTAAACTAATTTGTTTAGTCTTAACTCTCGTTCGATAATCATACACTTCAACCATCGCAGTAAATTTATCCGGAACCTTTTTCTCTCTATCTTTTAACTTGACATTATTTTCCATGGCTTCAATCCACATTATTGGCAGTGGCATTTTTGCGCATGTTGATGCATAGCTCCATGTTGAATTTCTGAAATTTATTTCACCAAAATAGAATTTATCATCCTGATCAATTAAAAATTCTATTTCCATAATTCCCTCAAAACCAATTTCTCGAATCATTGCTTCCAGTTTCGACTTTAAATCTTCGTCTTTGAAATTAGTTACCGTCATATATGGGCTATATGTATCCGGCAGAATATAATTATATGTGGATGCAATAGTCACACAAAAATTTGTTCCTTTATTAGCACTGACAGCTTCCAGAGCCAACTCATTTTTTTTGTGTATATATTTTTGAAGCATTACACGAGAACTACGAATATGCTTGTATGCCTCCTCAAGTTCCTCTTGATTATTACATATAAATACATCCTTCTTCCAAGCACCGATTGTTGAAATAGCAGCTTTAGTAATCAAGGGATACTCTAATCCTTCTGGTATCTCCCCTTTGTCAACAACAACATTTTTCAGAACCGGAATCCCATGTTTCTCCGCAAGTTGAAGGATTGTGTCTTTACCCATGTAGTGCGTAATTCTATCTTTGTATCCGGCATTATAGAATATAAACTTGTCCTTAATCAAATCATATTTATGGTCAAGAAAGCTAGTTGTGATATCATCAGATGTAAATATATATGGCTTTTCCCTTTCATTTCCATATTCCTTTAGGAGGATTTCGTAACCCTCCTCTCTGTTTTTGACATAATAAACTTTCTGCAAATATTTACTCTTAGACGCTAGTTTTTCTTTACTATTTATAAAAATGCCAATGGATTTGATTCCACTCTCTCCTAAACTCCTTATAACTCCCAACGGATTGTAATGTTCTTCAGCAAAAACGATACATTTATGATTAGTCACCATATTATCACTCTCCCAATTCTTCATTTCCTGAATTTTTCGACTACCATCTTTAAAATATACTCAAATGGTTCAAAATGCAGGATATAAGATACTAATATATAATAAATCGCTCCAATTACAATTTGTGCAATCAGTAAAAAAAACGTCTTAAGTTCTAGCAATCCAACGCAATACACAATAATTCCCATTGATACTGCCACAAGGAGACTTGGCCCAATATCTAACACTTGCTCTTTGTATGAATATCCTATACATTTTTTCACATATTTCATAAACAATCCCAAACTTACAATCTCCGTAAGTAACGCTCCTACCGCAATCATAAGCACACTCTTCATTGCAAATACAGCCACAAGCAATAATACAACATCTGTTACATTTACTGTAATCATTATTTTTAAAGTTATATCACTTCTCCCTGTGGACATAATCGCTTGCTGACATGTTGTAGTCAAGGGTCTTACTAAAAAAACTAATGTTAGAATCTGAAGATATGGTACACATGGAAACCATTTTTCTGATAGAATTACCTGAACGAATTCGTTTGCTACTGCAATTAATCCAATTAGAAGTGGTGCAAGTAAGTATGTACTTGTTCTTATAGACCTTCTGCATATGGTACGCATTCGATTCAAATCATCCTGACTTTTTGAAAGTACAGGGAATATCACATTGCTAATGGATGTATTTATATTAGTCACTAAAAGATTCGGGAATTTTTTACCTTGATCATAGTACGCCAGATCTGCGGATCCAAACTGTTTACCAATAATAAGGCTTCGCAAGTCTCCTTCGATAGTATACACAACAGTTGTTAGTAACACTTTCCATCCATAAGAAAGCATTGACTTTGCTCTTCTCCAGGAAAACTGTAGTCTCGGTTTCCAGTCATTTGTAATAAGCAAAACCATCGTATCAATAAAGCTGTTTGTCAAATATTGTGCTACCAATGACCATGCTCCCATCCCCCTATATGCCATAGATATACCAACCACAGCCGATATAACTGTACCAAAGGAAGTCGAAACGAAGAAACGTCTAAACAGCATTCGTTTCTGAATCCATGCACGCTGAATACTATTAACACCAGAAATCAGCAGTCGTAATCCAAGTACTCTTAAAATTGGACGTATGATGTCCATATCGTAAAAATCCGCAATAGCTGGAGCCGCAAAAAAAATAATCACATATAGAAAAAATGATGTTGCAACACTACAACACAGCATTGTATTTACATCTAATTCATCCGCATCTTTTTTCTGCACAATTGCGTTTCCAAATCCACCCGAAACGATTGCATCACAAAATGTGATAAATATCATCACGATAGATATTACTCCATAGTTTTCAGGATCAAGAAGTCTTGCTAATACAACGGACACAACAAGTGATACCAACTGTGCCATTATTCTTTCGCCGTAAGACCAAAACAGCCCTCCTGCTACTTTTTGTTTGTTACTTTCCATTTTTCATACTAGTCCTCTACTTGATAATCTGATAATTTACAACCCATGTACCCTTTTTGCTTTGCATATGCAAACAACTTCTCGATACACTCATATAACTCTTCAATACTTTTCTCATCTGGAAATGAAGGACTTCCCCCTGGCATCATCTCCGAAGAATGAAGCATAAACATAGCATAATCGCTATCATTACTAACAATATCTAATACTTTCTTAAGAGCAATAAAAGATGGATTTTTAGTGGGTCTCAACCAAGCATAACGAATTCTATTACTCCATTTCAATTCATGTGCAATCCCGTAAATGGAACGCATTGCATCCGTGGCAATGTATTTCATCGGTCGAACAGAAACAGGCACTTCCATAATTCCATCATATATTTCATATGGTTTTGTTGGACAATTACTATAATCAGAACCCGGTTTTCCTGTTGATCCAACACAAATTTCCCAATTCATAAACGGTGTAACAGAACAATCATACTTGTATCCATACTTCTTTAATAATTTGAAATAGGTGTCATCCGTTGACCAACGTCCACTTCTATGTGAAAGCATCTTAGTAGAAAAAGTGTTTTCCAATTTTTCGGTAATAACACGAATCTTTTCGTCCATAATGTTTTCCGGATACTCAAATAAATAATCCCTCTGATCATTTACTTTTTTCAATGGATACTCTGGTGGATTATTCCATGCATGAAGATGCATTCCAATTTCACAGGTATCCCTTCTCAAACAGTCTGTCATGTATTCTATGTAAAATGGATCTTCTGCCATTTCATAGTTTGTTAACCATGTGGGCTTAAATCCGAATTTCTCCGCAAGTTCCTGAAATCGCGGGATAAACCGTGCATTCTCTGTTGAACAAGGCGCATCCGGATTCCACTGCCCATCGCCTTCTGTATCAATTGTAATAATAAATTTTTTCACCATGCTAGTTCTCCTTTCAAACTAATTTTCAAACAAACCGTCTGCAAGGAAATCTCTCGATGAATGATTGCTTATTTTCTTTGCAGGCACCCTCCCTAAGGTGATTTTATCTTCCGAGAAAGATTTTGTAACCACTGCATTAGCACTCACAGCAATATCATTTCCAAGATGCACAGCTCCAATTACTTTTGCACCAGTAGCAAGGAAACAGTTGTCACCAATAATTGCAGCCTGTCCATTTTTTCCTGTTGCTCCAATGGTCACGCCCTCATGAATACGACAATTTTTTCCAATTCTTGCCGTATCGTTTACCACAATAGCTCCACAATGAGCAATTGACAATCCAGGTCCAAAACAATTGATTGGAATGGAAAATCCTCCACATTTTGCAACCAATCTGTATAGCCTTCTTTTATAAATAGAACTAATCTTTTTCAACTTGCCCGGCATACAGTTGCAATAGTACTCTGCCTTTCTGAGCAAAATTTCAAATTTCCAAATATTGTCTTTTTGCAACACAAAACCAGCTGGGCGCTTTAATGCAATACGGTCTTGTTCCAAATAATATAATAAATCTTCTTTACTTTGTATCGACATCTCGCTTCTCCTCATACGCCGAATAATACTTTAAATATATTTCCTTCATTTTTTTACTCATATTATGCACTTCATAATCTTCAATGGAAGCTACCGCCGTATTTTTATAAGAATCGTTCAGTAACGCATTACACCATGTCTCCGAAGTAGCATTTTTCCCCAGCTTTTGTGTCTGCTGCAAAAGAACACTTTCTTTTGGAACACCAGCAGACAAAACACACCTCGTTCCACATGCCTGCGCTTCAATTGCTACCAATGATGAGGATTCTGTATCAGATGTAACTGCCAAAACATCAGCCGCACAATAAAGTTTTGTTACATCAGCGATGTTACCAAGAAATCTAACAGATTTTTCTACGCCAAGTTTCTTTGCTAAATGAATAAGCCTATCTTTTTCTTCACCATCTCCAGCAATTATTAGAATCGATTCAGATTGTACTTGGTGAACTTTCGCAAAAGCTTCTAGCAGTAGGTCAAATTTCTTGATCGAGTTTAATCTTCCTACTCCAATTATGACAAATAAATTATCTTCTAGACCAAATACTTCTCTTCCTTCATGTTTAGAGCAGCATTTTCTCCTGATTTGTTCTATGTCTATACCATTACGAACAACTTCATACTTTGTAATACCATACCATTCTTTTGCTTCTTCTACCTGTGCCTCTGTGACACAAATAGGGATTACATTTTGACATTGAAAAGCATTTGAAATAATTTTTTTAATTTTTCCTGTATAACGATATGGACTGCTATGCAATGTATCAAATCGAACTGGAACTTTATTTTTTATAATTCCTGGCATCGTTACACCAAGGAGTGCTGAAATATGCACATGTACAACATCGGGGTTATAATCTTTAATTACTTGATCCCATACTTTTTTTGAAACTGGTCTCTGGAAAAATCTTTTGATATATGGAATCTGTAATTTTGTTATTGGATTATTCAAATAAACAACATTGTACCCCTCTCTTTTAATCTCTTGATCATACTTCGAAGTTGTTGGTTTTGTATATACATATAACTTGATTTCAATATCTGGATCATTATTGAAGTCTCTCAGGTAATTAATTACTACCTGCTGAGCTCCCCCATCTCCCATTGACCAAATCATATGCATTACTTTAATTTTTTTTTGCATTTTCTTCTATCCTTCATCTCTTCTACCTGCCACCTGCGTAATTAGCCATACATTTAGACTATAAATCAACAAGTCATCATTAAATGATACAATTCCGTTATTTCCATTATAAAATGCCATTAAAACAAGCATGCATATAAATACACTCCATTTTTTTGATAACAGTACTTGTACTCCCGGTTTGATAAAATACATCAAATATTGAACAACTGTAAATACAATTCCACAAACGAATGACCATTGTAAAAATGGATATTCCAGTGCCGCAACCATTGCTACATCACCGTATTTAAAAGCATGTCCTTCCATCATTTTGAAATCGACAATACCCTTTAACATTAAGGTTTCGAGTGATGAATTTCTTGCGGTTGACAAATCACCCGCTGCAAGCCCGTCCATAATACGTGATATAATTAAATCGAACGTGCCTGTTATATACAGTCCCAAAAATAACACAAGGATTGCTATCATATATTTAGCTTTTTTCAATCCTATATTACATAACAAAAGAAGCAAAATAGCCAACATCAAGCCAGACTTACTTCCACATATAGCAATTCCAAACAAAGCTGTAAAAACATCCAAAATATATGTGGAATTTTGCTTTCCATATTCATCTTTTTTTATTGTCGTCCATATTAGCAGCATTAGAAAAAAAGCTGCATTTTCTAGTGCATGACCGTAAAAAGAAACAAATCTTCCTGACCTAATGAGAGAAAGCAAAGTATTACTTTGATATACATTAACCCATAAATTCTGGATGGTATTACCTAAAAGTTTGTCTAAGATCCAGAATATGCACATCAACCGACATACTATCTGAAGCACTTTTAGCCACGCATCTGAATAGCGATTAATTTTATCTACATCAACTATTTTTGTACATATAAAAATTGCAGGGAATATATATACGAATAGCAATAAAATTCGTCTTACACTACTCCACTCATTTCCTTTTATATAGAAAAGCAAAAAGGTAGCAACAACTGTATAACAAAACCATACTGCTGCATTAAATATACCTTTCTTATACTTTGTCGGAAGAATGAGAACATTTTTTTGACTACCATAAATCAAACCAAAATAAACCAAAAAATTAATCAATGCCAATGATCCTAATATACGTTCCCTTAATATATATGGAAAAACAAAAATTCCTACGCAAAATGTAATTATTGGTATATCTTGTTTTCTTATCCTTAAATGCGCCATTAATACTTTCCTCTCAAATATCACACTCTAAATAGTACATTTTTCCATTCTTCAAAAATATATGGATCTGTTAATTTTTTCCCTGTTAAATATGCATTTTCCCCAAGTGTTTCACCTCTACCAATGACGAGCTGCTTCATTGCTTTTTTCATACCTTCGACATCATTTACATCTATAAGTAAACCGTTCTCACCGTTACGAATCAATTCTCTTGGTCCCCCCGAAGGACAGTCAGTCGAAATAACAGGCATTCCCATGCACATTGCCTCAATCAATGCATTTGGCATGCCTTCATAGTCTGAAGAAAGAATGAAAGCAGCAGAATCATTAATGGCATTAAGAACATCTTTGTTTCTTCCAGGTAAAGACACCGAGCCTTCGAGATTAAGTTGTTTAATGAGCTTTTCAAGATTAGTGCGCTCTTTTCCTTCTCCGTAAATAATCAATTGATAATCTTTTTCTTCTTTGTGAAATTCCGAGAAAGCCTTAATTAGCATCGGGAAATTCTTTTGCGGTTCCAAACGCCCCACAGCCGCAAACACCTTTTTTCTTTCACCTGTGTATGGTTCTGGAATTCTCGTTGCATCCACTGGATTTTGCAAAACAACCCCTTTTTTCTGTATATGCTCTGAAAAAAACAATTTCGCCATTTCTGTCTGAAAAATTATGCCTTTTGCAAATGGATAAGCCAATTTTCTTAAAAATCGTGTGATTTTCACATTTGGCATGACCCATGGGTTATTTCTCTCAGAAACATAGACTGGAATTCCTGTACCTATCAATGCTAAAATTGCATAAATGCCCGTATCTTCCGGCATAGTCAATACAACATCTGGCTTATTTTCTTGAATAACACTTCTGATTTTTTTATATCTCAGTACTCTATCAATTGCTTTATTATCTGATTTTTTCCCAATTGCAACAACTTTAACTTTTTCATCGAGCGGATACATGACTTCTCGTTTATCGGTAGTAACTATTCTGCAACTAACATTCTGTTCAGCAAAATAATTAGCCAGCTGGGCAATTACTCTTTCTGCTCCACCGGAAGTCATTGCTTTAGTTATAATATCTATTTTTTTCATGATTCCTCCATTACAAACGGCTGAATCACAAATTATTCAGCACCTTTGTGATATCTATATACTTGCTCTTTCCAAAAGGCTCATAAGAAGCCATTATAAACTCGTGCTTGGGGAACTGGTGAATAACCGTGTACCCCCCATTTTCATTTGGCCAGTGCTTACAAGTAAAGAACACCTTATTCTTAAAAGGCGTCTCCATAAACTTGTTCACTTCTGTCTCTGTGCAACCATTTTGGTCGTTAAACTTCACCAGTAACTTATTCCAGTTAATTCTCTGCACTCGACGTTCCCATTTTTCTCTTGCTTCCTGCTCACTATGGTAATGTAAGAAGAAGATTTCAATCGAATTTTTCCCATTAGACAAAACGCCCACAGGATACGAACCAAATCTCTTATCTCCTGAAATCTGCGGCATATCTTTCCAACGAGATTCTTCAGACTTGATAAAAGTCAATTTTCCATTGACATAGCCTTTTAAGTCAGACAAGAATTCAATATAATCTTTTGCAATAAAGAACATTCCAACCGTAGGCGATTCTTTGGGCAGGTTGTAACTTTCATAAATCATCCCACCCCAACAGTTATTAGAGATAATCGTGAAATCTGTAGATTTCAGATGCTTTTTTCTATGGTTTGCCAAACCAATTCGCCAGAATTTTAATACTTTTAGTCTCAATCCTTCATACGTCATTTATCTTCCCTCACACGCATTTACATAAATTTGACGCAACTTATCAGCATTTTGTTCTATGTCGTACCCTTTTTCTTTAATTAAAGCTATATTGTTCGTTGAGTCTTCTTCTCTGTTTCTTGTCTTATATCCCAGCTTTTTTACTGCTTCTGCCCACGAAGCAGTAGAATCTATTGGCAGAAAAACACTGCTCCCCGTCAAGTCAGCCTCTTTTGCTACCGTATTCGATACAGCACAAATAAGACCTGCCGCTTGTGCCTCTACCAAAACCACTGGCAGTCCCTCATGTAATGACGGGAGTAAAAACAAATCCATTGCCTGAAGATAATCTGATACCTTCAAGGTTTTTCCTAAAAATATTACTGCATCATCCAATCCTAGAGAATGCACTTTGTCCTTAATTATAGGCATCAGCATTCCATCGCTAATTAAAATCAATTTATATTTTGGATTCTCACTATGTACTTCTGCAAAAATATCAATCAAAAAAGAATGATTTTTTTGCTCAATAAAGTTTCCGACATGCCCAAGCAATACTTCATCATCTTGTATTCCAAGCGCTTTTCGTACCGTATTACGCTTTTCTTCAGAGAATGCATAATCTTTTGTTTGAATCCCATTGTTTAAAACAGTAAATTTCTTATCTCTATACAACCACTTTCCAGCATCTTCACCACATGCCAAACGAGTTGTACATAATTCTGAAAATATTGGCCACAACAGGTTATGCATGAATGGATGCATTGTTGCAGTATTGTGTGAATGCGTAATTCGAACTTTTACTCCTCCAAGCGCTACTGCAAATAGTTCGATTGCCATATTTGCACTGTTACCATGTATATGAACAATGTTGTATTTTTCTTTACGGCAAAGCTCCAAGATTTTGCAAAAATAATTAACAATATTTTTCTTATGAAATACATAGCATCTCAGATGACTTTCCTCGAAAAAGCTACGGTATTCATCACTAGGTTCATCAATAGCAACAAAATCCATCTGAAGATTTTTCTTATCCATAGCCTGATAATAATTCTTTATTACCGCCGATATACCGTTCAGTTTGAATCTAACCGTATTAATCACTAAAACTTTCATTATTTACTTTCATCCCAAAATGCTTTCAAGTGATTTCCTGCATTACAATGAAGCACTTCACCAGAAATGCATTTCGAGGCATCACTCAAAAGGAAACATGCAACTTCTGCTACTTCCTCCGGGAGGAAAGTCCTGCCGGAAGCACAATTTCTATACAGATTACCATCACTTGACTCAGCATAATCTCTTGTCATTTCCGTAAGAGTAACACCCGGTGCGATTGCATTCACACGAATTCCTTGCTGGTATACTCTTCTTGAAAACGCACCAACCATGCTGTTTAATGCTGCATTTGTCATCCCATACGGAATATCATATACTTGATCACCCGTTTCAGATGTTATATACAGTAGTTCTGCATTTGGCTGTCCTTCCTTCGTTTTCATTTCAAGAAAAGCCTTTCCCAGGAAGTAGCCCGCACGAAACTTAGTGTTAAACTGTTTATCGAATCCCTCTACAGTCACATTCGTATAAATATTTTCGTGCAAAGACACTCCGGCATTGCTGACTAAACAGTCAATCCTGCCACCCAACAGTTCTTTTACCTTTTCCAAGAACTCCTTGCTATGGGCTACATCGCAGACATCTGCAACCACGGTCTTGCAATTGCTATTTCCGAGTTTCTCTGCTGCAGCATTCAATTTATCAGCATTTCTTCCGGATATAACAACTTGTGCACCCTCAGAGATGAATTTTTTAGCCATTGCAAATCCAAGGCCACTTCCTCCTCCGGTAATGACAATCTTTTTGTCCTTCAAAATGCTGCCTAATTGAATCTGTCCAACATTTACCTGTACAAATGCATCTGGCTGAGATGCCAAAATAAACTTTGCAATTTTCCTGATAATTCTTTTATAGCCCATACCGTAAGCTCCTTACTTCTTAAAAAGCCCTGCAATTTTCTGAGCTTTCTCCTGTCCTATAGTTGCCTTGATGAATTCCTTACTCCTACGAATCGTTTCAGACTGTACATCCTTCGGTCTGCTGAGATCAAAGAAATCATAAATCACATCCGAGTCCGTTTTCATTTCTGTAAACACTTCTAAGAAAACTGGCTTCTCCAAATCGCTGCGCATGAATTCCTTAAGAGCTTCCCGCATAGATTCTTTGTCATGTGCGCTCAAATAGATAAAGTTGTTCGATTTAACCCACCCCTCAGCCTTAGTATGATGCCTTGCGGTTGTGTGCAAATCACTTGCCTCATCTTTCCACATGTGATTGAAGTAAAACTCTGATCCGCCCTCATTATTAATCAGCAAAATATGAACATTATTCTTAATATGGCGCAGTCTCATTGCATTCATATCGTAGAAAAATGCCAAATCGCCAATTACGAGATAGCTTTGTTTATTTCCCGCAGCGGCCTGTCCCAGGAAAGAAGACAAACAGCCATCTATGCCATGTGTCCCAATATTTGCATAGGTTTTAATTCTCGGATTAAGCTTAAAGAAATTCGTAATACGAATACTATCGTTAATGCTCAAATGCAATACAGAGTCTGCCGGGATTTTTTCTACAACTTCTTTAATTGCATACACATGCGAATACGGGAAATCCGGGTAGATAACCGAATCCACATATCTCTTCAGTCCCTGATAATATTCACAGTCATTCGTCTGATTTTCGTCAGCTACATTTACACAATATTTGAAGAAATATTCTGGCTTGCATTCGAAAATCGTGGTAATGCTTTTATAAAGATCAACAACCCGGCCATCTTCCTGAACCAGCCAATGTTCAAACTCTCCTGCAAACTTTCTAAATTGCTCTTTAATTCCTGCAAAAATATTGCCACCAAAAGAAATCACAATATCCGGCAAGAATTCTTTTACCTTCTTTGGGATAACATACCGTGCATCCATGCAAACATTGAGATTCAAACCTTCTTCTATCTCAATATTAGACATATACTCAATTGATACCGCAGAATTGTACTTTTCAAAAAATCCTTTTAAGCTTTCCTGAAGAGCAGGACTAACATAGCTGTTCTGTCCACAGGTAACCAAAATCCGCCTAGCTTTTTTCAGTTTTTCAATTTTCTCTTTCCATAAGTCATCAGCATCATCTAAGCAAAGAAGGTCAATCTTCGTAACCTCTGGGAGAGTCTTAATATTAAAAGAATTGTTATAGGACTTCATCGGAACATTGATATGCACCGGACCAGTTCCATGATGATTCAACTCTAGTAATGCTTCATTGACTAGTCGCTGACAATAAATTTCATCATCGCGATTATTAATAATCGGAAGATTAACTGATTTTCTTACATGTCGATCATACATTCCAACCTGATCAATCATCTGATCTTCCCACTGACCAAGCATTTCAGGATCACGATCACTGGTCAATACAACGATCGGTACCCCCTGATAAAATGCTTCTGCAACAGGCGGCCAATAATTACAGGTTGCCGTAGAGGACGTACAAGAGATTACAACCGGTTGGTTCAATTCCTGCGACAAACCAAGTGCAAAATAACCAGCACTTCTTTCATCAACTACTGAATAGCAATGAAAATCAGGGTCTTCTTCAATTGAGTGAACAAACGGAACATTGCGACTGCCCGCAGACAGAACACAATGTGTAATGCCATATTTCTTCAGTAAAGCTATAATAATCTGATAGGTTTTCAGTTCAGTATACATATGTCATTCCTTTCCTTCAGGAGAGATTTTTTCTCAGATACTCCTTCGCCACTTCTCTATGTGCTTTCAACTGCTCATCAACTTTCGCGTAATCAATCGCCTTTTCATTGATGTTTTCTGTATCTTCAATTTTCGTTGTCATCCGATTGGCCAGTCCCAGTCGTTTTAGCAAATCGCTCAACTTTTCTTCATTACCATAGCTGTTACCTACACTCTTGCGAATCAATGTTGTAAACGGCCGATGTGTGATCACCGAGAAGATGCTGCCGTGGAAGGTATCGGTAATAACTTCTTCTGCATTTCTGAAAT
>OGHK01000989.1_pt1 | contig 26733 bp, 20 predicted proteins | sample 1571411 | NCBI WGS metagenome assembly OGHK01 (sample SAMEA2582043, study PRJEB24529) | metagenome | biome: Human gut stool | place: China | collected 2011 | reverse complement strand
TGCTCTTTGACAAGCCCGAAGGTCTCTCGTCCAACGCAGCGATGCAAATCGTGCGCCGGCTGGCCAATGCACAGAAAGCGGGACACACCGGCACACTCGACCCCATGGCAACAGGTCTTCTGCCGTTATGTTTCGGCAATGCAACGAAGTATTCGGCAGACCTCCTCAATGCTGAAAAAGGGTATGAAGCCCGCGTGCAGCTCGGAGCAGAAACCGATTCGGGGGACCGCACGGGCACCGTCACACAGACGTTCGATGCGTCGGGTGTGACCGCAGACATGGTTCGCGAGGCGGCGGCCGCATTTTTAGGCGAAATTGAACAGATTCCGCCGATGCATTCAGCACTCAAAAAGGACGGCCAGTGCCTCTATACGCTCGCTCGCCGAGGCGAAGTCGTAGAGCGCGAACCGCGCCGCGTGACGATTCACGAGCTCTCCATTTCGGATTTTGCCGACGGCGCCTTCACCATGAAGTGTTTGGTTTCCAAGGGCACGTACATTCGCGTGCTGGCCGAAGACATCGGCCGCCGACTCGGCGTCGGCGCTCATTTGATCGGTCTGCGCCGTACGCGTGTTGGTTATTTGATGATTGACAACGCGACAACGCTTGAAGATCTGCGTACGCTCGGCACACCTGAGGCGGTGCGCGCTAAACTCTTGCCCGCTGATACGCTTATCCTTTCGCTTGCCCGCGTCGACCTTGACGAAGCGGGCGAGTCGCGTTTTCTCTGCGGCCAGCGCCTGGCGCTTGGCCTTACAACACGCGGGCGCACCCGCGTCTACGGCCCCCGCCGCGGCCTTCTGGGCACTGCCCTAGTCGGTGACCGCGGCGTGCTGGAGCCCGAACGGCTCGTTACCGTAGAACATTGATCCATTTTTATTAGAACCTTCAACATTAGATTCCCATGACTCGAGCTATCCGCAATATTGCGATCATCGCCCACGTCGACCACGGCAAGACCACAATGGTCGACCGTCTTCTTCAGTGTGCGGGCACCTTCCGCGCCAACCAGCAGGTTGAAGAGCGCGTGATGGACTCCAACGCGATCGAACGCGAGCGCGGCATCACCATTCTGGCCAAGAACTGCGCAGTTGAATATGAAGGGGTGCACATTAACATCATTGACACCCCGGGTCACGCCGACTTCGGCGGCGAGGTCGAGCGCGTCCTCTCGATGGTCGACGGCGTATTGCTGCTCGTTGATGCCGTTGAAGGCCCGATGCCGCAGACGCGCTTCGTTACCCGCAAGGCACTCGCACAGGGGCTTAAGCCCATTGTCGTTGTCAATAAAATCGACCGCCCGGGCGCTCGTCCGGACTGGGTCCTTAACCAGACATTCGATTTGTTCGACAAGCTCGGCGCGACGGAAGATCAGCTCGACTTCCCGGTGATCTACGCCTCGGCGCTCAACGGCTATGCCGGCACGACTGACAACGTCGAAGAGCTCAAGAAGATCGGCAACATGCGTGCGATCTTTGACGCGGTTATCAAGTACGTTCCGGTTCGCGACGACAATCCCGACGGTCCGCTGATGCTGCAGATCTGCTCGCTCGATTACTCGACCTATGTGGGCAAAATCGGCGTCGGCCGCGTGCACCGCGGCCGCATCTATCCGAACTCCGAAGTGGCCATCATGGACGGTCCGGATGGTACGCCCCGCCGCGCCAAGATCAATCAGATTCTTGAGTTCGAAGGGCTTGAACGCAAGGAAGTCAACGAAGCTCAGGCCGGTGACATTATCCTCGTGACTGGTATTGAAGAACTCAATATCGGCACGACGATCACCGACAAGGATCATCCGGAAGCGCTTCCGATGCTCACGGTTGACGAACCGACCCTTACGATGAACTTCCAGGTGAACACTTCGCCGCTCGCCGGCCGTGAAGGCAAGTTCGTCACTTCGCGTCAGATTCGCGAACGTCTCGAACGCGAACTGAAGTCCAACGTTGCAATGCGTATGCGTCCTACCGCCGATGAGACCGTTTGGGAAATCGCCGGCCGCGGTGAACTGCATCTTACGATTCTGCTCGAAAACATGCGCCGCGAAGGCTATGAACTGGCCGTTTCCCGCCCGCGCGTTGTTATCAAGGAAGTCGACGGCGTCAAGATGGAGCCGTATGAACTCCTGACGGTCGACGTTGAAGAAGAGCATCAGGGTGCCGTGATGGAAGAACTCGGCCGTCGCCGCGGTGACCTTCAGGACATGGAACCCGACGGCAAGGGCCGCGTGCGTCTGGAATACCGCATCCCGGCTCGCGGTCTGATCGGCTTCCAGAGCATGTTCATGACGATGTGTCGCGGCACGGGCATCATGAGTCACGTCTTTGACGACTACGGGACTATCAAGACGGGTGATGTCGGCGAGCGTCGCTCCGGCGTGATTATTTCGCAGGACGACGGTGCCGCAGTGGCCTATGCGCTCTGGAAGATTCAGGAACGCGGCCGTCTGTTCGTCAATCCGGGCGACGAGCTCTACGAAGGCATGATCATCGGTGAGCATTCCCGTGAAAATGACATTGTCGTGAATCCGATTCGCGGCAAGCAGCTCACGAACATTCGTGCTTCCGGTTCCGACGAAGCGATTCGTCTGGTTCCGCCGGTGAAGCTCACGCTTGAATCCGCCGTTGAATTCATTAACGACGACGAGCTCGTGGAAATCACGCCCAAGACGATTCGTCTGCGTAAGCGCTACCTCAAGGACTTCGAGCGTAAGCGTGCTGCTCGTGCCGAAGGCAAAGAATTTGCCTAAGGCCAAGAGCAGCCTCAGCGTCGGCCTCTGTCCCTGCGGCAGCGGCCGACGCTTCGCCGATTGCTGCGGCGTCTATCTGAGCGGCGGCAGTCAGGCGCTCGGGGCGCCGACGCCGGAAGCCTTGATGCGAAGCCGCTACAGCGCTTATGCCTGCGGTGACGATGCATATGTGCTCGCCACCTGGGCGCCGGAAACGCGGCCCTCAAGGCTCTTTGAGCCAGGGGAAGCCCGGCCGAAGTGGATGAAGCTTAAAGTGCTCGGGCATTCAACGGCCGCCGACGGACAAAGCGGCGAAGTGCATTTTCGAGCCGTTGCTCGAACGGCGCACGGCGCACTCAAAATGGAAGAGCATTCGCATTTTCGCCGAGATGAGGAAGGGCATTGGCTCTATGTTTCTGGTGAAGTGCTCGGCACCTGAAGACGAGCCGCAATGCGGTGAGTCTCTCGATGAAGCCTGCCGCTGATACCAAGCGTCCGTTCCGCTCTCTGTGCGGCTCGGGCGCTTTTCTTTTTTTCTCCGGGGCTCTCTTAAGCGCTCATTTCTGCAAAAAATAACCTTCAGACCAGACGCTGAAAGATTTTGATGAACGACAACGCAACGCCTTCTTTAACGCCCAATACGCCCTCAGAAGCCTCTCCCTGGCTCTTTTGTGTCGCGCCCATGTTGGATTGGACGGATCGTCCGTGCCGCTTCTTTGAGCGGCTGCTGACGCGCCGAGGCCGGCTTTACACCGAAATGGTGACAACCGGAGCTATTCGCTTTGGCAGCCGTGATGCACTGCTCGGCAACAGCCGCGTAGCGGGACCCACTGCACTGCAGCTGGGCGGGTCTGATCCCAAAGAGCTTGCTTTCGCCGTGGAGGCAGCGGCTCCTTATGGGTACGATGAATTCAACCTGAACTGCGGCTGTCCGTCACCGCGCGTGCAGAAGGGGAGTTTCGGCGCCTGTCTGATGCTTGACGCGAAACTCGTGGCAGAGTGCGTGCGTGCCATGCGTGATGCAACGGATAAGCCCGTCACGGTCAAACACCGTATTGGCGTCGATGAGCGTTCGGATTACGGCTTTGTGCGGGACTTTGTGGGTGAGGTCTACGATGCGGGCTGCCGCACCTTCATTGTTCATGCGCGTGCCGCTTGGCTGCAGGGGCTTTCGCCCAAAGAAAACCGGGAAGTGCCGCCCCTCATGCGCAGCCGCGCTTGGGAGCTTAAGCGCGATTTCCCCGACGCAGTGATTGTGCTCAATGGTGCCGTCAAAACGACAGCCGAATGCCGTGCACTGCTCGACGAAGTGCACGATGGCGTTCGCATTGACGGCGTGATGGTCGGACGTGCGGCCTATCAGACGCCCTGGATGCTTTCTGAGGTCGATAGTGTGCTTTACGGTGAAAGCTGCCGCACACTCACCCGCGAAGCGGTGATTGCGGCTGTTGAGGCAGAAGTAGAGCAGTACTATGCCGCCGATGAGCATGTGACTCGCGCATTTGCACGGCACCTCAATGGGCTCTGTCAGGGGCTTTCGGGCGCACGCGTGTGGCGTCGAACGCTCGCGGATCCGAAGATCATCAAAGCTGAAGGGCCCAATCTCTACCGCCGAGCCTGGCGTGAGGCGTTCGGCACAGATTTTTGATGGAGACGCTTGGCCGGCGCCTGAGGTCCAGAAAAACCTCAGGCCTCTCTAAATGCCAGAAAGCTTCGCGCGGCTACTTTGCCCGGCTCTGCGCTTTCTGTTCGGCTTCCCAAGCCGCGCGCTGATCTGCCGTCAGACGAATGGCATCCGAAACCGCGTCGGCGGCTACGGCGTTGAAGCGCCACTGCTCATCAAGCACGGGTTTGCCGGCAAGCCAAAGTGCGGCAGGACGAACCTGCGTAGTGGTCTTTCCGCGCTGCTTCACGCGTTCTTCGGCAAAGGCAAGACGAAGGGCATCGCGGTGCGTTTTGAGAAAACCGTAATTGGCGGGGGAGACTTCGTCGGGGAAGGTGAAAGAAATGACCCGAGTGCCGTTCACATATTGGAGATTCCACTGTGCGGCTGCGGTCTGACTGCCTTCAGCTGCGCAAAAAAGGGTGTTCTTCTTTACCGGATAGAGCATCGCTTCACCCGATTGTGCGACTTCTTCCGTGCGGGTGCGGCCGCGGGTGAGCTTTACGGTCTTCGTCTGCTTGACGATGGCCTTTGGGAACCGCAGCCCCAAAGGTTCGGCATCACGGTTGGGAATGAAGCGCAGGCAATAGGGAATATCTTTGGCAAAGCGCTGGGAAAAGTCTTCGATTTGGGCTGAGCCCGTGAAGGCTTTTTGGGTCGGAACGAGCACTTCGGTTTCATCAACCGACGCGACGGTTCGATAGCCCACCGAGCCTTCGGGGAAGACATAGCGATTGGCAATCAGCCAACCAGCAGGAGTCGATTTGCCCGCTCGGGTTTTGAGGTATGGCCCAATAGGGAGACCCGAGAGGTCATAAGCAATGAGTTTGATGCTCAAACTCATCGGCTTGGCATTTTTAGCCTTCAAGGGCGGGTAGTGCAGACGCACATTGCCGGACTTTTCAACAGACAAGGCCTGCGGGCTTGTCAGAGGCTGCGGCTCTCCGTTGCGGAGAATGGTTGCGGCACCAGCTCCCCAGGTGAAGCCTTTGGCAACGCCGCGAGGCGCTTCTTCCTTGAGCGGCAGTCGTCCATTTACTGCAATCGTGTCGGAGATGTAGAGCCTGGAACGGACATTGTCATCGAAAAAGAAGATGCCGCTGCCGCGGAAAGCATCCACTACCGGCATGGAGATCTTGACGGGCTCCGCCTTCATTTTCTTTGCCGATGCTTCGGCAGCCGGCACGGCGGTTGAGCCAGTGATCGATGTGGCTGCACAGCCCGAGAGCGTAAGGACAGCAGCACAGGCAAGGCCGACGGCAATGGTCGACCGCTGAAGTTTGAATTGATGCATGACGCGTACGTTTAAAGAGGCGCATTGATAAAAAAGTGCCTCATTATCGAACGGATGGCGATGAATTGCGCAGACGCAGATAGGGACTTTTCCGAATTCATCGCCAATTGCATGAAATATATGTAAATCAATCTTTAAGCATCTTTTAATCCCACGCTTCCGCTGGATTACGCCAGACGTTGTCGGGCCAACGCACAACACGTCCGGGATTGAGGATGCCTTTAGGATCGAGTGCGGCGCGGATGGTCTTCATGAGCTCAAGCTCTACCGGATCTTTCGTGCGTTCGAGAAGCGCTGCCTTTGCTCCAACGCCGTGTTCGGCCGCAACGGAACCGCCGAAACGGATGACCGCGTCGTTCACCATGCGGTGGACTTCACGTTCGTGCTGCTTCCAGAACCCCTTGCCCAGCTCCGGGCGGTTCCCAAGGTTGAAGTGCAGGTTGCCGTCGCCGTAATGACCGAAAACGGCCGGGGCGAGCCACGGCGTTTTTTCCTCGAATTCGGCAAAGGTTTCCCGAATGAAGCGGCAGAGACTGCCGCGCGGGACACTGATGTCATTTTTAATGTTTCCGCCCGAAGACCGAACAGCCGTGGGAATTTCTTCGCGCAGCTGCCAGAGCGCCTGAGCTTCATCTTCGTTTTTGGCGAGCACAGCGTCGAGCACATCACCGGAATCAAAGAGCGGCTCGAGTGCTTCAATCAGACCTTCCGTCATGTTGTCGGGGTCGTCGCGCCCCGTCAGCGCGAGGTCAAAAAGCACTGTCCAATCAGACTTTGCCGTGGTGGGCGATGTGCGTCCCTCGGCATAGACGAAGTCGAGGGAGGCTTCGGACATGAGTTCGAATGCAGTCAGCGCGGAGCCGGCGAATTTTTCGACCGTCTGGAAAAGTTTTTCCACGGCTTCAAGACTGCCGAGCGGCGCCCAAACTGTGAGGCGTCCGGCAGGGAGCGCAGATAAGTCGAGTACGGCTTTCGTGATGATTCCCAATGTGCCCTCAGAGCCAATAAAAAGGTCTCGGAGGTCGTAGCCGGTATTGTCTTTGCGGACGCTGCGCATGAGGTTTACCACTCGTCCGTCGGCGAGCACGACTTCAATGCCGAGGCAGCTGCGCCGTGCCATGCCGTAACGCACCACATGAACGCCGCCGGCATTGGCGGCAAGCGTTCCGCCAATCTCGGCGGTGCCTTCGGCTGCCAGAGAAATTGGATAGAGGTAACCTGCTTCGCGGGCCGCTTCGGCCGCTTTAGCGAGAATGACGCCGGCTTCCACCGTCATTGCAGCATTGACCGGATCAACGCTGAGGATCCGGTTCATGCGGGAGAGACTGAGAATGATCGTGCGGCGGTTGGCAGGGCTTTCTGGTTCCGGTGTTGCGCCGCCCACGGTTGAAGTGTTGCCGCATTGCGGCACGATGCAGAGTCCCCATTCTCCAGCCAAGCGCACAACGGCAGATACTTCCTCTGTGGAGGCCGCTCGAACGAGTGCCAGAGCGCTGCCTTGGCGGCGGCGGCGTGAGTCTAGGGACGCTGCGGCGATTTCATCCGGAGCAGTAACGAGCCCGCGGGGGCCGACGATTTCGAGAAGGGCTTGGAAAATTTGGTCGCGTTCGGCGTCCGTGAGCGGCGCGCAAAAGGCGCAGTCAACGCATTCGGTCATCTCAGCATGTCCTTGCAAGTGAAAGCAGAGCGTCGACAACGATAGCACCGGTACAGGCGGCGGTCTGCATAAACGAAAACCTTCCGCTGCAGGACAGGAGAAATGCCGATAAAAAAGGTCCGTACGGCACAAACCGTCGGACCTTTTCGTCCACCCTCTCTGCGAGAGGATGCAGCTGTGAATTACTTCAGGGCGTCGAAAACGCGCGCGGTAATGGCATCAATAGCGCCGAGACCGCTGATCGAGCGGTACTTCGGAGCATGTTCACTGCCGCTTTGGGCAAGCTTGGAATAAAAGTCCACAAGGGCTTCTGTCTGGTCGTGGTAGACCTTCAGGCGCTTGAGGACGACATCTTCATGGTCGTCTTCGCGCTGCACGAGATCTTCGCCCGTCACATCGTCCTTGCCCGCAACCTTCGGCGGGTTGTACTTGATGTGATAGGTGCGGCCGCTCGCCGGGTGCACGCGGCGTCCGGACATGCGCTCAACGATTTCAGCGTCAGGCACGCTGATTTCAAGAACGTAGTCAATAGGAATGCCGGCGTCGATCAGGGCGCGAGCCTGCGGAATTGTGCGGGGGAAGCCGTCAAAGAGGGCGCCATTGGCGCAGTCGGGCTGAGCGAGGCGTTCCTTCACAAGGCCGATGATGATGTCGTCGGAGACGAGCTGGCCCTTTTCCATCACGGCCTTAGCGGCCAGACCAAGGGGAGTGCCGGCCTTGACGGCGGCACGCAGCATGTCGCCTGTAGAGATCTGCGGAATGCCGAAGCGTTCGCAGATGAACTTGGCCTGCGTGCCTTTGCCGGCGCCCGGCGGTCCGATGAGGATAAGACGCATTGTGAAAATCTCCTGATTCAATAAAGCCGGCGGCTGGAAAGGTTTGGCCGAACGGCGCATCCGAAAGCATGGACGCACCCGGGCGGAACGAAAATCCGCCGGCACAATTCTTAAATTGTACCGCTGCAGGCACAGAACGCTGAAATTTGCGCAGAGCGTGAAAACAGGTAGGTATCTTTGATGAGCGCTTTAGCAACGCTTTTGATCGCTGCGCTCTCAAAGGACCACACTGATGCCGTCGACGTGCTCGAGCGTCGGTCGGCTTTTCAGATGCATTTCTTTTATTCGCCGTGCTTCCAGAGCTGCTGCCGGCGCTTTAAGAGCCGCGCCGCGCTCGTTGGTGTCCGAGACGGCGAGCGCGGCATGGGAGAAGAAAAAATGGAGGGCTGCAATTGGCATTTGGCAGCCTGGCGCATAGGTGTGTTATTCAACCCATTCAGCGTTATAGAACTCGAAACTCTGATCGACCATCATGTTGAAGTTTTTCAGGTGTTTGTTCGAAGCACCGGTGGACATCTCAAAGAGGAGGAATGCCCACGGCGCATCTTCCCAAGCGGTCTTTTGCGCATCTTCATAAAGCTGATTGCGCTTGGCTTCATTGGGTTCGACCAACGCTTTGTCGATGAGTTCATCAAAGTGCTTGTTGGCGTAGTAGGTCGTATTCATATAGACGGGCGGCTGCTGCGTACTGTGAAGAATCGGACGAAGCACCTGATCGGGGTCGAATGAGCCGTCGCTCCAGCCGATGTAAAAAAGCCGCGATTTAGAGTCAGCCGCTCCTTTGACGTGAAGGATCAGTTCGGTGCGCACGCCCGGTTCAAGCAGCTTCGTTTCCACCTTGATGCCGACCTGCGCGAGCTGCTGCTGCAGGAACTGCACGACCTTGCCGGAGGTCGTGTCGTTGTAGCCTGACCACAGAATTGTGGAAAAGCCGTTGGGATAACCCGCTTCCTTGAGCAGTTCACGCGCCTTTTGGGGGTTATAGGGCCACGGTCCAAGCTTGACGGCCCCCGGATATTGACTTGCCAGAATGCCGTACTGGGGCACAGCATAACCGTTGTAGGCCACCTTCACCAAGGCATCCTTATTGATCGCGTAATTGATCGCCTGACGGACACGCTTGTCAGAGAAGGGTTTAAAGAAGTTGTTGAGATCGAGGTGCTTTTGCATGATCGACGGGATCGCCGTCACATTGAGGGTTTCGTCGGCCTCTAGCGACTTGATCTGCTCGAGCGGCACCGTTGTGATGAAATCAGCTTCACCGGTACGGATCATTGCGGCGCGCGTAGAGTTTTCCGGAACGGGAATAAAGGTAATGCCGTCGAGCTTAGGCAGACCCTTGATGCGGTAATTTGGGTTCTTTTTGACGACGAATTTTTCGCTCGGATTGAATTCTTCCTGAATGTAAGGGCCCGTGCCGCAGCTTTTCAGCGCCAGGCCCGCTTTGTTGCCGCCGGCGGCTTTAATGAGGCTTGGGCAGACCATCATTGTGTTATTCATGGCCAGACGCCGGATGAAGCCGCCGTGCGGATACTTGAGCGTGAACTGCACCGTGTATTTATCGACGACCTTCACCGTGTCAATGAAGGTGTAGATCGCTCGGCGGGTGAGGCCGGAATTGGGACGAAGCACTCGGTCAAAATTGAGTTTCACCGCTTCGGCGTCAAATTCTGTGCCGTCGTGAAACTGCACGCCTTTTTTCAGACGCACCGTATAAGTCAATCCGTCGGCACTGCGCTCATACCCTTCTGCGAGAAGCGGCACCGGATTCATGTCGTTATCAAAAGTAAAGAGCCCTTCATAAACGGCTCGTGCCACGGCTTTTGTGATGGTGTCAGGCGAATCGTAGCTATCGAGTGTTGTGAAGGCTGCCGACAGCGCGACCGTAATGTGTTTGGCTTGTGCGGCCGGCGAGGCAGCAAGAATGAGCGCTGCGGACGCAGCGGCAGCAGTCAGGGCAGCAGCTCGCTTGGTGTACTTTAAAAGGTGTTCGCAATGCGAAAGTGTGAGGAAAGCAGCATTCGTCATGACGGCTCCGGAATCACTGATGAAATCTGTGATGAATAGGCGCTTCACCTTTGAAGGTCGTGTCGCCGTGCCGGAAGCAAAAAGGGCGGTACGCCTTCATTTCGAAGCGCCCGCCCATCGTTCGGATGAGAAAAATTGTGCTTGCGGCGGGCGATGCTACACCCGCCACCAACGTTGCGGCAGTTTGGAGAGAGAGGATGAGCAGATGCCGCTCATAGCCGTGCACAGAGCCGCGGCAAGCGGGCTCTTCAATTCGGCGCTCGAGGACAGTGCTTGCATCAAAGGGAATCTCCAAAATACCAATTAAATGTGACTGAATCGACTGCTGCGGCACGCTGCCGCAACACCCGACCCCCACAATAATGACCTGCTTCGGGCGTTTTGGAAAGAGCCGTCTGTTAGGTAAAACGCCTAGTGCACAGATGAAGCCATCAAGGCGAGCAAAAATGAATTTGCGGAAATTGGGCAAAATTTTGAGAAAAAAGCCCCGATGCATTCGCTTGAGAGACAGGCAGAATAAAGGTGTGAATGGTTTTTGAGCCGGAGAGCTTTTTATGTCTGCTGCCCATAATTCTGTACGCCGTCGTCTGCTTTTAGGCGGCGCAGCGGTTGCCGGTCTGGCCGCGGCCGGTGCGGCCGCCGGCAGCGCAGTAATGGCACGGGCAGACTTCGGCGCACTGCCGACTGGAGAGCGTTTAAAGCGCATTCAGGCCTCACCGCATTGGCAAGATGGGTCGTTTCACAATCTCGTGCCGATGGAGCTTTCTGCGAGCGGCCGCTCACGCTTGGAGATCATGCGGGATTTTCTTTTGGACCGCAATCCGCAGCGTTTCCCGTCTGCACCGGTGCCGCACATCAAAACCCATTTCGCGGCAGTGCCTGACAACCATATGGTCTGGCTTGGACATTCGGGTTTCTTTATCCACTGGGCGGGTCTCAAGGTGCTGATCGACCCTGCACTCCATCAAGCTTTTCCGGTGCCCGGGTTCTATAAGCCTTTTCCGGGGACGGACTGCTGGGAGCCAGCCGATCTGCCGGCGGCCGATCTTTTGCTCATTACGCATGACCATTACGATCATTTGGACTATCGCACTGTACTGGACCTTAAAAATCGAGTGAGGCGTGTAGTTTGTCCGCTCGGTGTGGGCGCTCACTTTGAGGCCTGGGGCTGGGAGGCAGAGCGCATCACCGAGCTGGATTGGCAGGAATCTGTCAAAGTCGGCGGCCTCACAGTTTCAGCTGTTCCCGCGCAGCACTTTTCAGGGAGAAGTTTTACGCCGAACCCGACGCTTTGGTGCGGATACATGCTCGAAGCTGACGGCATGCGGATTTATCACTCGGGCGACACCAGCTTCGGGCCGCATTTTGCGCAGATTGCGCAAACTTTTCCGAAGATTGATTTGGCGCTCATCGAGGACGGTCAGTACGACGACGATTGGCCGGGCGTTCATCTGATGCCGGCCGCTTGGCGTCAGGCTGCCGCACTGCTGAATCCTCAGGCCATTGTGGCGATTCACAATTCAAAATTCTGCCTTTCGCATCACAAATGGACCGACCCCATGAATATGGCCAAGCAGTCGGCAAAAATGTTAGGCATCGCGCTTGCGACGCCTTTGATTGGCGAGCCTATGCCGCTCGATCCGGCGCGGCGCCGATCCTTTGAAGATTGGTGGCTCAAGGTGTGAATGAAAAAACGCGGAATCACGCTGCCGATTCCGCGTTTAAGTTTTCAGCTAAAAAGTGCAATGCGTCATTGGCGGGAAGCAAAAACAGCGCGCACGCGCTCGAGATCTTCCTCTGTATCTACACCCGCAGGGAGTGCCTGATGAAGGACGAGAACGGCAATTTTTTCTCCGTTCCAGAGTGCGCGCAGCTGTTCAAGACTTTCAGCTTCTTCGATCGGTGCCGGTGCAAGTGTCGGGAATTTCTTTAGAAAGCCGACTCGGTAGGCGTAGAGCCCCAAATGGTGGAGCGGGCGGAAGCCTTCGGGCAGCTTGGTCTGATCTTTACGGAAAGCGTCCCGCGGCCAGGGAATAGGGGCGCGTGAGAAGGTGAGCGCATTGCCGCGGCTGTCGAGCTCAACTTTGACAACGTTGGGGCTAAAGAAGTCTTCAATGGACGTGAGCGTATGGGCGGCGGTTGCAACGGCGCATTCCGGGCGATCCGCAAGAAGTGCAGCCGTCTGATTAACGGCTTCTGCGGGCATCAGAGGCTCATCGCCCTGAATGTTGACGACGATTTCGTCGGCAGCAAGCCCAAGCAGCGAGGCAGCTTCGGCAAGGCGATCCGTGCCCGTGGGATGGTCAGCCCGCGTCATGACGCATTCAATGCCGGCCGTTCGGCAGGCTTCATAAATGGCTTCATGATCGGTAGCAACGGCAATGCGTGAAGCGCCGGTACGGCTGGCGGCCTCTGCGACACGAACGATCATCGGTTTGCCGCAAATGTCCTTCAGGGGTTTTTCGGGCAGACGCGTGGACTTCATGCGGGCAGGAATAATGACGGTGAAGCTCATGAGAGGTCTCCTGCGGTTTCTGCATTGGGTCCCTGGCCAGAAAGCGCTCGGGCCTTGCTCTGCCAGCTGAGCGTTTCAGCTTCGGAAAGCTTTCTGGCGTCGTGCGGCACCATCATTGGAATGTGATCTTTCACCGCAAAGGCAAGGCTGCAGTGCGGGCAAATGAGCTCTTTGTCGCCTTCGGCATCGTTGGCCTGCTCTTCTGGGACGGATGCAAAAAGGCGTCCTCGGCAGTTGGGACAGACAAGAAATTCAGGAATGAAGGAGGACATAGCAAATATTTTCTTTTTGGAATAAGCGTTGCGAAGCTGACGAGATCAAACCGATTGAGCATTCACTCAATTTTGTCGTTGCGCGTTTCCGGATGGCGCCCCATGCGTTGGGCTGCCGCGGCGGCTTTTTGGTCGACGATGTCAACGAGATAGGTGTCCAGAACGACTTCAAGTCCGACGACCCAAATTCGATCGTCGTTTTTGATTTCCGGAATACGCGCACACTTCACAGCATCTTTTGCGGTGATGAGAATGATGGATTCCTTGCGGCCGGCAAACGGGTTCTTGGCAAAGTCGTAGTGGTCGCCGAGTTCAAGTTCGGTACAGTCGATGTCGTGAGCACGCACCATAGCGAAGAATCGGCTGGGAGAGGCAATGCCGGCGGCAGCCAGAGCCTTTCCTTGGGAGGCTTTCAAATCGTGCGAGACTTCGTCTATGTCGCGGATGTCGCCGTTGGAAAGGCGCCGACATGCTCCGAAGCAGCTTGAAACGGCGAATCGCGGTGTGCGGCTCTCGACCTCCACATCCGTCGTGGTGTTGAGGATGAGCGCATCCACTTCATCGAGCCGGGAAACAGGCTCACGCAGGGGACCGGCGGGCAGCAGCCAGCCATTGCCCAGCCCGCCCGCGCCGATGACGGCGAGTTCTACGTCGCGGGCGAGTGCCGTGTGCTGCAGTCCGTCATCAGACAAAATGATATTGACGCCGGGGTGAGCATGCAGGAGCGCAAGGCCGGCCTGATAACGTGCACGGCCGACCGCAACCGGCGCCATGGAGTCGCGGGCGATGAGGAGCGGTTCGTCCCCCACTTCCCGCGCATCCGATTCGGGCGTCACAATCTTGACTTCTTCGGCTTGGCGGCCAAAGCCGCGGGAGATGACGCCGGGGGTCCAGCCGCGAGCTCGAAGCTCCCGTACGAGCGCAATCGTAACCGGCGTTTTACCGGTGCCCCCAACATAGATGTTGCCCACAACGACGACCGGTACGGGAAGGTGCTGCGGCTTGGTGCTTTTGCGTTTGGAGGCGCTTATGGCCTCATAAATGAGTGAAAGCGGGTAGAGCAGGCAAGCCGTTGGGCCGCGGTGCGACCAAACGCGGTGGAGCCAGGCTTCAATGCGCGGATGACTGCTCATGACAGTGTCTCCTGAGATGCCGGCAGTGCCGATGGAACTGAAGCGTAAATGGAGTCGGGTCGACTCTCAGAAGAATCCGTGGATATTCGCGGGTTGTCGTCAGACATGGAGGATTGTCAGGTCGAGCCGCTTGGGTATTGAAAGTTTCGCGGATCGCCGTCGAAAAGGTTGGAAGAGACGCAGCAGTCGAAATGCCAAAACATGACTGCTCGGACGTCAATCTCTGATGATAGCCGCTTTATCTGTGAACTATTGAGAGTCATCTGTGCGTTTTTGCGGCTGAGTGCAGATTGTTGGGTCGCCATTGTTCCATAGCGGTGCTGCCGCTCGGCGACCAGTCACAGATCATCGGTTCTCGGTGGACAATTGGCTCTAAAAGACCCCTGTTCCGTCTGCTGGTGAAGAAGTACTCGCTTTTTTATTTTCACTTGCTGCACAACGACATCATGGTGACATAAAGGGGTGTGTCATCGATCAGTAGATGACTGAGTTTGCGGTTGTGGATAACTATGTGGATAGTTTGGCGAGATCAAGTCCGAAAACTCAAAAATTCGCTTGCTGAACATTGGGATGATCTTCTGTCATATTTGTAAATTCACTGGGGCAGTAACTGTTGACTTATTGTAAAACCAAGTTTTGATCTAGTTTGGGGGCTTTTCATGGCTTGACAAAACGACGGCAATATGCTGTGGACAAATCCGTGCAGAAGTTGGGTGCCAAAGGTTGTTCACCTAGAGGGAGGACAGACTTGTGGACAACTTTGGGGGCATCTTCACAACCCTGTCACAGACATGTAAAAAATTTCATTGCCTAAAAAATGGGCAGCGTGTGGATTCTTGGGAAAACGATTGTCTCAGACAAAAAGACGCTGACTCGGTAGGATGTCTATTCAATCCTTCCTTCGTCAGAGGGCGTTGTCCTCGAACTGCACGCCTTGAAGAAGTTTTTTGGGGCATTTTGATGACTGCAAAGCATTCCGGTTCGGCTGGCGGGCCGCCTCCCGATTTCTTTGATGATCCGGCTTTCGCTGCATCGCTTTATGCGGAAGCTGACCGCAGGGCAGGAGGAGCAGATCGCTCTGCGCGTTCATCGCGTGAGACTCGGGACGGCCGATCCAAAGCCCGCCAAGCTTCTGTGCAGAATTTTTCCACGGTGCAGCCCTCAAAGCGTGTGCCTGCCTTTGCGAAGCCGAATCAGCCGTACAGCGGGATGCCGCCCGTGAGCTGGAGTGATGCGGACTTGGAACTCAAGCCGCGTATTGAGCCGATTGCAAAGCGCTCCTCAACTCGTGCTGCATGGGGGCCTCAGACAGTTGACTCAGCCGCTTCAGGCGTCGAGTCGTCTCCCGCAGCAGCGCCTAGGCGCGAGGAACCGCTGAGTGTGTCTGCCGCCTTGCGCCGAATGACCAATGCGCTTGAGGGCGTCCTGGACGGCATCTGGATTACCGGTGAAGTTGCAGAAGTTTCCCTGTCGAGTCTGGGACACCTTTATTTTTCACTCAAGGATGAGGCTGCACTGCTTTCTTGCGCCATGTTTCGCAGTGCACTGGGACGCGGTCCGATATTTCAAAAGGGCGACCGTATAGAGCTTCTTGGACGTGTGGATATTTATGCCCCCCGCGGGCGACTGCAAATGGTCGGAACGCGGTGGCGGCCAGCCGGCGTGGGAAGTCTCTATGAAGCTTTTTTAAAACTCAAGGCCAAGCTGGAGGCAGAAGGACTCTTTGCCCCAGAGCGCAAAAAGCCGATTCCTCGATTTGTACGGCGAGTTGTACTGGTGACGAGCGCTCAGGCTGCCGCCTACGGCGATGTGCTGCGTACGCTTGAACGCCGCACGCCTTGGGTGAAAATCATGCATGTGGACAGTCTGGTTCAAGGTACCGACGCTCCCGCTGCACTCATTTCGGCGCTGATTGCAGCACAGGCGCTTACCCCTGATGTCATTTTGCTGGTTCGCGGCGGCGGCTCCTATGAGGATCTGCAGGCTTTTAACGATGAGGAGCTCGCTCGTACGATCGCAGCGCTCAACGTGCCCGTCATTTGCGGCGTGGGACATGAGGCGGACTTTACCATCGCCGATTTTGCAGCCGATCTGCGGGCTTCGACGCCGACAGCTGCAGCGGAGTCCATTGGGCCGGATCGAGATACTTGGCTGAGGCGTTTGGATAAATGTTCAGACATGCTTGAGCGGGCTGTTGAACGAGCTTATCAGCATGCCGCACAACGGTATGACTCGGCGGCTGCGCATCTTCCCGCTGAAGATCGATTGCTGCAGCCCTGGGAACAGGCGATGATCAACGCTCGGGTGAGGCTTTGCAATGCCGCCCAAGGGAGACTTACGGATGCTGAGCGAGCGGTTGAAGGTGCCGGTTTGCGATGGCGTACTGCCGCAGACTTCATTACTCCGAGGCAAATACGGCTCGAGCGGGCAGCACGCTTCCTGGCACAGCCGGATTTATGCCTCAGAGCTCCTGTGCAGCACTTGACGGCTGCAGCGGAACGCTTTCGGAGGCTTGGACTCGCAGCACAAGAACGGCGAGAGACGGAGCTGGAACGACAAACAAAGGCCCTCTCTTTTTTTGCGCACCATGCGCTTGATGCTGCTGCTGAGCGTCTGGATCGAGCTTTGCGTCTGCGCCCGGATCCCATGCGCGAAATTAACGCCGCTCAAAGACGTGTGGAGCTCGCTGCCAATGCGCTCAGCCTCGCGGATCCCAATCGTCCTCTGCGTGCTGGATATGCTCGGATTGTGACGGATGCCGACAAGGTGGTATCGCATGCCGCAGAGCTTCGACGAGGCAGCGCCGTACGGATTCTCTTTGCGGATGGTTTTGCAGCCGCAGAGGTGCAGGAGGTCGCTATGAATACGGAATCCTCAGGGACAGGTGAGCAGATGCCTTAAGAATCATTTCGCGTCGGGTGCGAAAAAGCTTCGTCGCTTGAAGGCTGGACAGCAAACTTTTGCCACAATTCGATGATACGGGTAACCACTAAATTAATGTATGAATAATATCCAAGAGGTAATATTCATAAATCAAAACTATCTTTGGAGACCCCAAATGACTGAATTCCAACTTCCCAAGCTTGATTTTGCTCCTGACGCTCTGGCCCCGGCCATGAGCGCCGAAACGATCGAGTACCACTACGGCAAGCATCATGCTTCCTATGTCGCCAACTTGAATGCGCTCCTCAAGGGCTCGGCCTTTGAAGGCAAGTCGCTTGAAGAAATTATTTGCGGGGCTGAAGGCGGTCTCTTCAACAATGCGGCTCAGCATTTCAACCACAGTTTCTTCTGGAAATGCCTCACCCCGAATGGCGGCGGTCGTCCGGAAGGTGCTCTGCTTGCCGCAATTGAAAAGACGTGGGGAAGCTTTGACGCTTTCGTCGCTGCGTTCTCAAAATCTGCTGCCGGCAACTTTGGTTCCGGCTGGACCTGGCTTGTGAAGAAGGCCGACGGCACGCTCGCAATCGTCAACACTTCCAATGCAGGTACGCCGGTGAAGCAGGGCGACAAGCCGCTGCTCACCCTCGATGTGTGGGAGCATGCTTACTACATCGACTTCCGCAATGCTCGTCCGAAGTTCATCGAAACGTTCTTCACGAAGCTTGTAAATTGGAAGTTTGCTGAATCCCAGTTCTAAGCTGCGCGCGAGAATCTCGCAGCAGCCTAAAGACGCAGCGAAAGCTGCGGCCGAAAAATTCGGCAGTCGATTGATGATCGGCTGCCGAATTTTTTATGAATGCAGTCCTAAGACTCAGAATTGAGGCGCTGCGCCTAAGAGCGTAAGCGTCAGCGGGACGGTCAAGGCCGAAAGAAAGGTTGAAACAAAGATACTGTTGCTTGCAGCCCCTTCTTCGGCTTTGAAGTCTTGGGCCATTAGATAGATGTTGATGGCTACGGGCAGTGACGCCATCAAAACAACAGCATTGGTTTCAAGTGTGCCGAGCCCGAGTATTTTGGCGATTATCCAAACGAGGAGCGGCTGCAGTACGAGTTTGACGGCGGTGATGATGGAGCCTTTTGTGAGCGCCGCTCGGAAACTGTGCTGTGCGAGTCCCATACCAACGACCATGAGGCACATCGGCGTGGTGCTCATGGCAACCAGTTCAACGGACTTTTCAAGGAAGTCAGGCAGTTTGATGCCGGTGAAGCTCCAAGCCGAGCCGATCAAAATGCCCAGAACAATCGGGTTTTTGAAGACGCGCAGCATGGGGGCTGCGGCAGACCGCCAATTGCCGATGCTGCCCGTCCGTCCGAATTCCACACTGGCAATGGCGACTGTCCAGAGCAGCAAAACGTTAAAGATGATGATCAAAGAGATGGCGGGAATAGCTTCATTGCCTAAACTGACCTGAACGATTGGTACTCCGAGCTGCACGTTGTTGCCGAAGATGCCTGCCATGGCAAGTACGGTTGTTGCAGCAGCGTCCGTTTTGAAAACGTGTTTGAAAAAGCTCCTGCCCATTGCGTAGATGATGGTGCAGGAGGCGAAGAAAGCAATCAGAATTCGCCAGTCCACTGGAGGCATGTCGGCAAATCCGCTCATTAGCTTAAAGAGCATCACCGGCATGAGCAGTCGGAACGTGAAACGGCCAAGGGCTTTGGTGACTTCATTCGTAAAGAGACCGATCTTCACAGATCCCCAGCCTAGTGCGACCAGAAGAAAAAGAGGGGCGCAAAGCGCAACGTGGTGTAGGAAGAGCTGCATGGGTGAATTTTTAGGAAAACGCAGTGCTTCGTCAAAGTATGCGCTTGAGCGATAGGAAGCGGCGGATCAAGAGTTTTTAAAATCTGATGATCATCACTATCTCAGAAAGGAGACGCGGCATGCAGCCTCGCGATTTGGAAGACGTTGAAGTTGACGAAGATATGGAGTTGGATGATGAACTCTGCCGAGACATTCAAATGAAGCTTCCGGACTGCCTTTGGCAGCTCGATTATGTTGGCCGCTATGCTGCGGGGAAGTTCAACGAGGACTTTGCCTCACTCGATTCCGGTGAGCGTTTTCTTTTCGGCGTGATTGAAGTGCCTTTTACGGAAGAAGCGGGAAGCTTCACCTGGGGCGTCTGGGCGGAAGTCGCTCCCGCGGATCACGATGCTTATCTGCTGTCCTTCCAGAGCGAAATGGCCGAGGGCCGTGTGATGGCAGGACGAATCGCTAACGATATTCCTGGCAGTCCTGATGCGGTTGGCGCTCGGGTGGAGCTTGTACTGCATGCAGATCGCCGACCGGAAATCCGAGTATTGGAAGGCAGTCTCGCAAAGCTGCAGGCTCGAGGTATGTCGCTCGCCGAGCATGAGGCGCTCGATAAATTGCTGTTCCCCGAGGACGATATTGAGGAAGAAACCGGTGATGAATGGCCTGAAGAAACGACTGTTCGTCCGACGCTGCAGTAATAAGGTTTCGTCGAGCTAGTGTTATTCGGAATGATTCCTATTTCTCTAGGAATATCGTTCTTCTTTTTAGGAATAACCGATACTTTAAAATTCTGATAACCGTCAAAAAGAGATGTACTTGGCGTAGCTGAACATGTTCTGAGTCCGAGAAAATGGCTCAATAAGGTATGCCAACAGGCATACGCCTAAAAGGACAGAAAATCATGAACCGTCTCAATATCGCATTGACGCGCCGCGGCCTTTTGGCCGCCGGCGCAGCCGGCACTGCTGCTGCGGCCGGCATTTCATCTTCTGCTTCAGCCCAAACGGCATCTTCTGCAACAGCATCGACCGCCCGAAAGGGTTTCGATGCTGCAGCTAAGAACAGTGCAAAGTTTGCGCCTGAACCGCTCCCGATTCAGGATGCACAAGGACTGAAACTCACTCACACATTCAGCCTTGGCGAATCTACACTCAGCGAGTACGGCTTTATTACAGCCGCGCGTTGGGGTGTCGTCCGCGGTCATGTCAAAGGCGGAAAGATCATGGATCTGACGCCGTTTGAGCACGACTATGCACCGTCGATGAACCTTGAAGGACTTCGTGAGCTACCGTATACACCTTCGCGCATCCGTTATCCGATGGTGCGGGAAGGTTATCTGAAAAATGGCCCGGCAAGCCGCGATAAACGCGGCGAAGAAAAGTTCGTGCGCGTCTCTTGGGACACGGCACTTGATCTTGTTGCCAAGGAGATGAACCGCGTCTATGACAACTACGGCCCTTCTGCGGTCTTCGGTCGTTCATACGGCTGGATGTCGACGGGCAAGGTCAATGCCGCCATTAATCTGCAGCAGCGCCTCCTTAACCTTCGCGGCGGTTTCATACAGTGCATTAATTCTTATTCAACGGCGGCTATCAGCCGTATCCTGCCGTATGTCGTCGGTACGGGAGATCCCCGCTCGACGAGCTGGGAAATGGTTTTGAAGCACAGCGAACGCGTGATTCTTTGGGGTGCAGATCCTTTAGTTACTAATGACATCGACTGGCTGACGACGCTTCACAACGGAGCGGGCTACTTCCGCGCGCTGAAGGCTAAAGGAACGAAAACCATTTCGATCAATCCGATTGCAACGGATACGGCCGAATATCTGGGCAGTGAATGGATAGCGCCGCGTCCCGGTACCGACTGCGCCATGATGCTCGGCATGATTCATGAACTCGTGCGCACGAAGAAGACCGATGAGGCCTTCCTTGCCAAGTGCACTTATGGCTGGCCGGAGCTGCGCGACTATGTGATGGGCAAGACCGACGGAATCGAGAAAACACCCGCCTGGGCGGCGCAGGAGTGCGGAGTGCCGGCCGAAAAAATCGTCGAGCTCGTTCACGACATGCAGTCGCATCGCACGATGATCATGATGGGCTGGGGTATTCAGCGTATTCAATACGGCGAACAGTCGCACTGGATGGGCTTTGCGCTCGCTGCAGCGCTCGGCCAGATTGGCCTCCCTGGCGGCGGCATCGGCACGAACTATGCCTATTCGAACGGCGGTACGCCGATGGCCTACGGTCCCTTCCTAGGGGGCATTTCAAGCTCTGTGAAGCCCGTGAAGGCGTCGACGCTGCCCTGGAAGGGCAGCAAGGTCATTCCGGTGGCGAGATTTGCGGACTGCTTTGTCAACCCGGGCAAGGTCATTGACTTTAATGGAACGAAGGTGACCTATCCGGAAGTGCGGTTGGTTATGTGGGCGGGCGGCAATCCGTTTGCACATCAGCCCGATACGATGAATCTTGAACGCGCCTGGAAGAAGCCCGAAACAGTCATTGTCACGGATACGGTTTGGACGGCTACGGCGCGTCATGCTGACATCGTGCTCCCCGCTGCTACGGCTTTTGAGCACGCTGATATTACAAATATCGGTACTTATTCAAACGATGGCATTGTGGCCATGCAGCAGGCGATTGAGCCCCAGTGGGAGTCTAAAAGCGATTATTGGATCTTCTCGCAGCTTGCCGAGCGCCTCGGCTGTCAGGAGGCCTTCACCGAAGGCCTGGACGAAATGGGCTGGATTCGGCGCCTCTACGGCGACGCCCAGAAGATGGGCGAGCGCATTGGGGTGAAGCTTCCTAACTTCGAAGACTTCTGGAAGAAGGGTTATGTGCTCTTCGATGTTCGAGAAAAAGACCGCAAGTTCGTCGCATTTGAAGACTTCCGCAAGGATCCGAAGGCACACTCGCTCGATACGGAAAGCGGGCTGATTCAGCTTTATTCGCCTCAGATCGCCGGCTACAAGTACGCAGACTGCCTGGGGCATCCGAGCTACTTTGTACCGTCCGAAGGCGTCAACACAAAGACCCAGGACACGCCCTTGGCATTGATGGCATGCAAGAGCCGCTACCGCATGCACAGCCAGCTTGACGGTACGACCAGTCATCATTTTGCCAATATTGAAGACCGCGAACCGTGCTGGATCAATCCGGCGGATGCTAAGACACGCGGCATTGAGTCGGGCGATGTCGTGCTGGTACGCAATAAACGCGGTGCGCTGCTCGCGGGCGCCTACGTTACTGACCGTGTGATGCCGGGCGTCGTCGTCGTTCATCACGGCGCTTGGTTTGCTCCGATGGACGTCAACGGCCGCCGTATTGATGTGCACGGCAATTCCAATACGCTCACGATGGATGTGCCGACATCGTCGCTCGCCTGCGGCAACATCGCCTCGACGGCACTGGTAGAGGTAGAAAAGTGGAAGGGCGAATTGCCCCGCGTTTATGTCTACGATCAACCGGAACGCGTGTTGGTCTGAGTTTTTGACGGCCTCAAAGCTCAGAGCTCTCTCGTTGAAAGGTCTCTGACGAAAATAGAAACGCTCAAGCATTTTCTCGTTGCTTGAGCGTTTCTGTTTCGGATGATATTTCGTGAGGTGCAAAAGCTATTTCGTTCCGCTTGAGCCGAAGCCGCCCGTGCCGCGTTCAGAATCCACAAAAGCGTTGACGACAGTAAATTCAGGCTGCACGACGGGAATGACGACAAGCTGTGCAATGCGTTCCATAGGCTCAATCGTGCAGGGGGTGCCGCTGCGGTTCCAGAGCGACACCATAATTTCGCCCTGATAGTCGCTGTCAATGAGGCCGACTAGATTGCCGAGCACAATCCCTTTTTTATGACCCAGACCAGAACGCGGCAGGATTACGGCGGCATAGTGCGGATCGCCGATGTGGATGGCGATGCCGGTATGTACGAGTTTGGTTTCGCCAGGCGCTAAAACGAGAGGGGTATCCAAGAGTGCACGAAGGTCGGCGCCTGCGGAACCAGGCGTGGCGATTTTCGGGAGGTTCTCGCTCACACGCGGATCCAGAATCTTCAGTTCGATATTCATGAGTGCTTTTGAGTTCATTATTTTTCGGAAGGTGCGGCTGTTCCGCCGGCATTGCCTGAGAGCTGCTTGGCAGCTTCGGTCAAAATGAATTGGGCGCAGGCAAATTTGTCGGCAGGACCAAAGGGAATCGCGGACGTAAGGCTGACGAGCTGAATGCAGTTGGCTTTGGATTCCAGCGCTTGACGGGCGTCGTTTGCCACAATAAAAGCGGCGTGCTTGCGGAAGCACTTTTCACGAGCAAACGCAGTGAGACTGGCGCCTTCGGCTGTTTCTGCAGCAAAGCCGATGGTAAGCGGTTTGTCCGGTCGCTCACCCACACGGGCGAGAATATCGGGATTCTCCACCCAGTTGAGGTCGCTTAAGAGAATGCCGCCGGTGGGATCTTTTTTGATTTTCTTTTCAGACACGGCGCCTGGCCGCCAGTCGGCGACGGCGGCGACCGACACGAAGAGATCAAACCGTTGACGGTCGAGCTCTATCTGCACGGCCTCGTCCATTTCACGGGCACTGACAACATCGATGCGTTTGACGCCGATGGGTTCAGTGAGATGTGTGGGGCCTGCGATCAGCGTGACTTCAGCGCCAAAGTCGCGGGCCGCACGGGCAATGGAAAAACCCTGCAGACCGCTTGAACGGTTGGTGATGCCGCGAACGGGGTCAATGGCTTCGTAAGTCGGCCCAGCTGTGATGAGTACGCGTTTCCCGGCGAGGTGCTTCGGTGAAAAGACCATTTCCATCATGTCGACGACCTCTGCAGGTTCGAGCATTCGACCCGCACCCGTATCGCCGCAGGCTTGCAGACCTTCGGCAGGCCCGAAGATCAGTGCACCCTCGCGCCGCAGAAATTCAATGTTGCGGCGCGTTGCCGGGTTGCGCCACATGGCGGCGTTCATGGCGGGCACAAAGGCGATCGGCGTGCGTCTGGCGCAGATCAGTGTGCTCGCAAGGTCGTCGGCGATGCCGCGAGCGGCCTTGGCAATCAGATTGGCTGTTGCCGGCATGACGAGCAGCAGGTCACTCTCGCGGTTGACGTCAATGTGCGGCATAGGGCCTTTGGGACCAGGCTGCCACTCTGTCGTGAGCACAGGAGAGCCAGTGAGCGCTTCGAATGTGAGAGGCGTGACGAACTTCGTGGCGTGTTCGGTCATGACGACGCGCACATGGGCACCAGCCCGCATCAGTGCGCGGGCTGTTTCGCAGCTTTTATATGCGGCGATGCCGCCCGAAACGATAAGAGTGATGCGCTTGTCTTGGAGCATGAGCCTATAGCATCCATAGCATTAAAGAGTCGGCGTTCATTTTGCCTGAACTCCTGACGCTCGGCAGAGAATGTGTATGGATGAAGATCGAAGTCTGTCGGTCTACGGCTGATGCGGTTCGTGCTGCCGGATGACGTTATCGAGAACGCTTTCCCACTGATTCCAAATTTTCTCAGGGGCATATGCTTTCATGTCCTCAATGCCTTGGCGGCCGAGTTGTTGGCGCAGTGCTTCATCCTGCATAAGTGTTTCAAGCGATAAAGCAAAGGAATCTACCGAGTCCTCTGCAAGCAATCCGTTTTCATGATCACGCACAAGGTGATTGGCACCGGGACAGGACCTGAAACAGACGACAGGAACGCCTACGGCTAAGCTTTCACAAAGTGCCAGCGGGAATCCTTCTTTGGGAGAAGGAAGCGCAAAAATCGAGGCGCGTGCAATGACCGCACTGACCGTATTCGTTTGCCCGCAGATTCGTATTTGTCTTTCAAGTCCCAGGCGATGAATGAGTCCTTTAAGTTCGCCGATGTAATCAGAGTCGATGGATGTATCTCCCCAAAACTCTACTTTCCAGTCCGGAAATTTCGATTGAAGCTCGGCAAAGGCTTCAATCAAAAGATGCTGACGTTTTTCAGATCTTGAAATTCTGGCAACACAAATGATGGTTTTTTCCTTTTTTATACTTTCATATAAAGAAGGCGGCTGCTCTTCAATTGCATTGGGTATGCTGATTGCATGAGTGACACCATAGAGTTGCCGCACTTGCTCAACGTATTCTGGCAGCAGCACGACGGTGAGATCAGATTCAGCTAGAAAAGCTGTTTGCGGGTGCTTTAGAAAGGCTGCCGGCGATGCATGCATCATGGTGATGATCGGAGGGCGATCCATGAAATACTGCGTAATGCAGCATGCGCTTTCCGGCTGGAAAGCGATAATGATATCGGGCCTGAATTTTAGAATGGCAGGTGAAATCTGGCAGGCTCTTGCTTGATCCATTCGATGGCTGCGAAAGGCTTTTCGGCGGTTTTTATCGCGAATGAACCAACTGCGAATACGCAGCACCTTTTTTCGCCATCGCCAAGGCACCGGATTTTTTGCACAGTTCTCAAGTTCAACTCTGGCATCGAGCGGATAGGCTGGTTCGCCAGCAGCATTTTGGAGAAAAACGATCTTAACGGCGTGGCCTCGCTCAACGAAAGCATTGGCCATTTTGCTCATAACATGCTCTGCGCCGCCCTTGGTATTAAGGACTGAATAGAAGTTCAGCAAAAGAATGCGGTGTTTCTCAGATGGGAGGGGGGGGGATTGGTATTCATACAGATATTATAAAATCCTGCAGAAAAATGAGAATTTCTCTACAGGATTTCATTTTTATTAAGCAATCAACGGTACGGAATGATGATAATTGAAAAGGGTTTATGATCGTTCTTTAGATACGCCGATTAGCTCATCAATAATAATGCCGGCAGCTCCCAAACAGATGGCGGTATCCGCGATATTGAAAGCCGGCCAATGCCAAGTGCCAAGGTAGAAGTCGAGAAAATCGATCACATAACCCCACAGTGAGCGGTCAATGAGGTTGCCCAAAGCACCCGAAAGAATGAGCGTGAGCGAGAGTGCAAAGAGCGTTTGTCTGCTGTGTTTCCAAAGCAGACGCAGCGACACGACAATCACAGCCAATGCAATAGCCGAAAATAGCCAACGCTGCCATCCCCCCATCGAAGCGAGGAAACTAAAGGCCGCTCCGTAGTTGTGTGCGAGCGTAAGGTTGAAGAACCCATCAATGACAGGCACGAAATCGCCCGGATCCAGATGCCGCTCAAACCAGAACTTAGTTGCCTGATCGAGGATAAGAATCAGAAATCCGAAAGCAATCCAGAGACTGAAGCGGGCGGGCGAAGCGCTCGTCCGCCCGCCCGACCGAGCGGTCGAGCGGGCAGTCTTCGCAGAAGAGACGCTCTTCGCCATTTATGCGAAGAGGCGCTTTTCGCCGGCGCCGAAGAGATTGGAGACGCAGCGCGGGCACAGCGTCGGGTGTTCGGCATTGCTGCCGACGCCCGGCACATAGTGCCAGCAGCGTTCGCATTTCTTTTCGGTCGAAGGCTTGACGGAAACCGTCGTCTCAGCGCCGTCAGCTGCCTTCGTGAGTTTCACTTCACTCATGATCATCACAAAGCGAAGTTCGTCGCCGAGTGATGCGAGCACTTCGTACAAGGGAGAAGCTGCGCAGATTTCTCCCGTGGTCTGCAGGGACGAACCAATCGTACCGCTGGTGCGCTCGTCTTCAATGGCTTTTTGCACATCAGCACGCACGGCGCGGATCTGCGCCCACTTAGCGAGCAGCGCATCAGCATCCTTTACTTCGGGGAGCTTGAGGAACGTTTCCGTAAAGATCGTTTCATCGGCATTCGGCGAGAAGAGCTTGAAGGCTTCTTCGGCTGTGAAGGAGAGGATCGGAGCGATAAGACGCAGGAGCATCGCCGTGATGAGATAGAGCGCGGTCTGCGCGGATCTGCGGGCAAAACTCTGGGCGCCGGTCGTATAGAGGCGGTCTTTGAGTACGTCGAGGTAGAAGCTCCCCAGATCGGTCGAGGC
>OGHK01000979.1_pt1 | contig 26964 bp, 28 predicted proteins | sample 1571411 | NCBI WGS metagenome assembly OGHK01 (sample SAMEA2582043, study PRJEB24529) | metagenome | biome: Human gut stool | place: China | collected 2011 | reverse complement strand
TAACAGGAATGCTGTTGTTTACAACATTCCGTATCTGAAAAGATAAAAAGATATTATTTTCTAAAAAGTATTTTTAGAAAATAATATCTTTTTTAATTTAGGACTTGACTTTACCATATGTTTTGTGGTAAAGTATGAAATGGTCATTTTTGGAGAGGTGTGTCCAAAAATACCGGAATATATAGGCAGAGCAAAGTAGGGAAGGAGGATTTGACATGAAGGTTAGATCATCAGTTAAACCAATTTGTGAAAAATGCAAAATTATTAGAAGAAAAGGTAGTATCAGAGTAATCTGTGAGAACCCGAAGCACAAACAGCGTCAGGGATAGGCATTGAACACTTAATGAATGCAAGCGTAAGCGAAGCATGAATTTAGTGAGAAAGCCCATCCGGAGACTTAGCGAGGTCTTTTCGAGCTTAGTCAAGAGATGTATCAGAATGTGCAAGAAAAGCGGCTGACAGCATGACACGCCAGGAGGTGTGTGGAGCTGTTTAATATACAGTAAGGATACACCGCATCTGTCCGCAGGTACCGACAGAGCGTGTGGTCTGGGCATCTGACAGGCGTTTGTCGTCTTTCTATTAAAGAGGGAAGATGCTATTGTATATTGCTTATAATACCCGGCATTTGCATTGGCGGATGAGAGTATGATCCGTGCCGGGAAAGGGTATGTAGTTTCCGTACATGCCTGGGCTGGGATATCGGAAGGATACATTCCGGTAGGATGCAGCAGTAAATGAGTTACACCAGACTTCATTTATAAATAGAAGATACTCATTTCGCATTCGCAGCCTCAATTAGGGACAATGAACAAGAAAACCAGAAAAGAAAATGGAGGAAAGACACATGGCTCGTATTGCAGGTGTAGACTTACCAAGAGACAAACGTGTAGAAATCGGTCTTACTTATATCTACGGAATCGGTAGAACAAGTGCAGAACGTATCTTAAAGGATGCAGGAGTTAATCCTGACACTCGTGTAAGAGATCTTACAAGTGAAGAAGTAAAGAAAATCAGCGCAGTGATCGATGAGACTCAGGTTGTAGAAGGTGATCTTAGAAGAGAGATCCAGCTCAACATCAAGAGACTTAAAGAGATCGGATGCTACCGTGGAATCCGTCATAGAAAAGGACTTCCGGTACGTGGACAGAAGACTAAGACTAATGCAAGAACATGCAAAGGTCCTAAGAGAACTGTAGCAAATAAGAAGAAATAATATCGTATAAAATAAAGAAAGTAGGTTAGTTTAAATGGCTAAGAGAGTTGCGAAAAAAGTAACAAAAAAACGTGTCAAGAAAAACGTTGAACGCGGACAGGCACATATTCAGTCATCATTCAACAATACAATTGTTACACTGACTGACGCTCAGGGAAATGCTCTTTCATGGGCAAGTGCAGGCGGTCTGGGATTTAGAGGTTCAAGAAAATCTACTCCATATGCAGCACAGATGGCAGCTGAGACAGCAGCTAAAGCAGCATTAGTACATGGTCTTAAGACAGTAGATGTATTCGTAAAAGGACCGGGATCAGGAAGAGAAGCAGCAATCCGTGCACTTCAGGCATGCGGAATTGATGTAGTAAGCATCAAGGACGTAACACCGGTACCGCACAACGGATGTCGTCCACCGAAACGCAGAAGAGTGTAATTATACTCTGCTGTATAAGAAAAGCAGTTATTTAATAGTAAATGTTGACGCAGCGGCATGAGTACCGCTGGCATGTATAATATTAGGAGGATAGAAATGGCAGTAAATAGAGTTCCTGTTCTTAAAAGATGCCGTTCATTAGGAATGGATCCGATTTACCTCGGAATCAATAAGAAATCTAACAGACAGTTAAAAAGAGCAAACAGAAAGATGAGCGAGTATGGTCTTCAGCTTCGCGAGAAACAGAAAGCAAAATTCATCTACGGTGTTCTTGAAAAACCTTTCAGAAACTACTATGCAAAGGCAAAACAGCAGGAAGGAATGACAGGTGAAAACCTTATGATCATCCTTGAGTCAAGACTTGACAACGTTGTTTTCCGTCTTGGACTTGCTAGAACAAGAAAAGAAGCTAGACAGATCGTTGATCACAAGCACGTTCTTGTAAACGGCAAACAGGTTAACATCCCATCTTACCTTGTAAAGGCTGGAGATGTTATTGAAATCAAAGAGAACAAAAAAGGTTCACAGAGATACAAAGAGATTCTTGAAGCTACAGCTGGAAATATGGTACCAGAGTGGCTTGAGGCAGACGCTGAGAATCTTAGAGGTACAGTAAAAGAGCTTCCTAACAGAGAAGCAATTGATGTACCGGTTGACGAGATGCTTATCGTCGAGCTGTATTCTAAATAATAATTATGATTTGAAAGGATTGCGCAGGCTATTATGCAGGGCAATCCTAACTAATCTGAATAAGTTGATTAGATACAGTTTTGTACCCCCTCAACATATATTAAGCCCATAAGGAGGGTCTGTGTAGTGTTTGATTTTAATAAACCGAATATTGAAATTACAGATGTTTCAGATGACAAGAAATACGGAAGATTTGTCGTAGAACCGCTGGAGAGAGGATACGGAACTACGCTTGGTAACGCGCTGAGAAGAATTATGCTTTCTTCCCTGCCGGGAGCAGCAGTTAGTTCTGTGAAAATCGACGGTGTACTGCACGAGTTCAGTTCCATCCCGGGTGTTAAAGAAGATGTGACAGAGATCATCATGAACTTGAAATCTCTGGCTATCAAGAACACATCTGAGTCTGATGAAGTGAAGACAGCTTATATCGAGTTTGAAGGAGAAGGCGTTGTAACAGGTGCTGATATCCAGTGTGACTCTGATATTGAGATTGTAAACCCGGAGCAGGTAATTGCTACATTAAGCGGTGGCAAAGACAGCAAGCTTTACATGGAACTTACAATCACTAAAGGTAGAGGATATGTAAGCTCAGATAAGAATAAAACAGAAGATATGCCAATCGGTGTTCTTCCGATCGATTCTATCTATACACCGATCGATCGTGTTAACCTGACAGTTCAGGATACACGTGTAGGTCAGGTTACAGATTATGACAAACTGACACTTGATGTCTGGACAAAAGGTACAATGGCTCCTGATGAGGCTGTCAGCCTTGCAGCAAAAGTGTTAAGTGAGCATCTGAAACTCTTCATCGACCTGTCAGAGGTAGCTCAGCAGGCAGAAGTTATGATTGAGAAAGAGGATGACGAGAAAGAAAAAGTTCTTGAGATGAGCATTGATGAACTTGAACTTTCTGTTCGTTCTTACAATTGTCTGAAGAGAGCCGGAATCAACACAGTTGAAGAGCTCACAAACAAGACTCCGGAAGACATGATGAAGGTTCGTAACCTTGGTCGCAAGTCTCTCGAAGAAGTTCTTGCAAAACTGAAAGAACTCAATCTGGAACTGAACCACGGAGAAGAATAATATTTTATATCCGTACTATGATAAATTATCAGGACACTTATGTCCTGCACAGGCTGTGATTACAGTTTTGTTAATTGCAGCCCGCTGAAGATTGAATATCCTGGTGGTAAGCCCGAAGAGCACAGCAGGAGCATTTGATTAGTAAGCCCGAAGATGCATAACCAAATGTTAATTAATGGAGGAAATTTGAAATGGCAAAGTATAGAAAACTTGGCAGAACAGCAAGCCAGAGAAAAGCTTTACTTAGAAACCAGGTAACAGCACTTCTTAACAACGGAAAGATCGTTACAACAGAAGCTAAGGCAAAAGAGATCCGTAAGCAGGCAGAAAGCCTGATCGCTCTTGCTGTAAAAGAGAAAGATAACTTCGAAGAAGTTACAGTAATGGCTAAAGTAGCACGTAAAGATGCTGATGGCAAACGTGTGAAAGAAGTTGTTGACGGTAAGAAAGTTACTGTTTATGACGAAGTTGAGAAGACAATCAAAAAAGATAAGCCAAGCAGACTGCACGCTAGACGTCAGATGCTGAAAGTTCTCTTCCCTGTTAAAGAAGGCGAGAAGAGAAACATGAAAGATGTTGACATGGTTGCAAAACTCTTTGATGAGATCGCTCCAAAATATGCTGATCGTAACGGTGGTTACACAAGAATCGTAAAGATTGGTCAGCGTAAAGGTGACGCAGCTATGGAAGTTCTGATCGAGCTTGTTTAATCTATTTTGAATTTATAGCTGAACTTAGACTCCCATGTAGGATGAATGTCCTGCATGGGAGTTTTTATATATTAGGAAAGTTCTATCCTAATATATAAAAAACACTCCGCTTGGGATGTGTCAAAACTGTTCGCTGTCAAGAAAAAAATCATTTTTGTAAAAAGTGCACAACTGATGTTAAAAAAATAACGTTAAAACTTTAACGAAAGGTACATTGACAATTAATTAACGAACCAGTATACTATTAACTGTAATCGGGAAACATAAAAACAACCCGATCGGATAAAACTTGCAGGTTACAAAAACAGTGACTATAAAAATGATTTATTCAAGTACAGGAGGAATACTCAGATGGCAAAGAAAGAGGCGGCAAAAACTGTAGAGACAAAGACAGTAAATACCGGATTCGTTGATAACGTAGAAGCTCTTGAAGCAAAAATGAAAGAAATGCGCGAAGCACAGAAAATCTTCGCTACATTTACACAGGAGCAGGTTGACAAAATCTTCTATGAAGCAGCTATGGCAGCAAACAAGCAGCGTATCCCGCTTGCAAGACTTGCAGTAGAAGAAACTCAGAGAGGTATTCTCGAGGATAAGGTTATCAAAAACCATTACGCAGCAGAGTATATTTACAACGCATACAAAGATACAAAGACATGTGGTGTTGTAGAAGAAGATAAGGCTTTCGGAATCAAAAAGATTGCAGAGCCAATCGGACTTGTTGCAGCAGTTATCCCTACAACAAACCCTACATCAACAGCAATCTTCAAAACACTGATCTGCTTAAAGACGAGAAATGCAATCATCATCAGCCCACACCCGGCTGCTAAGGCATCTACAATCGCAGCAGCTAAAGTTGTTCTTGATGCAGCAGTTAAGGCAGGAGCTCCGGAAGGAATCATCGGATGGATCGATGCTCCGTCACTGGAACTTACAAACACAGTAATGAGAGATGCAGACATCATCCTTGCAACAGGTGGTCCTGGAATGGTTAAAGCAGCTTACTCTTCAGGAAAGCCGGCACTCGGAGTTGGAGCTGGTAACACACCGGTTATCATCGACGACACAGCAGATGTAAGAATGGCAGTTAACTCAATCATCCACTCTAAGACATTTGACAATGGTATGATCTGTGCTTCTGAGCAGTCTGTAACAGTACTTGAAAGCGTATATGAAGAAGCAAAGAAAGAATTCCAGTATAGAGGATGCTACTTCCTGAAACCAGGTGAGGAGCTTGACAAAGTTCGTAAGACAATCATCATCAACGGTGCACTGAACAGTAAGATCCCAGGAAAATCAGCTTATGAAATCGCTCAGATGGCAGGCGTTGATGTACCGAAGAATACAAAGATCCTGATCGGAGAAGTTGAATCTGTAGATATCTCAGAAGAATTTGCACATGAGAAATTATCACCGGTACTTGGTATGTACAAAGCCAAAACATTTGATGAGGCGCTTGAGAAAGCAGCTCAGCTTGTAGCAGACGGTGGATATGGACATACATCTTCCCTCTACGTACATCCGGCAGAGACAGAGAAGATTGCAAAACATGCAGCAGCAATGAAGACTTGTCGTGTACTGATCAACACACCTTCTTCTCACGGTGGAATCGGAGACCTTTATAACTTCAAGATGGCTCCGTCCCTTACACTTGGATGTGGATCATGGGGTGGAAACTCTGTATCAGAGAACGTAGGAGTAAAACATCTGCTTAACATCAAGACAGTTGCAGAGAGGAGAGAAAATATGCTGTGGTTCAGAACACCTGAGAAAGTTTACTTCAAGAAAGGTTCTATGCCGGTTGCACTGGATGAGCTTGGAACAGTAATGCACAAGAAGAAAGCATTTATCGTAACTGACTCTTTCCTTTACAAGAACGGATATGTAAAACCAATCGAAGATAAATTAGATGAAATGGGAATCCAGCATACATGCTTCTTCGAGGTAGCACCAGACCCGACACTTCAGTGTGCACGCAAGGGTGTTGACCAGATGAGACAGTTCGAGCCAGATACAATCATCGCTCTTGGTGGTGGATCTGCAATGGACGCTGCTAAGATCATGTGGATCATGTATGAGCATCCGGAAGCAAACTTCGAAGATATGGCTATGGACTTCATGGACATCCGTAAGAGAGTATTTACATTCCCTAAGATGGGAGAGAAAGCTTACTTCGTAGCTATTCCAACATCTTCAGGAACAGGTTCTGAGGTAACACCATTCGCAATCATCACAGACGCTGACACAGGTGTTAAATGGCCAATCGCTGACTACGCTCTGCTTCCAAACATGGCAATCGTAGACGTAGACAACATGATGACACAGCCGAAGGGACTGACAAGTGCTTCAGGTATCGACGTTATGACACATGCAATCGAGGCATATGTATCTATCATGGCTACAGATTACACAGATGGTCTTGCTATGAAGGCTGTTAAGCTTGTATTCGAGAACCTTCCATCTGCATATGAGAACGGAGCAAACGATCCGAAGGCTCGTGAAGAAATGGCAAACGCTTCCTGTATGGCTGGTATGGCATTCGCAAATGCATTCCTTGGTGTTAACCACTCCATGGCTCATAAGCTTGGTGCTTTCCACCACCTGCCACACGGTGTTGCTAACGCAGTAATCCTTACAGAGGTTATGAGATACAACGCAGCAGAAGTTCCGACAAAGATGGGAACATTCTCACAGTATCAGTACCCACATGCACTTGCAAGATACGCAGAACTCGGACGTTTCGCAGGATGCACAGGTAAAGATGATAAAGAAGTATTTGAGAACTTCATCGCTAAGCTTGAAGAACTCAAAGAGAAGATTGGAATCAAGAAGACAATCAAAGATTACGGTATCGATGAGAAGTACTTCCTTGATACACTTGATGAAATGTCAGAGCAGGCATTCAACGATCAGTGTACAGGAGCTAACCCAAGATACCCACTCATCCAGGAGATCAAAGATCTGTACCTGAAATGCTACTACGGAAAATAAATTGCATTGCATAAGCAGGCATATGACCGTTAGAATCTAAAATATACGAGAGAGATAGAATGATGTTGAAAAGCATTGTTCTATCTCTTTTTTTACGCGAGCAACGAGCCAAAGTCTGTGCTTGCACAAGACCTTGGCGACTGCCGCGATAACTTGGAAAATAGAGTTTTTGAGTTTTCCAAGTATACGCGAGCAACGAGCTAGAGTCTGTAATTGTTAAGAAATAGACAATGTATAGCGGGTAAAAAAACTTGTTAAAAACTGCACAAACTTGCGCTGAAGGGGTTTTATTTTTTGAAATTAAGAGATATAATGACATCATCAAAACAAAGCAGGAGCCGAAAGGCAAGAGGAACAGCTCCGCAGATCCTGAGATAAAATAAGAGCAGACAAGCAGGTGTGTTCAAGATATAAGGAGGTCTATATTATGAAGTTAGAAGAAAAAAATCTCATCGTGAAACGTGCTTACAAATCAGTTTACAAATGTGATGACTACATTGTGAAGGTTTTTAATGAAGGACATCCGAAGTCAGATGTATTTAATGAGGCTCTGAATACTGCAAGAGTAGAAGAGACAGGTTTGGACATTCCGAAGGTAAAAGAAGTAACTCAGATTGATGGAAAGTGGGCAATTGCGATCGAGTACAAAGCAGGTAAGACACTTGAGGACATGATGGAATCTGATAGGAAGAATCTGGAAAAATATATGGAAGACTTTGTTGATCTCCAGTTACAGGTTCAGAGTAAGAAATCACCGCTTCTGAAAGGAATGAAAGATAAATTAGCTCGTCAGATCAATGGATTGAAAGATCTTGATGCGACTACACGTTATGAGCTTATGACAAGACTTGAGAGTATGCCAAAGCATAATAAAGTATGCCATGGAGACTTTAATCCGAGTAATGTGATCGTAGGAAAGAATGGAAAGATGACAGTGGTTGACTGGGCTCATGCAACACAGGGAAATGCAAGTGCAGATGCAGCAATGACATATCTTCTCTTTGCACTGAAGGATCAGAAAGTAGCAGACCTTTACTTAAAACTGTTCTGCAAGAAGAGCGATACAGCAATGCAGTATGTGCAGCAGTGGCTTCCGATTGTTGCAGCAGCACAGTTGTCTAAAGAAAATGAACTTGAGAAAGATTTCCTGATGAGATGGATTGATGTTGTTGATTATCAGTAGAAAATAGAGTTGTTTCTAAAAAAAGAAGCACTGGAAGATCAAAATGAAATCTTCCGGTGCTTCTTAGTCTTTTTATTATTTACCAACTCGTAAAGAAAACGTTATCGCCAATTACGACACCGGTTCTGGTTGTCGATGGTGCGTACAGGAAGTAATAACAGTCGGCTACAGAGGCAAGACGAGCTCCGTTGATCGCATCCTGTGCAACCTGGATAGAAAGACTTCGTGGACCTTGCTTTAATACACGGTCTAAGGAACCTGTCCATACAGGAGCAAACTGTCCTTTGGCATAGATGACATCATGAATAGAATTCGGAAAGCGGCTGCTATATACACGATTCATAATGACTGTAGCAACTGCAAGCATAGAATCGTAATCATAGTGGGCCTCACATTGCAGAATTGCTGCAAGAAGTGTAAGGTCATCAGACGCAATGGCAGATCCGGAACTATTGGAGCCACCAGAAGAACTTGAACTTCCGGAGGATGAGGAACCTGAATTACCGGAGTTCCCAGAGGAACTGGAAGTATTCGTTTTGTTCGTGCTGGCAGCAGCCTCAGCTTTTGCAGCAGCTTCAGCTTTCGCAGCAGCTTCCGCCTGTTTCCTGGCTTCTTCTGCCTGACGAGCTGCCTCTTCTTCTTTGGCTTTCTGTAGTTTTGCATTCACCTCATTCAAATTAGTAGAAGTTGCAGCAGCTTTTGCCTGTAATTGTGTCTGCTGTGTCTGCAATTGGTTCTGTAAATCTTTCATGGAATCCTGTTGTGCTTCCAGGTCTGCTTTCTGATCAGCAATCTGCTGGTGAACATCTTTCAGATTGTTCAGCGCTTTGCGGTCGTAGTTACTTAAATTTTCAATAAAATCAGCTTTGTTTAGAAAATCTGACATATTTTCTGCTGAGAAAAGCATCTCGAGCATTGTAGCACTTCCGTGCTCGTACATATATTTGATACGGCTTTTCATATCTTCATACTGCTGATCTTCATTTTTCTGCGCTTTCTCAAGATCATCCTGTGTTTTGTCTATATCACTGTTGAGGATCTCAACCTGCATTTCAGTATCAGATATCTTCTCGCTCAAGGTGAGGATATCCTGGTTGATGCCTTTTAATTCGTTCTCAAGGGCAGAGGTCTGGTTTTGCAGATTGTCTATCGTGTCTGTAGCATAGACTGGAAGTGCAGAAAATACAATTGCAAGGGAACAAATGAGCGCAGTGCCCGTATGTAACTTGCTTTTTTTGTAAAATGCCATAATCTCAATATCCTTTCTTTAAATGACATTGCATAGTTGTCGAAAACCTATTATACTATAAAACAGAGAATTAATCAAATTGGCACGGAATATTTTATGATTGTTTTACGAAAAGATTAAAAAGATGTTGCTTTTTGTAACAATTGACGGATAGAAAATACAGAAGATAAGGAAAAAAGTATGGAAAAAAAGGAAATTAAGATTGTTGGATTAGATCTCGATGGAACACTTCTTACAGATAAGAAAGAACTTCTTCCTTATACGAAGAATGTGATCAAAGAGGCGCTGAAGAATGGTACAGTTGTTCTTGTTGCAACCGGAAGACCATGGACAGGAGTTCCAGAGGAATTACGTGAGCTTCCGGGGATGGATTATGCACTGACTGCTAATGGGGCAAGGATTATTGAGACGAGAACCGGAAAGGTACTGGAAGAACATCTGTTATCCAAAGAAGCAGCAAAAAAAGCAATTGCAATCGGAAGAAAATATGATACTCTGTTGGAAGTTTATTTTGATGGGCAGGGATATGCTCAAAAAGATGAGATCGCGCAAGTGAGAAAGTATCATAAGAATCCGAACATGTGGGATTATTTTCTGAGAACACGAATAGCGGTAGACAGACTGGAAGATCTGCTGGATGAAAAAGAAGGGGATCTCGACAAAGTACAGATGTTGTTTGCAGATATGGAAGAGAGAGAAGAGGCGTGGAAAGAGCTGGAGCGAGAAGGCGTCTTTGAACTGGTTGGCTCTCTTCAATATAATATAGAAATCAATGCAGTTGGTGTGAATAAAGGAACCGGACTTGTGAATCTTGGTAAGATGCTTGGAATCAGGCGGGAAGAGATCATGGCGTGTGGGGATGGCGATAATGATATCGCAATGCTCAAAGAAGTTGGATTTGGGGTTGCCATGGCGAATGCCGAAGAAAAGGTCAAAGCTGTAGCTGATTATATTACAGAGAGCAATAATGATGAGGGAGCCGCAAAGGCTATCGAGAAGTTTGTTCTGAAACGAGGAGGGGAATTATGTTAGAGGTATTAAAGGTTATCATTTTAGGAATTGTGCAAGGAATCACAGAGTGGCTTCCAATCAGTAGCACAGGTCATTTGATTCTGGTGGAACAGCTTATTCAGCTGAAACAGAGCGAGGCATTTACGAACATGTTCAATGTGGTGATCCAGTTCGGATCTATTATGGCGGTCGTAGTAATTTATTTCCATAAGCTGAATCCATTTTCACCGACGAAGACGGAGAAACAAAAGAAGATGACAATTCAGTTATGGATTAAAGTAGTGATCGGAACAATTCCGGCACTGATCGGAGGAGTGTTGCTGAACGACCTGATTGAATCAAAACTGAGTAATGCATATGTTGTTGCATTGATGCTGATCGTTTATGGTATTTTATTCATTATAATTGAAAAACGTAATGAGACAAGAGAACCGAAAGTAAAAAGACTCTCCCAGCTTTCTGTGAAGACAGTTCTTCTGATCGGAGTCTTCCAAATGATGGCGATGATCCCTGGGACATCCAGATCCGGAGCAACAATCGTAGGAGCACTGGCACTTGGGGTTTCAAGAGGTGTGGCAGCAGAATTTACATTCTTCCTGGCAATTCCGGTTATGTTCGGAGCAAGTGCACTGAAGTTGTTTAAATTCGGTTTGGCATTTACCCCAATGCAGGTATTCCTGCTTCTTCTTGGAATGATCGTATCCTTTGCAGTATCTGTTATAGCGATCAAGTTCCTGATGAAATATATCAAGAACCATGACTTCAAAGCATTTGGATATTACAGAATCGTACTTGGTATTATTGTATTTTTATTCTTTGGTATTCAGGCTTTATTCAAATAAGGTATGTATTATTGAATAGAGTGCAGTGTGTTTTACTGTTCACAGTTATTGTGAACAGTAAAATTTTGTATTTCCAAAAGAAATCGTGCATAATTACGTCTTGCATTTTATGAAAAGCATGTTATAATTATTAACATGTTTTGAATTTTTATGCAGAGAAAAGAGGAGGAGCTTAAGATGAAGAAGTTTTTATCAGTATTTCTTACTGCAGCATTAGCAGTCAGCATGCTGGCAGGTTGTGGTAGTAAGAACGAAACAGTAACAGCAAAGGTAATCGATATTGACCTTACAAATGAAGAATATGCATTTGGTGTGGACAAGAATCAGCCGGAACTTCTTGAGAAGACAAATGAGTTTATTGCAAAGATCAAATCAGACGGAACACTTGATGAGATCTGCAAAAAGTATTTCTCAGACGGAGAGCCGGAAGCAGTAAAATCAGCAACACTTGATACATCTAAGGATCAGTTGGTTGTAGCTACAAATGCAGCATTCGAGCCATTTGAGTATACAAAGGGTGAAGATTATTATGGAATCGACATGGAGATCGCAAAGCTTCTTGCTGATGAACTTGGAAAAGAGCTTGTAATCGAGAACATGGATTTTGATGCAGTTTGTCTGTCTGTAAGCCAGCAGAAATGTGATATTGCTATGGCAGGACTTACAATCAATGAAGAGAGAGAAGAATATGTTACATTTACAGATTCTTACTATTCAGCATCACAACGTTTGATCGTTCCAAGCAATGTTACAACATTCGATGATTGCAAGACAGCAGATGACGTTGCAGCTAAGCTTGCTGAGACAAAATCATCTGACCAGATCGGTGTTCAGCAGGGAACAACAGGTCAGTACTATGTTGAAGGAAGCGAAGATTGGGACTTTCCGGGACTTCCGGCAAAATGTGTGACATACAAGAGCGGATCACTTGCAGTACAGGATATGCTCAATGGAAATATTAAGTATGTGATCATTGATGCAGCACCGGCAGCAGCAATCACAGAAGCAATCAACGCAGTTCAGTAAGAGTATTTACTAAGAATTTACAGGCAGTAAAATAACAGAATTTATTAACGAGGGAAATACAGGCAGAAGATGATGCATGCATTTTCCTCTTTTTGGAGAAAGGAAACAAATGGGGAATTTTAGTCAGAAAGTAGACAAATTTATTGATATATTTCTGAATCAGAATGGCTATGTGAAAGTAGTTCAGGGACTGCAGAATACTTTGCTGATCGCAATCTGTGGTTTGATTATCGGTATTGTGATCGGTACTTTGATCGCTACAGTCCGTGTGATTCCGAAATATAAAACTCTTCCGAGAGTATTGAATCATATTTGCAGCTTTTACGTTGCATTATTCAGAGGAACTCCTATGGTAGTTCAGCTCCTTATCTTTTATTATGTACTCCTTCCGATTTTTGGGGTGAAGATTACCGGAGTACAGGTTTCTATGGTTGTATTTGGTCTGAATAGTGGTGCATATATTTCAGAGATCATGCGAAGCGGAATCCAGTCTGTCGATCCGGGACAGATGGAAGCCGGAAGAGCAGTCGGACTCAGTTTTGGAACAAGTATGATGAAGATTGTGATTCCGCAGGCTGTAAAGAACATTCTTCCGACACTTGGAAATGAGTTCATTTCTCTTATTAAAGAGACATCTGTAGTAAGCTTTGTCGGTGCAGCTGACCTTTATGTTGCATTTAACTATATCGGAAGTAACAGCTACGAATTCATGGTACCGTACCTTGTAATGGCGTTAATCTACATTGCACTTGTGCTTGTGATCACATTACTTGTTAAATTATTAGAAAGGAGCCTGAAGAAGAGTGATAGACGTAATTAATCTGCAAAAAAGCTTTGGGGACAAAGAGATTCTGAAGGGAATCAATGTTACGATCAATAAAGGCGATATCGTTGCGGTGCTCGGACCATCCGGCTCCGGTAAAAGTACATTTTTACGATGCCTGAACTGTATGGAAGACCCGACAGGCGGAAGTATTATCTTCAATGGTGTTGATATCGCAGATATGAAGGTTGATATTAATCAGCATCGCCGCCATATGGGAATGGTTTTCCAGCATTTCAATCTTTATAATAATAAGACAGTTCTTCAGAATGTCATGATGGCACCTGCATATCTAAGATGTAAGGACATTGATAAGGCAAAGAAAAAGAATCGTATGATCAAATTTAAAAATATGTTCCGTGGAAGTGACAAGAAGGAAGAGCTGATTCCAATCACTGAGACAAAGGATCAGATTAAGAAAGAAGTAAAAGAGCAGGCAATGGCTCTTTTGAAGAGAATCGGCCTGGAAGACAAAGCGGATGTGTATCCGTCTACACTTTCCGGTGGACAGAAACAGCGTGTTGCGATTATCCGTTCCATGGCTATGAATCCTGACGTGATTCTTTTTGATGAGCCAACTTCAGCACTTGATCCGGAAATGGTAGGGGAAGTTCTTGAGCTGATGAAAGATCTGGCAAAAGAGGGAATGACAATGGTTGTTGTTACTCATGAGATGGGATTCGCCCGTGAGGTTGCTTCAAGAGTTCTTTTCATTGATGACGGTCAGATTAAGGAAGAAGCTGCCCCGGCAGAATTCTTTGAACATCCGAAAGATCCAAGACTTCAAGAGTTCCTTTCAAAGATTCTTTAAAAGAAAAATATTTTATCTATAGAATATCTGTTTGGTATTGTGTTACAATATTAAACAGATATTTTTATATATAAGGAAATCGTATTGAATGAAATGTAATGAAAAGGAAAATTGCAAAGTAGAATTTGGGGAATGTGAGAGATTACATGATATGGTAGAACCTCTTGTCGAATGGTTTCGGGAGAATCAGAGAGATCTTCCATGGCGGAAGCATGTGAATGCGTATCGGGTCTGGATTTCAGAGATTATGCTGCAGCAGACGAGAGTGGAAGCTGTTAAATCTTATTACACACGATTCCTGGAAGAACTGCCGGATATCAAAGCGTTGGCTGAAGTGCCGGAAGACAGACTGCTTAAGCTGTGGGAAGGACTTGGCTACTACAACAGGGCGAGGAATTTAAAGGCAGCAGCACAACAGGTGATGGAAGAATATAATGGTGTATTCCCGGATACATTTGAAGAGATAAAAAAGTTGAAGGGAATTGGCAGTTATACAGCCGGTGCGATCAGCTCGTTTGTTTATCATCAGCAGAAACCAGCGGTAGATGGCAATGTCTTTCGTGTGGTTACAAGGCTTCTGGAAGACAGTGATGACATTATGAAAGCAAGTACAAGGACAAAGATAGAACGTATGCTTGAACAGGTGATTCCGGCAGAGGCACCGGGAGATTTTAATCAAGGATTGATCGAACTTGGGGCAATCGTCTGTCTGCCGAATGGAGAACCAAAGTGTGAGAGCTGTCCGATAAGGGAATTTTGTCTTGCATATCAGGATGAATGTCAGATGGACTATCCGGTCAAGAAAAAGGCGAAAGAGCGAAGGATCGAGAAAAGAACGATTCTAAGATTCTGTGATAATGAGGAAATTGCGATTCGCAAAAGACCGGGAAAAGGACTCCTTGCAGGATTGTATGAATTTCCTAATGTAGAGGGACATTTGACACAAAAAGAAGTTATAGAATATGCAAAAGAGTCAGGTCTTACGCCGGTGCGCGTGAAGAAGCTGCCAAAGGCGAAGCACATTTTCAGTCATGTGGAATGGCATATGACCGGATATGAGATTTTGGTGGATGAGTTGGAAAAAGAATTTCAGAATCCTGAGATCATATTTGCAGGAAAGAAGGACCTGGAGAAAAATTATGCAATTCCGAGTGCATTTTCTGCATATTTATAAATGAAGAGGATGAGAATATTGTGGTAGCTGAAAATAAAAATAGAGCCCACTCTGTTTTGTTGAAAAAAAAGGCGAAATATGTTATAATATCTCTTATAGTTTAAAATGCATACGGGAGAGTTTTAGCAGAAATGAGTACAAAAACAGAATTATCGAAGCAGCAGAAAAAATCACAGGAAACAAAGGAAAAAATCTTTCAGGCAGCGAAGAAGATTCTTCGGAAGAGTGGATATGAAAAATTGTCGATCAAGAATATCTGTGAAGAAGCAGGTGTGTCGAACGGAAGTTTCTATCATCATTTTAAGACAAAAGATGATTTGCTGTCTTATTATATAGAAGATCAGCCTACGATGGGACCGGATCTGTTGGAGGCACCGAAAAGTCTGGAAGATGTAAAGGACGGAATTGTCCGTGTTTATTTGAATTATGTAGCTTATTGCCGTGAGCTTGGTGTAGAATTTATGGCAGGGTATTATGATACAAAGAATCAGGCATTGAATCCGGCGATAAGAACAGAACGTCCATATCCGATCGTGACAGTACAGGCTTATGTAGAGCAGGCTGCGAAGGATGGGATTATTAACGTTAGAGAAAGTATTGACGAATTTACAACAGATATCCGGATGATCGTGATCGGAAATGTATTTGAATGGTGTCTGAGAGAGGGAAATGCTGATTTCGAAGGCAACATGAGTCGTTCTCTAAGGCGATATCTGGACAGTACACTGGAGGAAGGTTGATGATTTATCACTTTATTGTGAATCCGCGGGCTCGTTCAGGGCTTGGCGAGATGCTGTGGAAACAGCTGGAACCTGAGTTGTGCAGAAAAAGAATCGATTATCAGATTCATCTGACAACAAAGAAAAAGGATGCAGGAAAGATCGCATCAGAGATTACGGAAGATGGTCAGGAGCACATGTTTGTTGTTCTTGGAGGCGACGGTACACTCAATGAAGTATTAAGCGGAATTAAATCACTGGAAAAGGTGACGTTGGGATATATTCCGATCGGGTCAAGTAATGATTTTGCAAGAGGAACAGGAATTCCGGGAGATCCTTTTGAAGCATTGGACACAATTCTTTCACCCAAAAAGGTTGAAAAGATGGATATCGGTGTGCTAAAAAGGGAAGGGAAAGGAAGAAGATTTGCAGTAAGTGCAGGGATTGGATTTGATGCTGCTGTCTGTCATGAAGTATGCGTTTCGAAATGGAAACGTGTGTTAAATCTTCTGAAAATTGGAAAGCTGAGTTATGCGGTTGTGGCAATGGATCGTATTATAAAGGATCGGCCAGTAAAGCTTGAACTGACAATGGATGATGGAAGCACGAAAGTGTTTGAAAAGACTTATTTTGCAGCATTTATGAATCTTCCATACGAGGGTGGTGGATTCAAATTCTGTCCCGAGGCTTTTGGAAGTGATGGATTTCTTGATATTATGGTTGTGGCAAATCTGTCAAAGTTTAAAATTTTGTGTTTGCTTCCAACCGCTTTTTCAGGAAATCATACAAGATTTAAAGGTGTGACGACATTGAAATGTCGCAGTGCAAAAGTAGTAACAGATCGTGCACTGCCGTTACATACAGATGGAGAACCTTCCTTTTTATCAAAAGAGATAGAAGTCTCACTGGAAAAAGAAAAACTTAATGTGATCGTTGAATAGAAGAAAGGAGATGAAACAGGATGCATGTAGGGATTGTTTTAGTGGTTATATTATGTATGGTAATAGGACTGCTGGCTTTTTTAATCTTTCTGCTGGCGCCAAGACTGTCTGGCAGAAAAAGAGTGCATCCGTTTCTTGGCGTAAAGTGGGCGCATAGAGGACTTCATGATAAGAAGCGTGGGATTCCGGAAAATTCATTTCCGGCGTTTCGTGCGGCAATCGAAGCCGGAGATGGAATAGAACTGGATGTTCATCTGACAAAGGATGGACAGTTGGTGGTTTTTCATGATGATACATTTGAAAGAATCTGTGGAAGACGGGGCAGAGTGGAAGATACTTCATATGAAGAGATGCAGAAGTACAGACTTGCGGAGACAAAAGAGAGGATTCCACTATTGTCAGAAGTACTGCAGCTGGTAGATGGAAAGGTGCCACTTCTGATCGAGGTGAAACTTCCTAACACAGATACAAAGATTTGCAGAAAATTGGATGAAGAATTGCGAAAATATCATGGCGAATACATGATCCAATCCTTTAACAGCCTGGTACTTCGCTGGATGAAGAAGCATCGGAATGAAATCCCAAGAGGACAATTATCTGAGAATCTGACGAAAAACGACAGAACAACGCATTATCTCTTGAGATTTTGTGTAAAATATCTTTTGAGTAACTGTATGTGCAGACCGGATTTTATTTCTTACCGATGGTCGGACAGAAAGAATCCGGGATTATGGCTGAACAGGGTTCTCTTTAAAACGCCGGCAGCGGCATGGACACTACATGGAGAAAAAGATGTTAAGGCGGCAAGAAGAAGCTTTGATATGTATATTTTTGAGATGAGTTAAAGAAGAGACAGATGTTGATAATTCATAAGAAAAAGAAAAGAAATGTTAAAAACTTATGAAGTCGGTTGAGATTGTGTTTTAAAAGTGCTATAATCGAGCCTATCAAAAAAGAACGTTAAATGAGAATAGCGTAGAAGTAGCAAGTGCTGTATCGGTTTGATGAAAAGCGGAGGAGTGTCAGATATGAAATGGAAGACAAAGTTCATAGAGACAATGAAAAGATATAAGCATGCATGGGTGTTTTTATATGCGTTAATCTATATGCCGTGGTTTTGGTTTCTTGAGAAACATGTGACGATGAATTATCATGTGGTGCAGACCGCATTAGATGAAGAAATTCCTTTTATTGAATATTTTATTGTACCGTATATGTTATGGTTTGTATTTATCGCAGCTACATTTTTATACTTTTTCTTTACAGATGTACAGGGATTTTACAAACTGGCGAAGATTTCGTTTGCAGGAATGACAATTTTCCTTATTATTTGTTCCGTCTTTCCGAATGGTCAGGATTTGCGACCGGTTGTGTTTGAACGGGATAACATTTTTGTAGATGCAGTTCGGATGCTGTATCGGACAGATACGTGTACGAATGTATTTCCAAGTCTTCATGTGTTTAATACTCTGTGCGCATGTATTGCAATCCGTAAGAGTCAGGCACTTAAGAAACACAAAGCTGTTTGTATCGGAGCATATGTGCTTGGAGCGTTGATCATAATGGCGACCATGTTCTTGAAGCAGCATTCCGTACTTGATGTGACAGGAGCATTTATTATGGCTTATCTGTTGTATCAGTGGGTATATGCAGAGGAGACGAAGAAAGTTCCGGGATATTCAAAGCGTCCGGTATTTCAGAATAAGTAAGAGTTAGAAAAAGAATTACAGGAAGTGCTTTTGGCTGATGAGGTCAGGGGCACTTTTTAATATATTAGGAAAGTCCTTTCCTAATATATTAAAAACGCTCCGCTAAGGATGCGCACTGCGGCGTACAAAGTAGATGTCGCAAGCGACCGCCGCAGGCGCCAGAATGTGCCAAGGCACATTCTTTATTCCTTTCCTAATATGCTGAAGTTTCTATAGAAAAGCATCTGGGGAAATGTTATAATAAAAACTAGTGAATTACTGTGGGCAGATTAGCCTGACAGTTACGAATAAAGTATTACATGAGATTTAGGAGGACTAGAGCATGAAGAAGGTTATGCTTACTGGTGACAGACCGACAGGAAGATTACACGTAGGACATTATGTGGGTTCCCTGCGTCGTCGTGTTGAATTACAGAATACAGGAGATTTTGATGACATTTTTATTATGATCGCAGATGCACAGGCATTGACTGATAATGCTGATAACCCGGAAAAGGTACGTCAGAATATTATCGAAGTAGCATTAGACTACATGGCTTGTGGATTGGATCCGGAGAAGTCTACTCTGTTTATCCAGTCACAGGTACCGGAACTGACAGAGTTATCATTCTATTATATGAATCTTGTGACAGTCTCAAGACTGCAGAGAAACCCAACTGTAAAGAATGAGATCAAGATGAGAAACTTTGAGGCAAGTATCCCGGTTGGATTCTTCACATATCCGATCAGCCAGGCAGCAGATATTACAGCATTCAAGGCTACTGTTGTACCGGTAGGAGAAGATCAGCTCCCGATGCTTGAGCAGACAAAGGAGATTGTACATAAATTTAATTCCGTTTATGGAGATACACTGATCGATCCGAAGATTCTTCTTCCGGAGAATGAAGCATGCCTTCGTCTCCCGGGAATTGACGGTAAGGCGAAGATGAGTAAGTCTCTGGGTAACTGTATTTATCTGTCAGAGGAATCTGAAGATATTAAGAAGAAAGTATTCAGCATGTTTACTGATCCGAATCATATCCGTGTGGAAGATCCGGGAAGTCTGGAAGGAAATACTGTATTCACATATCTGGATGCATTCTGTAAACCAGAGTATTTTGCGGAATTCCTGCCGGAATATCAGAATCTGGATGAGCTGAAAGCACATTATCAGAGAGGCGGACTTGGAGATATGAAAGTGAAGAGATTCCTGAACAATGTTCTTCAGGCAGAACTGGAGCCAATCCGCAACAGAAGAAAAGAACTTCAGAAAGACATTCCTGCAATCTACGAGATTCTTAAAAAGGGAAGCGAGAAGGCAGAGGCTGTTGCAGCACAGACATTGAAAGAAGTAAAAGATGCAATGAAGATCAATTATTTTGATGATAAGGCACTGATTGAGGCTCAGGCAGAGAGATTTTCAAAATAGAGTGTTGTTAGAACAGTTATAATGGAATTTTAAATCAGGACGGGCGGTGCAAATTTGAGTTTGCTTATATGTGAACTTGAATCCGGCACCGCCTTTGCTTGATTTTGGGCTAATTGTTGGGCGCGTGTGCGGAGAGGATCTTTTGAAGTTAGATTTCCAAAGATGCAAAAAGACTGTAAGGAAATTTCCTTACAGTCTCTATAGCGTGCGATAGAAGATTCGAACTCCCGGCCTTCTGATCCGTAGTCAGACGCTCTATCCAGCTGAGCTAATCGCACATCTTATTTTGTTGTTCTGCTGTGTCGCTCACAACATAAAAGATTATATAACGATGTTCGTAAAATGTCAACACTATTTTTAAAATTTTTTTAAAAATTTTACAGCATTTAATAATACAAAAATGAAATGCAAAAAACAATCAAAGATATCTACGACTATTCTTCTATAATCTGTATTTCAAGATAATCAAAATCAATCTCATCGACAAAGTTGTCTTGATAAAATCTCGCTTTAGCATGCCGTTTGAATTCAGCAATTGTTGAGTCGAGCCAGAGTGGCTTGCTTAGATCAAATTCATAACAAATCTCATCAAGTGCATGAAAAATCTTGTGTGTACGTGTGTCGTCTGTCTCATCGCAGATAACAGTATCGCAAAGCATGCGGTTGTCTTTAAATTCTTTTCCCCATAAACGAAACATAATAGACTCCTTTCCGGCAGCAGAAGAAACTATCTGATCTTCTGAAAATACCTGTCTCTTGTATCCTAACATAAGAAAAACAAAAAGTCATTTCTTTTTTAGAGACTTTTTGGTATAGTGGAACGGTAATGTTACTGTTTGCACATCGTGTGAACAGTAACACGGTAATGGTAACAGCAATATAGTAATTGATAGAATGATTGGAGAGCAGTTATGATTAGAGAATGTACAGAGACAGACAGAGAAATACTGGGAAGTTATCTGGAAGAAGACAGTTATGGACAGGCAATCTTTCATCTGATTGATGAATTCGGATTTGAACAGAAATTCCAGTCCGTTTATATGGATATTGAAGAAGAACAGTGCAAAGGTGTTTATCTTATGATTTACAAAAATGTACTGCTTTATTCGAAAGAGAACCAGGTGGAAATTGATTTCCTGGAGCAGATGCTCTCTGTGCTTGTGCCGGAGATGGTGATTGGACGAAAGGATAATGTGAATATTGTAAGCTGGCTTCTGACAGACTACCGGATGGACACCGTAGATCAGATCCCGGAGCTTTGTGATGAGGAAGGCAATGCGTTGAAGAGGGACACCCGGAAGAAGGAAGGACAGGAATGGGGCGTCCTGTATAAGGAGGACTAGAAGAGCGATGAAGAGAATATTTATTGACGGACTCAGCGGAATGGCGCAGGGCTTGTTTGCAACATTGATCATAGGAACAATCATCCAGCAGATGGGAATATTTGTTGGAGGAAATTATGGAGATTTAATTTATTTGATCGGGAAAGTTGCAGCAGCACTTACAGGAGCAGGTATTGGTGTCGGAGTAGCAAGGAAGCTGGAGGCTCAGCAGCTTGTTACAGTTTGTGCAGCTGTTGCCGGTATGATCGGAGCATTCGCGGGGAAAATTCTGGCAGGTCAGGTGCTTGTAGATGGGAATATCGTATTAGCCGGACCGGGGGAACCACTGGGAGCTTTCGTGGCAGCTTATGTGGCAATTGAGATTGGAATTTTAGTTACAGGAAGAACGAAACTCGATATTATCCTGACACCATTGATCTGCATTGGTGTTGGTGCAGTTGTTGGTTTGTTTGTCGGACCACCGATTTCTTCCTTTATGAACTGGCTGGGTTCCTTGATTAACTGGGGAACAGAACAGCAGCCGTTCCTTATGGGAATTGTAGTTTCGGTCTTGATGGGAATGATCCTGACATTGCCGATCAGCTCCGCGGCTTTGGGGGTAATCCTGAATCTGTCAGGTCTTGCGGCTGGAGCAGCTACGGTTGGATGTTGCTGCAATATGATTGGATTCGCAGTTGCAAGCTACAGAGAGAATAAGATTGGTGGATTTCTGGCACAGGGAATTGGTACTTCTATGCTTCAGGTACCGAATATTATGAGACATCCATTGATTTGGATCCCATCCATTTTGTCAAGTGCAATTTTAGGACCGGTAAGTACAATGTTACTCCATATGACGAATAATGCAACCGGATCTGGAATGGGAACAGCCGGGCTGGTTGGTCCGTTGATGACGTGGCAGGTGATGATCCAGACAGAAGATCCGATGATTGTTCTGGTGAAGATCATTGTGATCCAGTTTGTACTTCCGGCAGTGATCACACTTGGAATTTCAGAATTTATGAGAAAGAAGGGCTGGATTCGCCAGGGAGACATGAAACTGGAGCTGTAGGCAGAAAGTGGATTACAGAGATTGGAAAGATACTATTACAGTAACACTAAAATATCTCTAAAAAAGAAGTGAATTCTGTGACAGAAAAATGGGAGTATGTTATACTTAATATATATAAACAGACCGGGGGATGACTGCTATGAGAAGTGAACAACAGGTAGAAGCTGCGCTAAAGAGTTATGAAGATGTTGACAGCTGGAAGACAATCATTTTCCTGTATAATGCAGCGTTGAAAGAAGTTGGTACAAAGCTGGAGATTCTTAATGATGAATTTCAGCATGTACATCAGTATAATCCGATTGAACATATTAAGACAAGAATCAAGACACCGGATAGTATTGTGAAAAAGTTGAAGAGGTATGGACATGAGACGTCTATAGAGAACATGGTTCGCTATGTGAATGATATTGCAGGAGTAAGATTGATCTGTTCATTTACATCAGACATATATCGTTTGGCAGAGATGATAGGGAATCAAAGTGATTTGAAAGTTCTTTCAATTAAGGATTATATTAAGAATCCCAAAGAAAGTGGATATAAAAGTTATCATATGTTAGTTTCTGTGCCGATATTTCTTTCGGATAGTGTAGTAGACACGAAGGTAGAAATTCAGATCCGAACCATTGCAATGGATTTCTGGGCAAGCCTTGAACATAAGATCTACTACAAATTTGAAGGGAATGCACCGGAGTATATCAGCAAGGATCTGCAGGAATGCGCGAAGATGGTATCAGAGCTGGATGATAAGATGCTTTCATTGAATGAGGCAATTCGGGAATGCATTGCCCAACAGGATAAGGATCAGATTCAGATGAACGAAGAACTGATGAATGATGTGTGCAGAGATGTTCTTGGAAATAACAAAGAATATAAAGATTCGAAAGTACAGGAAAAAGTGACAGAGATTGTAACATAAGACAGTAATCTGTAGAAAATATAAAACTGTAATAAACGAAGTGAGCTGTGGGAAATGAGAGATTCATATTTTCACAGCTTTTGTTGTTAAAAGTGATTGTATTGCTGTTCACAAGATGTGCGACCAGCAACGCATCTCGTTATTTTAAATCGCTTTGGCGATGGGACTTGATGATTTTCTGTAGGTTCGGTATACTATAGCAATAGAAGAATGGAAAATATGAAAGATGTTTCACATAGAAAGATGAGGAAAATAGATGATGATAAGAAAAAAACTGGCAGTCTTGATGTTGACTGGTGTGACTTGTTTAGCATCCGGCTGTGGAAATGTAGTCAAGGACGGAACAGAGGCGCTTGGTGAAGGAAGATATGATGCGGCAGAGGCGGCATTTGAAGAAGCAACTAAGAATGAGAATAAAGAAGTTGCGGCAGATGGATATCAGGGACTTGGAATGACATATTATGAACAGAAAGAATATGATAAAGCATTGGAAGCATTTCAGACCGCATTGGATCAGGGAGCAGAGCAGACGCAGGAACTTTATAATCTGACCGCAGTTTGCGCAATGAAGACGGAAGATTATGCGAAGGCACTCGAATGTTTCCAGGCTGGAATCGCACTTGCAGAAAGCAAGACAGGAGATGACAAAACGAAAGCAGATACAGCACTTCTTCAAGAAATGGAATATAATGTGATTGTCTGCTACGAACAACAGGCAGACTGGGAAAATGCAAAGAGTGCGATGAAACAGTATCAGGCAGATTTCCCGGAAGATGATTCTGTAAGTAAGGAAGCAGAGTTCCTTCAGACAAGATAAAAAGGTTACTGCGGTCAGTAGCAGGGCGGGATGCATATTAGCAGATCATGATAAGTAGATAAGGAAAAGAAAATATGATATCAATGGATGAAATAAAAGAGAGGGTAATCCTCGTTGCGGTAGATACGGATGGATCTGATCAGGCAGAACGATCCCTGGATGAGCTTGGAGAGCTTGCGAAGACAGCAGGTGCAGAAGTTGTCGGCCGTATGATCCAGCCAAGAGAAAATATCCATCCGGGAACTTATATAGGAAAAGGAAAAATTCTGGAATTAAAGGAATTATTGTGGGAGACGCACGGAACAGGAATTATCTGTGATGACGAGTTGACAAGTGTGCAGATGGGGAATCTGGAAGCAGAACTGGATTGTAAAATCATGGACAGAACACTTCTGATTCTTGATATATTTGCAGCCAGAGCAGTGTCAGGAGAAGGTAAGATCCAGGTAGAATTAGCACAGTTAAAGTACCGTGCTTCAAGACTGGTCGGACTTGGGAAATCACTTTCCAGACTTGGAGGAGGAATCGGAACAAGAGGACCGGGAGAGAAAAAACTGGAGATGGACCGCCGTCTGATCAGAGAACGTATCAGCAGACTGAAGAAAGAATTGAAAGATGTAGAGCGCCACAGAGAATTGATTCGTGGACAGAGAAAGCAGTCCGGACTGAAAGTAGCAGCATTAGTAGGTTATACTTCAGCAGGGAAGAGCAGTATTGAGAATGCACTGACACAGGCAGGAGTATTGGAGGATGCGATGCTTTTCTCAACATTGGATACAACAACGAGAGCTTTGACACTGGATAACACACAGGAAATTCTTTTGACAGATACGGTTGGATTTATCAACAAGCTGCCGCATCATTTGGTAGAGGCATTTAAGAGCACACTGGAAGAAGCAAAGTATGCGGATATTATCGTGCACGTAGTTGATGCTTCGAATCCACAGATGGATGCACAGATGCATGTAGTTTATGAGACACTCAGACAGCTTGGAGCCGAAGGAAAACCGGTCATTACACTGTTTAACAAGCAGGATAAGGTTGAGAATCCGGTTAATCACAAAGATCTTCAGGCAGATTATTCCATTGCGACATCTGCGAAGACCGGGCAGGGGCTGGAAGAGTTCAAACACGCATTGTTGGAGATTATCCGTAAAGAGCAGATTTATATTGAACGCTTATATGATTTCAGTGAAGCGGGCAAGATTCAGCTGATCCGCAGTAAGGGACAGCTGTTATCTGAAGAATATGTACCGGAAGGAATTGAAGTTAAGGCATATGTACCACAGGATATATATGGGCGATTATAATGATTCCGGGTATTCCATGTCATAGAATAGAAAAATAAAAAGACAAAAACCGTAAGAGGAAGCAGTTCATAGTGATATGCTTCACCTTACGGTTTTTTTGCACTGTTAAAGTTTACTGCAGATACGGTGTTGCCGGGCTCTCAGGGTAACTTCCCATGGAGACAAGCAGCTGAAGACCTACATCTCTTGCAGTGAGAACTGCATTCTTAACGGCATCCGCATCCCCGGTTACTGCGACAATCACTTCGTTCGAATGGCTTGTTCCCTGGTCAGGAGTCATGTACTTGATGACTTCAACCGGGGAAGATTTCACAGCGAGGTCAGCCATGACTAGTCCAATGGCAGCAGGGGATCCGCAGAAGAATCCAAATGGTTTTCCAATCGGAGCGTTGAATGCCATATGAAGTGCTTTGTCTGCACAGGCAGAGAAAGTGAATTCCAAATGTCCGGCCTGGCTGATGTAGAGCTCACCGGCATATTTGCCGATATATTCAAGTGTAATATCAACAGCACGGCGCACATCAGAGACGTTGTCTCCGCCGATCACGATAAAACAACCGTGTCCGCCCCAGCCTTTTGTATCACGAGGAAGTTCGATGGAAACAATCTCCGTGTTCGTGGACTTGACAGCCTCGTCAGCTGCATTGATCTGTCCGGCTGCACCTGTTCTTGAACTGATCAGGCCAAGACTTTTATATGGCCTTTTTAGATTCATCTTCTCGAGAAGTGAAGGGTCAATTCCCGGGATAACAAGTCCGATTGTATCCAAAACAGTTGTTCCGACAAATTCTGTAAGGGAACAATCCTGTGAAATCTGTTCAATGTGATGTACGTCTATCATATGAAACCTCCATCTATTCCAATAATTTGTCCGGTCATGTAAGCCGGTGTATCTGTGAGCTTTAATGCAAGCTCGGCAACTTCCTCTGGATCGGCAAAACGTCCGGAAGGAATCTCATCCATAAGGTCTTGGCGTTCCTTTTCATTTAAACGACCATTCATTTCTGTATCGATCATACCACAGGCAATCGCATTGACCTGAATATTACTTGGTCCGAGTTCTTTTGCAAGAGCTTTTGTAAAGGCATTGATCGCACCTTTTGTCGTAGAATAAGGAACTTCCATAGAAGCACCGACATTGCCCCAGACAGAAGAAATAGAAAGAATCTTGCCTGATTTTTTAGAAAGCATTTCAGGGATGGCAAGCTTGCTGCAATAAAAGACGGAGTTCAAGTTTGATGTGATCATTGCATCCCATTGCTCCGGTGTTGTATCCTGCAGCAGCCCAAAACAGGAAATACCGGCATTGTTGATCAGAATATCGATAGAGCCAAGTTTTGTTTCAATCTCATGAAAAAAAGTGCAGGCATCATTATAATTTCCAATGTTACCAACATAGGTCAGACAGCGGACCTGCATGGAACGTACTTCTTTGGCTGTTTCTTCTAAACGTTCTTTATTATGATGACAGCAGATCGCGACATCATAGCCCATTTGTGCATATTTTA
>OGHK01000978.1_pt1 | contig 26966 bp, 21 predicted proteins | sample 1571411 | NCBI WGS metagenome assembly OGHK01 (sample SAMEA2582043, study PRJEB24529) | metagenome | biome: Human gut stool | place: China | collected 2011 | reverse complement strand
TTGCCGATGAAATATTTCCTGCCATTGATGAAAAGCGTTTTTCTGTCTTATACAGCGATAAGGCATCCAGACCGAATACTCCGGTCAACGTGATTGTTGGTGCGCTCATTATCAAAGAGCTTTTTGATTATTCCGATGACGAGATGGTCGAAAATCTTATGCTGGATTTTCGAATTCAGTACGCACTGCACACAACAAGTTTTGAAGAACAGCCTTTGAGTGACAAGACCTTAAGCCGTTTCCGCAAGAGGTGCTATGATTATGAAACACTTCACAACAAGGATCTTTATCATGATTGTGTGAAAGATTTAAGTGCTTCCATTGCAAAACTGGTGGGAATCAGCGGTAAAGTCAGGCGTATGGATTCCATGATGATCGAATCCAACGTCCGCAGGCTCAGCCGAATGGAACTGATATACACCTGCATTGCAAAGCTGGTGATGTATGTGAATAAAATCAATGGTTCCGCTCTGTCTGACGATTTAAAACATTATATCGATCCTAACGATTTTAACAGAGTGATTTATCATCAGCGCAGTACCGATGCAGATGAGCGCATGAAGCAACTCTTAACGGATGCGGATAAACTTCTTGCCCTGTGTGAGTCTGATTACAATGATTCAACAGAGTATGATCTGTTTGTCAGATGCCTGTCAGAACAGACCATTGTTGAAAATGAAAACCGAAGACTCCGCACGAAAGAAGACGGCGGCATGAAATCAACCATGCTGCAGAATCCTTCTGACCCTGAAGCGACATTCCGGAATAAAGCAGGAAAAGAGCATCGAGGATATGCTGCTAATCTTGAAGAATCCGTTGGAGCCGATGGTTCTGTTGTAACAGAGTACCAGTATGAGCAAAACAACCATAGTGACAGTCAGTTTATCCAGGAGCACCTTGCGCAGATGGATAACCAGGAAGAACGGACTGTTATAGTCACGGATGGAGCATATAGTGGAACAGAAAACACACAACTTGCAGCTCATAAAAACGTAGAACTGATTACCACAAGTCTGACGGGGAAACCGGCTCCGGATATCCTTGCTGATTTTGAATTCAACGAAGAGGGAACAAAAGTCCTCCGATGTCCAGCCGGCCATGCACCGAAAAGCTGTTCTTATATGAAACCAAGCAATCAGTGTGCCGTTTCCTCTCTGCATGAGCAGTGTGCCAACTGTCCGTAGCAGGATCAATGCAAGCCGAAGATCTTTAAGAAGGTTGCAAAAATAGTAACATCCAAAGCAGCGCATGAACGTGCGAAAATCCAACGGAACATGAATAGCAAAGAATTCAAAAATTATGCAAGGCTGCGTAATGGAGTGGAAACTGTTCCATCGAATATACGCAAGAATTACCACTTGGAAAAGATACCTCGTGGGAAACAGCGGGGCAAGTTCTTTTTCGGTTCCAAGATAGCAGCATTGAATTTCAGAAAACTCTTTATAGAAATAGAGGACAAAGTTATTTATGGTTTTGCCCCCAACATCAAAACTATTGTAGTATAACATAGAAAGAAAAACTTACGGTAAACGACGCAGATAAATCAATTTTTATATATTGTACGAGGAGCACGAATATGGAAAAAGAAACCGTCATTTTGACTTGCAGTTCGCTGGAACGTTATGTGAAACGGGCACAGGAGAAGATGCATACCAATTATCCGATTATAGTCATTGACCGGATCTATCACGTAGAGCCGGCGACTATGAAAACGGTGATCTGGCAGGAACTGGAAAAAAGAAAAAGGAAGCCGGATACGATTCTGGCTGCCATGGGATTTTGCGGAGGAGTTTGGGACCAGGTGCGGGCACAGGTAAGGACTGTGATTCCAAGAGTAGATGATTGTGTGTCCCTGCTTTTAGCCACAGATGACCGGTACATCCCCAACCGCAAGGAGAGCGGGCATCTGTATCTTTATGAGGATGAGCCCGAAAAATTTTCTGTGTTATCACTATTGAAAGATTATCGGAAAGCATCCAAGGAATTTCAGGGACTAGATGAAGAAACGTTGTTCCACATGTGGTTTGACCAGTATTATTTTCTGGATATCATTGATACCGGGTATAATGATTGTTATGAACTTGCGTATGCGGAGCAGGCGCAGAAAAATGCAGATATGATTCATGCAGCGTTGGACTATGTGCAGGGAAGTAACCGAATCCTGGAAAAACTGGTGTCGGGAGAATGGGATGAGCAGTTTCTGGTAGCTGAACCCGGGCATTTGATCCGGCATGGGGATTTTTTCTGAGTGGAAAAGGATGTTCCAGCCCAGAGATCTGGCATTTTTGGAAGGTCTTGTACTATTTTTATGTAAAATGGAAAGATGCTGAGAAATTAGTTTGGCATTGACAGATCAGCAAATCTGTGATATTGTCCAACTATGCATAGAGCATATTTGAAAAATGCTTTTCGAAGACGCTTTAAAGCATGAATAGAAAAAAGAAAGAACATGAACGTGTAAAGGTGAGGGAATGTATCTGAAATAATTTAAGCTGGAAAACACAATTGTATTTTGGTAAGACCTGTTTGAAACGGGTTATTTTGTGTACGCTTAAATTAGATACTTAGACGATTCGTTATGTTCCGACACCAGTGCCATGCACGCTGTGTCTGTTTAGGATGCGGGTCTGTTTTGCGTACGCAAAGCGGGCTCGCTTTTTAAATACTCTAGGCAGAATTTTTTATGCCGTGAGAAAAAGAAAAACAGGCAGAAGGGAGTTTTTATGGCACAGATCAATGTCAGTAATCTAACCTTTGGGTATGAAGGAAGTTATGATACAATCTTTGAAAATGTATCGTTTTCAATCGACACCAGCTGGAAGCTTGGTTTTGTGGGAAGAAACGGAAAGGGAAAGACAACGTTTCTTCAGTTACTCCTGGGAAAATACGAATACCAGGGAGCGATCACCCGATCGGTTGTCTTCGATTATTTTCCGTATCCGGTGAAACAAAAAGATCTGGAACGGACAGCAGCGGAGCTGATGGAAGACTGGAAAGCGGGAGTAGAGAGCTGGAGAGTTCTTTGTGAATTGGAAAAAGTGGATATGGACGCAGAACTTTTGTACAGACCATTTGGTACGTTAAGCTTTGGGGAGCGGACCAGGGTTATGCTTGCAGTCCTTTTTTCCGGTGAAAATGATTTTCTGCTGATCGATGAACCCACCAACCATTTGGATCAGGACGCCAGAGAGATTATCAAAAAATATCTGGCGTCAAAAAAAGGATTTATTCTGGTATCCCACGACAGGGATCTGCTGGATGCCTGCATCGATCATGTGCTGGTTTTAAACCGGGCCTCGATCGAAGTACAGAGCGGCAATTTTTCCAGCTGGTGGGAAAACAAGGAAAAAGCAGATCATTTTGCCAGAATGGAACATGAAAAACGTGTAAAAGAAATTGGAAAACTAAAGGCAGCCGCCGACCGTTCTTCGCGCTGGGCAGAAAAAATGAAAATACCAAGATTGGGTATGATCCAGCCAAAGAACATGACAGATCAATATCGACACGATCGTATATCGGAGCAAAGACGAAGAAAATGCAGTCGCGCGTCAAAGCGTACGAGGAGAGAATGGACCGGGAGATCGAGAAAAAGGAAGGGCTGTTAAAAGATATCGAAACGGTAAAAGATTTAAAGATTATGCCGCTTTCCCATTACAAAGAACGGCTGATCGAATGCAGGGATTTTTCCTTAAAATACCGGGATGGAAAAGAGAATGTGATCACCGGATTGAATTTTGAACTGAAACAAGGAGACCGTGTTTTTCTGAAAGGAAAAAATGGCTGTGGAAAATCCAGCCTGATCAAGTATATTCTGACGCAGAACCTGCAAAATTCTTCCAATGGCGGAATCGAAAAGCGGAAAATTACGATGTCCGGATGCGAAAATCTTTCCGGCGAAAATATAATGGCAACGGGTACCTGTTCGATTGCCTCAAATCTCGTTATTTCCTATATCAACCAGGATACCTCGCATCTGTCCGGAACGCTGAAAGAATTTGCCAAAAAGCAGGAAATTGATGAGCCAATGCTCCTTTCCATGTTGCGCAGCCTGGATCTGGACAGAGAACAGTTTGTAAAAAACATGGAGGAATTTTCCGAGGGACAGAAGAAAAAAGTATTGATTGCTGCCAGCCTTTTAACACCTGCGTATCTCTATCTGTGGGATGAACCGCTGAATTATATTGATGTATTTTCACGGATGCAGATTGAGAAACTGATTGCGCAGTTCCAGCCAACGATGCTGATCGTGGAGCATGATGCAAGGTTTGCCAAAAAGCTGGCAACGAAAGTGGTAGAGCTTTGACCAGAAGAATAAACGGAAAGGTTACGACTGAAAAAAAACGAGACTTCTTATGGAGGTCTCGTTTTGCTATGATTAAAAATAGTAAAAAAAGGAGGAATTCACATTATGACAAAAAGAAAAATAATGCTGATTACGGTTTGCTTTGCTATTTTTGCTATATCGCTTCTGCTATCCAGACAGTTTTTTAAAAGCGCTGGAAAAAGGAATATGGATGTTCCGGCAGCGGGATCTGAACAGATAGAGGATTCAAAGGATACAGAAGAAATGACAGAGCTGGAAGAAACAGAAAGAACAGCAGCATCAGAAGGGGCAGCAGAACCGGAAAAAGTATATAGTAACGGCTATTCCGGCGGAGGAGAAACGCTGGCGCTGATCCTGGGGAAAAAGCCGGAACTGTTTACTGCAGCGCTCATGTGCAGCTCCAAATGGGATGGAGTATATGAACCGGTGACAGAGGCAAAAACACCGGTCTATTTTGTGATTGGCGAAAGTGATGAATATTATGGATCAGAACCGTTTAAAGAAGCGTATCAGATTTTATATGAGCTGTATGCAGAGCAGGGTTTAGCAAAATCCGAAATAGACAATTTGCTGGTACTGGATATAAAAGAGAAAAATTACTTTGCAGGAACGAAAGTGACTTATCAGCACGGAGGCGTTTATCTGTTCTGTCGGGATGAAAAAATTATGGGATGGCTGTTTGGACATTAAGAGTCATGGAAAAATATATTGCAAAATTCCAAAGAAGTCTATAGTATGATAGTAGAGCGCGTTTGAAAAATCATTTCCGCATTCTGTGCGTTCCATTTTGCGGTATGTTTCACTCTTTTGCCGGCATGATGGCAGCAAAAAGATAAAATAAAAAAGGAGTCGACATGGAAAGAAAAAATCGTGGCATCTTAAAAAACAAGTTATTTTTGTATCTGACAGAATTTTTTTCCGTAATGTCTGTGATGGCGGTAGAACTTGGTGCGAGCAGGCTGCTTGCCCCGTATTTTAGTTCTTCACAGATTGTATGGACGATCATCATCGGAACCATCATGATTGCTATGGCACTGGGAAATATCTATGGAGGCAGAACGGCGGACAAGTCGCCCAATCCGGACAAGCTTTATGGCCGTATCATCGTAGCTGCTTTATGGATTGCGTTGATCCCTGTGGTTGGAAAATATATCATTGTTGGCATTTCTGCGGTTCTGATTTTTTCCGTAAATAACAATTTTCTGATCCTGGCTGCGTTTGTGGCCTGTATGGTAATTTTTGTGTTCCCATTGTTTTTACTGGGCACGGTAACTCCGTCACTGGTCAAATATTCGGTGAGCAATCTGGATGATAACGGAAAAACGGTGGGAACACTGGGAGCATTCAATACGATCGGCAGCATTATTGGTACCTTTGTGCCGACGTTTGTTACGATTCCTGCAGTTGGAACATCGATTACTTTTCTGATCTTTGCGGGAATTTTACTTGCGTTATCCATCGTGTATTTTGTGATGGAAAAAGCAGGGAAAAAGAAAGTGGTTGCATCGGTACTTATTTTCGCGTTCTGCTGTGGAACGGGTTATTCCGATTCCTTCGCATTCTGGGAAAACAACCTGACGTATGAGGGAGAGTCTGTATACAACTATCTCCAGGTGTATGAAAACGATGAGAGAGTGGCGTTGTCCACGAATGTTCTGTTTGGGATACAGTCTGTGTATATGAAACAGGATGAACTGACCGGAATGTACTATGATTATGCGATGGCGGCGCCGCTTATGCTCAAGGATAAAGCTGCAGATCAGATGGATGTGCTGATCCTTGGAATGGGTACAGGAACTTATGCCACACAGTGCAGGAAATATTTTGGGGACATGAATATCGAAGGCGTAGAAATTGATGAGAAGATCACGGATCTCTCTCGGAAATATTTCTCACTCTCAGAGGATGTTCCGGTGACTACTTACGATGGAAGAGCGTTTTTAAACGCCTCGCAGAAAGCATATGATGTGATTATGGTTGATGCATATCAGGACATCACAATTCCATTCCAGATGTCCTCGAAAGAGTTCTTTGCGCTGGTGAAATCGCATCTGAAGGACGATGGCGTCATGGTGGTAAATATGAATATGCGAGGAACGAAGGAGGGAAACATCAATCAGTACCTTTCAGATACGATTGGAAGTGTCTTTACTACCGAGGTTATCGTCGATGTGGCGGGATCATCCAACCGGGAACTCTTTGCGTCGGACGATCCGGACATCGGAAAGAATCTGACGAAGCATACAGGCGAACTTACAAATGCAAATCTGAAAAATATGATGCAGGAAGTTGCTTCAAATCTTACAGAATATCAAAAAGGAAATTATATCCTCACAGATGACCAGGCGCCGGTGGAACTGCTTGGCATGCAGGTGATCGATGAATTGATTAAAGATGAGGTCCAATACTATAAAGATATCTATAAAGAACGGGGAATCAAAGGGTTGATGGAGTCTCTCTGATATTTGGGCGCAACATGGAAAAGCGTAAATCATGAAAATCTGGCTTGCGCTTACAAATGGGATTTCGATTTTGGTTATGAGCAAGTAGCGAAAGCGAATTGCGAATATCCGCTTGACTAAAGGAAGAAAGGGAAGGTAAATATAATGAAATTACAATCTATTTTTGACCAGACAGATTTTGTGCATGCAAGCGGCACAAAAGAAGAATTGCAGGTTGCAAATTATTTAAAGGAGCAGTGCGAGACATTAGGAGTCCCGGCAGAACTGGAAAGTTTCCGCGTTGCAATGGGCGAAATCGAAGAGGCACATTTGTATGCAGACGGGATGGGAATTCCATGCAAAGCGCTCACATGCTGCGGAAGCGGAAGCGTGGAAGGCGAACTCTACTATATGCCTGGAACCGATCCGGTTTCTATTGCCGGTGCGAAAGATAAAATTGTGCTGATGGATACGCAGGGAATTGGATTTTTTACGTACCAGGATCTGATGAAGGCAGGCGCAAAAGCGATTCTGTTCCAATATGGAAATAGCTATTACCCGCATACAGATATCGACCAGAGAGATCTTCGGGAAGCCGTTGTCGGAGAAGAAAAGAAAGTTCTCTGCGCCATGATTCATTCCGCAAAGGCAGTAGAACTTGTGAAAAATAAAGTAAAACAGATCCGTCTGGAAATCTGGCAGAAGGAATACGATGGAGAATCCCATAATGTGATTGCAGAATTGCCGGGAAAAAGAGAAGAATGGATCGTTTTAAGCGCGCATTATGATACGACATCGCTTTCTCATGGTGCATATGACAACATGAGCGGATGCGCAGGGCTTCTTGGAATCATGGAGCAGATGAAAGGGAAAGAGCTGAATTATGGTCTTCGGTTTGTATTCTGTGGAAGCGAAGAAAGAGGACTTTTAGGAGCGAAAGCGTATGTCAGAGACCATGAAAAAGAACTGAGACAGATCGTACTGAACATCAATTTGGACATGATCGGAACGTATATGGGAAAATTTATCGCCTGCGTATCGGCAGAAGAAAAGCTTACCCATTATATCAGCTATATGGCTGCAGAAGTTGGCTTTCCAATCGCAGCAGAAAATGGCGTCTATTCCAGTGATTCCACACCATTTGCCGATCATGGAGTTCCGGCTGTTTCGTTTGCGCGTATTGCCAGCGGAAATGTCGCCCCGATTCACTGCCGCTACGATGTCAAAGATGTGATGTCGATGGAGCAGCTGCAAAAAGATATTGATTTCCTGGCAGCATTTACCGGAAGATTTGCAAACGCAGCGGTCTGCCCGGTGGCAAGAGAAATACCGGAAACGATTCGGAAACAACTGGATGAATATCTGTTTCGCAAGAGAAAAGAAGCCTGATATACTTCGATCACGGATATGAGCAGCGAGACGAATTGCAAATAGGAAAAAGAACGACATTGGCAGGAGAGAGAAACCATGAAAAAAATAGAACTGGTAGAAATCAGGCAGGTAAACGATGCCCTGGCAGAAATGGTTGCGCTGTTTCGAGTAGAACTGCGTTCCTATAAAGGAATTGCATCAAAACCGAACGTGGAAGACGGACGGGAAGAAATGAAGGAATACCTTTTAGCAGGATTTCCAGTGTTTGCCGCCACGGTGCATGGCGAATACGCAGGTTATGTTGTCTGTCGTATTGAGAGCGAGGTGGTGTGGGTGGAATCCATCTTTGTCAGAGAAGAGTACCGCCGGCAGGGAGTTGCCGCCGCACTGCATGGCAAGGCAGAAGAAATTGCAGCTTCTTATGGAAACGATACGGTTTACAACTATGTCCATCCCAATAACCACAGGATGATTGAATTTTTGAGAAAGCGTGGTTACACCGTTCTGAATCTAATTGAGATCCGTAAACCGTATCTGAATGAAAAACTGACGCAGACGATTACGGTTGGGGAACATGAATTTGATTATTGAGGGAGTCATTTTCATCCCACAATTCCAGAAAAGCCCGAAGTTCAGACGGAAGGCGCCCCTTGCGCCAGGCAAGCAGGATTTCGGTTGTAAGGTCTGCATCTGTGATGGTGCAGGCCTTTAATTTATGGGTAAGATTCAGCATGGAGGCCGGCAGAAGAGCGATGCCAAGGCCTTTTTCTGCCATTGTCATTGCCGTGCGGGCGTCCTCGCAGGTGAGATAGATATCGCAGAACAGACCTGCCTGCTCGAAAGCGGAGAGCATGTATTTCCGGTAGCGGTTCGACAGAATCAGCGGCTGCTCGGCAAGTTCTGTAAGCGAAAGGGTTTCACGCCCGGCAAAAAGCGGGTGAGAAGGGAGTGCCATGGCGGTGATGCTCTCTTTTAAAAGGGTCTTCGTCTCGCAACCATTTAAAACGATTGGCGTGCGGAGCGTGGTGAGATCCACCATGTGATTTTCGAGCTGGTCTTTTAAAGCAAAGGTAGAACCCTCGTGGACATCAAAATGGATGTGCGGGTATTTCCGGGAAAATCGCAGGAGATAGTCGGCGAGCAGTGAAACGGTGGATGGCGTCATGCCGATGTGGAGTGTCGCAGACTGACTGGATTTTACGACTTCGCGCCTGGTGAGATCCGCAAGCATCAGAAGCGTTCCTGCCTGTTCATACAGTGTTTTTCCTGCCTCGGTCAGAGTGATTTTCTTTGTGCCGCGGATGAGAAGAGGCACCTGAAGCTCTTCCTCCAGCATTTTGATCTGATAACTTAACGGCGGCTGTGTCATATGCAGCACCCGTGCCGCCCCGCTGATGGTTCCCGCGTCCACGATGGCGCGGAAGTATTCGAGTTGTCGAAGTTCCATAAAAATCCTCCTGAAAAAACTATATAAAAATTATTCAATTTCAATATAAAAACAATAATTTACATATAGAATACGCCATGCTATACTGAAAAGCAAGTGAAAAAGAAGGGAATGAGGGAACAAATGAAACGAATTGATTTCGAACATGGAACCGTAACCGGAAACATCTTCGGGGCAGCGCTCCCGATGCTGGTTGCTCAGATTTTGAGTCTGCTGTACAATATTGTAGACCGCGTCTACATCGCGCGGATCCCGGAGGTAGGAACGGCGGCACTCGGTGCAGTCGGTCTGTGCTTTCCGCTGATCGTTATCATCACAGCATTCAGCAACTTGTTTGGAAGCGGCGGCGCTCCGCTGTTTTCGATTGAGCGTGGAAAGAATGATCAAAAAAAGGCGGAACGTATTATGAATACGTCGTATTCCATGGTATGTGTCTGTGCTGTCATACTGATGGTGATCGGCTTTTTGTTTGCCCGTCCACTGCTGTCACTGTTCGGTGCATCGGCAGATGCGATGGTATACGCGTATCCTTATATGATGATTTATCTGATCGGAACTTTGCCGTCAATGGTGGCAACCGGCATGAACCCGTTCATCAACGCGCAGGGCTATTCGACCGTTGGCATGCTTTCCGTCACGATCGGAGCGGTCGCAAACCTGCTGCTTGACCCGCTGTTTATCTTTGTATTTGGTTTTGGTGTGCAGGGGGCTGCGATTGCAACTGTGATTTCCCAGACACTTTCCGCCGTGTTCGTTCTGTATTTCCTGACCCGGAAATCGGAACTGAAAGTGCGCTTTGTGCGGAAAGATGAAATTTCTGAGTGTGCAGGCTATGCGAAAAATATTGTCAGTCTCGGTACCGCCGGATTTATCATGCAGCTGACCAACAGCCTTGTCACGATCTGCTGCAACAACGTACTCTCTGTGACCGGCGGTGATATTTACATCTCTGTTATGACGATTGTATCGAGCGTGCGTCAGCTTGTCGAGACACCGATCTATGCAATGAATGAGGGAACTTCTCCGATTTTGAGCTATAATTACGGTGCACGCCGTCCGGCCCGTGTGCGCAAGGCGATGTGTGTCATGAGTGCGATGATCCTCGGCTATACCGCAGTGATGTGGAGCGTGATTGTTCTGGCGCCGCATGCGCTGATCGGTATTTTCAGTTCGGATGCGGTACTGACAGCAGATGCGGTTCCGGCTCTGAAGCAGTACTTTGCAGCATTCATTTTCATGGATCTGCAGTACATTGGACAGACCGTATTCAAATCTCTGAATAAAAAGAAACAGGCGATCTTTTTCTCTCTGCTCCGAAAAGTCTTCATTGTTGTACCGCTCACCTATCTGATGCCGTACGTACTCCACATGGGAACGGACGGTGTATTCCTTGCCGAACCGGTATCAAACGTAATCGGCGGAAGTCTCTGCTTTATCACCATGCTGATTCTGGTTCTGCCGGAATTGAAGCGAATGGAGCAGCAGAAGTAATAGTTTTGAAAAGTTTTTGGAAAAAGTACAGGAAGATATTTACCGAAACCGTTTCGGCAGATATCTTTCTGTTTTTGTTGCGATACATACGATAAAAAGGGTTAGATTCCCCTTTTTCGCTGCGCTGCATTCGAAGAGAGCTGCCGGTGGCAGTTTCTGCAGGTGAAAAAATTATAAAGTATAGCTAAAAACTATTTTGTTGTATCGAAGATAAGTATTTGATCTTTCCGGAAATTCACGCTACACTGGAAACAGCAAAAACAAAAGAACAGGAGAGGGTTTTTATGGAAGAAAACAAAATGGGAACGATCCCGGTCAGCCGTCTGGTGATTTCCATGGCGCTGCCGCTGATGCTGTCACTTCTGATTAATTCGCTTTACAACTTCGTGGATTCCGTGTTCGTTGCGCGGGTTTCTGAGGATGCACTGACGGCAATTTCCCTGGCGGCTCCGATGCAGCTCATTGTATCATCGCTCGGTCTTGGAAATGCGGTCGGCCTGAACGCCGTCATTTCCCGGGCACTTGGAGAAAAGAATCAGAAAAAGGTAAAAGATGCAGCGAGCGCCGCGCTTTTTCTTGCATTCTGCTCGTGGATTTTAAACAGTATTTTATGTATCGCATTTGCCCGGATCTATTTTGAAAGTCAGTCCGGCGGCAATGAAGCCATCGCAGCGTATGGCATCCAATACTTAAGTATCTGTATGATCGCGTCTCTCGGCCAGATGGGACAGTGGGTCTTTGACCGGTTTGTTATGGCAAGCGGAAAAGCGCACCTTTTTATTTTTACACTTTCCGCCGCATCGCTGACAAATCTGATTCTCGATCCGATCTTTATTTTCGGCTGGTTTGGCCTTCCACGAATGGAAACAGCCGGAGCTGCGCTTGCAACCGTCATCGGTCAGTTTATGGGCTGCCTTGCCGGAATGGTAATCAATAAAAAGTGGAACCCGGAAATTCCGTTTGCTTTTACACTGAAACCGGACTGGGTGAGTGTGCGTGAGATTATAAAAGTCGGTTTTCCGTCCACGCTGGTACAGATCCTGACCTCGGTTGTCAATATGGCGATGAATGCGATTATTATTACCTTTTCTTCGACGGCAGTTGCTGCTTTTGGTGTGTGCACAAAGATTCAGAATATTACAACCGTCGGTGTTCACGGTATCACAAACGGTCTGATTCCGATTGTAGCGTACAATTACGGCGCAAAGCAAAAAGAAAGAATCCGTCAGTCGATCCGGTACGGCATTCTTTACGGCGGCGGACTGTTTCTTATCTTTTTTGCCGTGCTGGAATTCTGTCCTGGCGTTGTACTGAAACTTTTTGATGCCTCGGACAATCTGATGCGCATCGGAGTTCCGGCGCTCCGCATTCTGGCAGTGGCCTATCTGCTTTCGATTCCAGGCCTGATCTATCAGGCGGCGTTGCAGGGACTTTCCCTTGGAAAAGAAAGTATGTACATATCCATGACACGCCAGGCGATTCTGCCGCTGGTGTTTGCATTTCTTCTCAAAGGATTTGGAAACCTGAATCTGATATGGGGCGCCTTTGTCCTGGCTGAGCTCTGCGGCATCCCGCTTGCAGCAGCTCTCTGGAAACGGAAAGGGGAAAAGCAGATTCAGTTTTAAGTATAGAAAAGAAAAACAAAAAGGCTGTTCTTTGCGAAAGGCAGCCTTTTTTGCATACCATAAGATAAGAATACACAGGGGCTTATGGATGAAAGAGCAGGAAAATCTGACAGGAAAAGGAATTACAGCCGCCGTGCTGGATACAGGGATTTTTCCCCATATGGATTTTGACGGCCGGATTGTAGCCTTCCGGGATCTTGTGTACGGGCGGGAGACGCCTTACGATGACAATGGACACGGAACGCATGTCTGTGGTATCCTTGGCGGAAGTGGAAGAGCGTCCGGCGGAAAATACCAGGGTGCGGCACCGGGATGCCGGTTTGTCGTAGTGAAGATTCTGGACCGAAGGGGAAATGGAAGAAAGCAGGATATCCTCGCGGCGATTGACTGGGTGTGCAAAGAGCGAATAAGACTTAATATCCGCATTTTAAATATTTCAGTGGGAACAACAGAGCAGGAAAAAACGGTGGATGATCTGCTAGTACAGGCGGTGGAGCGCGCCTGGGATGACGGGATCACTGTTGTGACAGCGGCCGGAAATCTGGGGCCCGCTCCGGGCAGTATTACGGCGCCGGGGAGCAGCAGAAAAGTGATCACCGTGGGAGCGGGCGATCTGCTGGAGCCAAGAAGAGGAATCTCCGGATGCGGCCCGACACGGGACTGCGTCTGCAAACCGGATCTTGTCGCGCCTGGAAAACGTCTCATTTCCTGCGCGCCTGGAAGAAGCAGGAAGGAATATGTGGTGAAGAGCGGCACCTCGATGGCGGCACCGCGGGTGTCCGGAGCCGTGGCTTTGGCACTTGAACGGGTTCCGGATCTTACAAATGTCCAGGCGAAAATGCTGCTTTGCGAATCGGCGAGAGACCTTGGCCTTCCGCGCAACCGTCAGGGGCATGGGATGCTTCAAACAGACCGTTTTCTGTCTCTTCTGTGAGACACTGTGCGGCAGCATAAAAAAAGAAAAATGAAGGAAAACACCTCTCATCCTGCAAAAATTGTGTGAATTTATGGGAAAATGCCAAAAAATCAGGCGAATTTTGACTTGACAAGCTATAGGATACTTTATACAATAAACGGGAATAGAAAAAGGAGGCCTACTATGGAAAAAATTCAGATGACCACTCCTCTGGTAGAGATGGATGGAGATGAGATGACCAGAATTCTCTGGAAAATGATCAAAGATGAGCTGCTTCTCCCGTTTATTGACCTGAAAACGGAATATTACGATCTGGGACTGGAACACAGAAACGAGACGAACGATCAGGTAACCGTAGATTCCGCAAACGCTACCAAGAAATACGGTGTAGCAGTCAAATGTGCCACCATTACGCCGAATGCAGCGCGTATGACCGAGTACAATCTGAAAGAAATGTGGAAGAGCCCGAACGGAACGATCCGTGCCATGCTCGACGGAACCGTTTTCCGTACCCCGATTGTCGTAAAAGGCATCGAGCCGTGCGTGCGCAACTGGAAAAAACCGATCACGATTGCCCGTCATGCATACGGAGATGTCTATAAAAATGCAGAAATGCGCATTCCGGGACCGGGAAAAGCAGAGCTGGTTTATACGGCTGAGGACGGCACCGAGACAAGAGAGCTGATCCACAACTTCACCGGCGCCGGTGTCATTCAGGGCATGCACAATCTGGATAACTCCATAGAAAGCTTTGCGAGAAGCTGTTTCGAGTACGCACTGTCCACGAAACAGGATCTGTGGTTTGCAAGCAAGGATACGATTTCCAAGAAGTATGATCACCGCTTCAAGGATATCTTCCAGGAGATCTTCGATGCAGAGTACAAAGAGAAATTTGCAGAAGCAGGCATTACCTACTTCTACACTCTGATCGATGACGCCGTTGCCCGCATCATGAAAGCAGAGGGCGGCTTTATCTGGGCCTGCAAGAACTACGACGGCGATGTCATGAGCGACATGGTATCCTCCGCCTTCGGTTCCCTTGCGATGATGACTTCTGTTCTCGTATCCCCGCACGGATATTACGAGTACGAGGCTGCGCACGGAACCGTACAGCGCCACTATTACCGTCACTTAAAAGGTGAGGAGACATCCACCAACTCCGTGGCCACCATTTTTGCATGGACCGGCGCACTCAGAAAACGCGGGGAAATGGATGGAAACGCAGAACTTTCCGCATTTGCAGACCGTCTGGAAAAAGCAACGATCGCAACGATCGAGAGCGGAAAAATGACAAAAGACCTTGCGCTGATCACCACCATGGAAAATCCGACCGTATTAAACAGCCGTGATTTCATCCTGGCCATCCGCGAGGAGCTGGAGAAATAATTAAACGAAGCAAAAAAGAAAGCCGATCCGGCATTCCCGCAAAAAGGGATGCGCCGGACCGGCTTTTTCTGTTTTGAATTTTCCGGGGAAAACCAGGCCTATTCGGCAAGCTCTTCCCATTTTTCATACAGCTCTTCGAGTTCCGCGGCAATCTCTGCTTTCTCTTTGCTTAATTTCACACACTCTGCCACATTCGTTGCGACTTCCGGTTTCGACATTTCCTCATCAATTTCCGAATCGCGTGTCTCAAGCTCTTCAATTCGTTTCTCCGTCTTTTTCAGCTCGTTTTCTTTCTTGCGGAGACGTGCCTGTTCTTCTTTCTGCGCTTTCCAGTCCAGCTTTGTGGAGGAGGCTTCGGAAGGAGCCGCTGCTTCTTCCGGAGCGGCGGCATCGGCAGCAGGAGCATAGATGCGGGTCAGCTCTTCTTTTTTCTCCAGATAGTAATCGTAATTTCCGATATAGTTGACGAGTGTCTGTCCCGTCAGCTCCAGAATCCGGGTTGCGGTCTGGTTAATAAAATAACGATCGTGGGAGACATATAGCACCGTTCCGGTGTAGTCCTTCAGTGCATTTTCCAGAATCTCTTTAGAGACGATATCGAGGTGGTTGGTCGGCTCGTCGAGGATCAGGAAGTTGGCGTTCGAGAGCATCAGCTTGGCAAGGGAAATTCGTCCGCGCTCACCGCCGCTCAAGGTATGAATCGGTTGGAAGACATCGTCGTTTGTAAACAGGAAGGCGGCCAGCACATTTCGGATTTCGGTGTTTGTCAGATATGGATACGCGTCGGAAATCTCCTGGAAAATGGTCTTTTCCATGTGGAGCACCTGATGCTCCTGATCGTAGTAACCGATTTGTACACGGCTTCCAAGTGTAAAAGAGCCGACATCCGGGCGGATGACTTCGTTTAAGATCTTTAAGATCGTCGTTTTTCCCGTTCCGTTGTTTCCGATGATTGCGACGCGCTCCCCGCGCTTGATTTCGAAATTCAGATCCTGGAAAAGCGTCTGTCCCGGGAAGGCTTTGGAGAGGTGCTCGACGGTCAGCACATCGTTTCCGCTTGTGATGCGCGGTTCCAGACGGATCCGCATATCGGAGCGTACTTCGGTCGGCTTTTCCAGCACATCCATTTTGTCCAGCATTTTTTCACGGCTCTCGGCGCGTTTGATGGATTTCTCGCGGTTGAAAGATTTCAGCTTTGCAATGACTTCTTCCTGATGGTGGATTTCCTGCTGCTGGTTGACCCAGGCATGGTAAGCGGCTTCACGGAGCATTGCTTTTTTCTGACTGTAGGCGGTATAGTTTCCCTCAAAAGTTGTTACTTTTTTATTGTCCACTTCAACGACTTTTGTGACAACGCGGTCGAGAAAGTAACGGTCATGGGAGACGATCAGGACGGCTCCGCTGTAATTTAAAAGATACGTTTCGAGCCAGGAGATCGAGTCCATATCGAGGTGGTTGGTCGGCTCGTCGAGCAGAATGATGTCCGGTTTGGTGAGCAGCAGTTTACCAAGTGCCACGCGGGTCTTCTGACCGCCGGAGAGGGAGTCCACCTGTTTTTCAAAATCGCTCTCGGAAAAGCCAAGACCTTTTAAAACACCGACGACTTCACTGCGGTACGCGTATCCGTTTTCCAGTTCAAAGGTATGGGAGAGGCGGGTGTAGGTGGAAAGAAGTTCATCCAGCTCTGTACCGGATTTTGTATTCATATCACTTTCCATCTGACGGAGGCGTTCCTCCATATCAATCAGATTCTGTTTCGCGGTCAGCACTTCCTGGTAAATGGAAAGGTGTCCGGTCAGATCCTGATGCTGGGCGAGATAGCCCATCGTCTTTCCTTTGGAGAGGATGACCTCTCCCTCATCGGCCCTCATTTCGCCGATGATGATTTTTAACAGCGTCGATTTTCCGGCACCGTTGATGCCGACCAGTGCGGCTTTTTCGCGTTCTTCTATATGAAAAGATGCATTTTTGATAATTTCCGTTGTCCCGAATGCTTTCGAGATATTCTGACATGCAAGAATCATGTGGTTCCTCCAGATAACATATTTCTGTATTTTGACATAATACACCATCCTTATTATAGAGAGTAATACACAAAATTTCAAGAAATCTTTGACAATTTTCTATCAACCATATATAATATGAATATATGCAGGTGTAAATAAGGAGGAATTTATCTTGGAAGAAAAAGGAATTTCGCGGGCAGTTATCAAAAGACTTCCTAGATATTATCGTTACCTGGGCGAATTGCTGGAGGACGGAGTAGAACGGATCTCTTCCGGTGAGCTGAGCGAGCGGATGAAAGTGACAGCTTCCCAGATTCGCCAGGATTTAAATAATTTCGGCGGCTTCGGCCAGCAGGGGTATGGTTATAACGTGCGGTATCTGTACAGCGAGATTGGAAAAATCTTAGGTCTGGACAGAGTCCACAATATGATTTTTGTCGGAGCCGGAAATCTGGGACAGGCACTTGCCAATTATGCGGCCTTTGAAAGAAGCGGATTCAAAACGGTCGGTATTTTTGACGTCAACCCGGTATTAAAAGGAATCTCCGTGCGCGGAATTGAAATCCGCATGGCGGACGAGCTTCCGGAATTTATCAAGGAACACCATGTAGAGATTGCGGCTTTGACACTGCCAAAAGCAAAAGCGGTAGAGATGGCAGAGATTCTCGTGGACAACGGTGTAAAAGCAATCTGGAATTTTGCACATACCGATCTAAACTTAAAACTTCCGAAAGATGTGATCGTCGAGAACGTCCATCTTTCCGAAAGTCTGATGCGTCTCTCCTACAATCTGACCAGATATGAGGCGGAGCATCCAAAGAACAATTAAGAAACCAAAACAAAAGCAGGAGAGTCTTCGGGAAACCGGAGACTTTTTCTGTTCACTTTCCGGATAAGGCAGGAAAAGGAGGAAAAGCGATGAAACGGATTCTTACAGCAGCACAGATGAAGCAGGCAGACCGCAATACGATCGAAACCATGGGGATACCGTCCCTGGTACTGATGGAGCGCGCGGCGCTGTCCTGCGTGGAGGAGCTTCAAAATGGAACATGGGATACAGGAAAAGTCCTTGCTGTGTGCGGTCCCGGAAATAATGGAGGGGACGGTGCGGCAATTGCACGGATTTTAAAGACGAAAGGGGTGGATGCGGAACTGTTCTGTCTTGGAAATCCGGAAAAATACAGTGAAGGCATGAGAGCACAGAAGAAAATTGCGGAAAATTATGGGGTCCGTGAGGTTAAGAATCCGGATTTCCGGGAATATACTGTTATCATAGATGCCATCTTTGGAATTGGCGTATCCCGTTCGCTGGCAGGGGAGTACCGGAGGGCAGTGGAAGCAATCTGCGCAAGCGGTGTTCCTGTTCTTGCCGTGGACATCCCTTCGGGGATCCACACGGATACCGGAGAGGTCCTTGATGCGGCGGTGAAAGCCAGAGCCACGGTGACATTTGCCTGTGCAAAGCCAGGGCTTCTCTTTGATCCCGGAAAACGATATGCCGGAGAGGTCCTGGTCCGTGATATCGGAATCGGCTTTGATGCAGGAGAAGAGGAGACGCCCTGGTACGGTTCAGTGGAAAAAGAAGATCTGGACCGGTTTCTTACCCGCACGCCGATGGGAAATAAGGGAACCTTCGGAAAGGTGCTGGTACTTGCCGGTTCCGGTGCCATGTGCGGAGCCGCTGTTTTGTGTGCCAGGGCAGTCCTTGCATCCGGTGCCGGCATGGTAAAGGTTGTGACAGAGGAAAGAAACCGTACGCCGCTTTTCTGTGCCCTGCCGGAAGCAATGGCGGATTTCTGGAAGGAGGATGAGCCGCTTCCGGAAGAAGCCCTGCTGCAGGATCTCGCCTGGGCGGACGCTGTTGTTGCGGGACCGGGGCTTTCCAAAAGCCGGACGGCAAAAGAACTGCTCGTTTTTACGGTGCAGCACACAGAAGTTCCTCTTGTTCTGGATGCAGATGCGCTGAACCTGATTGCAGAAGATGCAGAGATTCTTTCGGGCTGCCGGGCAGAAAAAATTTTAACGCCTCATGTAGGAGAGCTTGCACGGCTGCTGCACACGACCATTGCAGAATGCCAGCGTGAGCCGGCAGGAAGCGCCGGAAGGGCAGCCGAAAAATACCAGGCCTGCTGTGTACGAAAGGATTCCGTAACCGTGACAGCAGAGGAAGGGCGTGAGCAGTATTACATAAACACAAGCGGAAGCAGTGCGCTTGCGACGGCGGGAAGCGGCGATGTGCTCGCGGGAATCACAGGCGCCTTTGCAGCAAAACGTCAGTGTGAAAAAAATGAGAAAAAAATCAGCCTTGCCAAAACAGCGGCACTGGCGGCATATGCGCATGGAAAGGCGGGAGAGGCTGCGGAAGAAAAAAGCAGTGCTTCCTATGTAACAGCATCCGAGATTATCAGAGGATTGCAGTCAATCTGAGCAAAGCAGATCAGAATCACGGGTTCCCAAAAGGACTCCGGGCGGACTTTTTTGAAGTGCCGGATGAAATTTGTGAATACCTCCGGAAAAACAGGCAATATTAAATACATGGAAACGATTTTAAAAGGCGTAAAACGCCGGATCGTTATCGTATGGGAAAGCAAAACGGAAAGAATCGGAGAGTGAGCACAAGTGGTAATCAAGCGTGGCGATGTATATTATGCCGACCTGCGGCCCGTTGTGGGAAGTGAGCAGGGCGGTGTCCGTCCGGTGCTGATCATTCAGAATGACATCGGCAACCGGCACAGTCCGACGGTGATCTGTGCGGCGATTACATCGAGGATGAATAAGGCGAAGCTGCCGACGCACATTGAGATCGAAGCGTCCGCCTATGGGATTGTACGGGATTCTGTTATTTTACTGGAACAGCTTCGGACGATCGATAAGAGAAGGCTGAAAGATAAAATCTGTCATCTGACACCGGAACAGCTGGCCCTTGTGAACGAAGCACTGAAAATCAGCCTGGATCTGCCTACATAAGGGGTATTTTTGGCGCGGTTCACGGTTGACGAATGAGAAAGATCGTGCTATATTCTATATTATATGGGCTTCTGCCGTTTTTCGGGGAAACCTTTTTACAGAAAAGTAATACTTTAAATAAAGGAGACAAAAGAGGTATGTCAGGACATTCAAAATTTGCCAATATTAAGCATAAGAAAGAAAAAAACGACGCAAAAAAAGGTAAAATCTTTACCATCATCGGCCGTGAGATCGTAATCGCTGTCAAAGAGGGCGGACCGGATCCGGCAAACAACAGCAAGCTGCGTGACGTTATCGCAAAAGCAAAAGCAAACAACATGCCGAACGATACCATCGACCGCGGTATTAAAAAAGCTGCCGGAGATGCAAACGCAGACAACTACGAGCGTATCACCTACGAAGGTTATGGCCCGAATGGTATCGCGATCATCGTAGAGACTCTGACCGACAACAAGAACCGTACCGCAGCAAACGTAAGAAGCGCTTTCACCAAAGGAAACGGAAGCGTTGGAACACCGGGATGCGTATCCTACATGTTCGACAAAAAAGGCCAGATCATCATCGACAAAGAAGAGTGCGAAATGGATGCTGACGATCTGATGATGCTTGCTCTGGATGCAGGCGCAGAAGACTTCGCAGACGAAGAGGACAGCTACGAAATCATCACCGATCCGGATGACTTCTCCGCAGTACGTGAGGCTCTGGAGAAAGACGGTATCGCCATGGCAGAGGCAGACGTTACCATGATCCCACAGACCTACGTAGAGCTGACCGATCCGCAGGCATTAAAAGACCTGAACCGTACCCTGGATCTGCTGGATGACGACGACGACGTACAGTACGTATACACCAATCTGGACGAGTAATTTCGCTGGAAATTACATAGAATCATAAGAATCTGCGCATACTGATGAAGCTATTTTGGAATAGCAGAAAAGAGGAAATCCGTATGGCAGAATCACAGAAAAACCAGACAGAAAAAGAAAATATTGTAGAACTGAAGACCAACATTTATCTGCTGTCCATCATCGGCGAGGTGGAGGGGCATGAATCACTCGGCGAGCGCACGAAAGCGACGCGCTATGAGCACATTCTCCCTGCTCTTGCCCGTGCCGAGGAGGACAAAAGTATTGATGGTCTTCTGATTCTCCTGAATACCGTAGGCGGAGATGTGGAGGCCGGTCTTGCAATTGCAGAGATGATTGCGTCCATGCGAAAGCCTGCGGTATCGCTCGTTTTAGGGGGCGGTCATTCGATCGGTGTCCCGCTCGCAGTTGCAGCAGACTATTCGCTGATCGTGCCGAGTGCCACCATGGTCATTCATCCGGTGCGTACAAACGGCATGTTCATCGGTGTTGCACAGACGTACCGTAATATGGAAAAGACGCAGGATCGGATCACAGGTTTTGTATCGGCCCATTCTAAAATCACCAAGGAACGGCTCGAGGAGCTGATGCTCGATACGAAAATGCTGGTCAAGGATGTCGGAACAATGCTGGACGGCCCGCAGGCAGTGGAAGAAGGCCTGATCGACGAGGTCGGCGGCATTGCCCGCGCGCTCGAAAAGCTGAATGAGCTGATGAAAAAGGCAGCAGGGACAGAAAATTGACTTCACGGCGCGGCTTGTGTTTCAGGGGATTTTGTGTTAGAATGAGTTCGCTGTGAAAATTCGAACGGAAGTTTTGTCCGGACTTTCACAAAAGAGAAAAATAAGGGAACAGGATAAAAAAATGACAGTAATAGAAGCTTTATTTCTGGGCCTGATCCAAGGAATCACGGAATTCCTGCCGATCAGCAGCTCCGCACATCTGATTATCTTCCGTCACTTTATGAAGATCGAAGATACGCAGACGGTGTTTTTCAATGTGCTTTTGCACTTTGGCTCCATGATTGCAATTCTGCTCACATTTTCGAAGGAATGGAAACGTCTCTTCCTCGCGTTGTGCGGAATCATAATCGATCTGTTTCATAATTTAAAGGAACACTTTTCCAGTCAGCATCAGGAGAGAAAGCAGTACCGGAAGGTACTCGGCAGCAACTACCGTATGCTTGCTTTCCTGCTGATTCTGACCACCATCCCGACTGCTGTAATCGGCGGCATGATTCAGAGCCTTGTCACACTGACCTCCTCGAATCTGCTGGCACCTGGCGTTGGTCTGTATCTGACGGCGATTCTGCTTGTGGTGGCAGATATGCTTCCGGAGGGAGAAAAAACGCAGAAAAATTTGAAGCCGAAAGATGCACTGATTGCCGGATTCTTCCAAGGCTTTTCCACGATTCCGGGTCTTTCCCGTCTTGGTTCGACTATTTCTGCGTGTGTGATCGGCGGCATGACCCGTTCGTACGCTGTGAAATACTCTCTGATTGTGAGTGTTCCGGCGATTATCGGGGCAACGATCGTTGAACTTGCGACCATGGGAAAAAATAAAATTGTTTTTCATCCGGTATATCTGGTCGGCGTTTTCATGGCGGCACTTGCCGGTTACTTTACGATCCGCATTCTGATGCGTGTGGTGAAAAAACGGAAACTGAAATATTTTGCTTTGTACTGTCTTCTTGTCGGGACATTCTCCATTGCAGGATATTTTCTGCTGTAATACGAGAAAGGGGAGAAGTTCTGCATGGCAAATACAACAAAGGGAAGCGGGAAGACAAAGAAAAAAACTTCTGCTTCCGGGACAGCAAAAAAGAAACAGACCCAAACAACGGCCAGAAAAACAACGGTGAAAAAGAGCAGTACCGCAAAACGTACCTCCGGCACAAGGAAAAACACAGTCCGTGAGCCGATGGACGAGGGAGTGCGCGCAGAAATTATTCTGCTTTCCGTGCTTGCTGTTTCGATTCTGCTGATGCTCAGTAATTTCGGTATGGGCGGCGTGATCGGACAGGCTGTCTGCGACTTCTTTTTCGGCCTTTTCGGCGTGACAGAGTGGGCAGCACCGGTTCTGATCTTCTTTGGAACAGCATTTTACATAGCAAACAGACAGAACTTTTTAATTGTGCGGAAAACCGGGGGAGCGATCAGCTGTTTCGTCTTTTTCTGCGCTTTTATGCAGCTTCTGGCGTCCGGCTATACGAGAGATACGACATTTCTGGATTACTATTTTGACAGCGCCTACGATCATCTCGGCGGAGGAATCTTAGGAGGGTCTGTCGTGAAAATTCTCGGCATGGGATTCGGCCAGATCGGTGCGTGGGTGATTATTGTGATCGCCATCGTGATTTCCGTGATCGTGATGACGCAGAAGCCGATTCTCGCGCCGATCCATGAAAAGACGAATGACCACCGCCGGATGGCGGAGGAGCGCCGCCAGGAGCGTCTGGCGCGCCAAGCTGCGATGGAGGAAGAGAAAGGAAAAGAGCTGATTCTTGAGCCAGTGGAGGAACCGAAAAAAGCCGGGAAGAAAAAGAAATCCCGCCTTCTTTCTCATGTGGAATCGAAGGCTGATTTAAACGAAAACGACGATACCCATCAGATGGAGATGCCGGAGCTTTCGATTCACCGTGGTTCTGTGCCGGCTGAAGAGCCGGAAAAGACAGGACCGGAGATGACACGGCAAGCTGCAGAAGAGGCGAAAAAAGAGAAAACGTCTGCGGATCATACGAGAAATCCGCGGTCTTCCTGTGAAGAGATCGAGGCGGATATAGACGGCATTCGTCAGGAAATCGGGAAAAAAGCAGAGGAAAAGCGGCCGGAGTACAAAACACCGCCGATGAATCTTCTGAAAAAAGGGATGCGCGGTGCCATGGGCGATTCCGATGCGCATTTGCGGGAAGTAGCGCGGAAACTGGAGGAGACGCTGGACAGCTTCGGTGTCAAAGTTACAGTCAATAACGTAAGCTGCGGACCGACCGTCACACGGTATGAGCTGATGCCGGAACAGGGCGTGAAAGTAAGCCGGATTGTCGGATTGACCGACGATATCAAGCTGAGTCTTGCAGCAGCAGATGTCCGCATTGAGGCACCGATCCCGGGAAAATCCGCAGTCGGAATCGAGGTTCCAAATAAGACGAACACGGCCGTGATGCTGCGTGATCTTCTTGAAACACCGGAGTTTAAGAACTTTTCTTCGAATCTGGCCTTTGCTGTCGGAAAAGACATCGCCGGTCAGCCGGTCATCGCAGATATCGCGAAAATGCCTCATCTTCTGATCGCCGGTGCGACCGGTTCCGGTAAATCGGTCTGCATCAACACACTGATTATGAGTATTATTTATAAGGCAAAACCGGAAGACGTCAAACTGATCATGATCGACCCGAAGGTCGTTGAGCTTTCTGTTTATAACGGCATTCCGCACCTTTTTATTCCTGTTGTCACAGACCCGAAAAAGGCTTCCGGAGCTCTGAACTGGGCGGTTGCGGAGATGACAGACCGTTATAACAAATTTGCGGAATTCAACGTGCGCGATATGAAAGGCTACAATGCAAAAGTTGCCGAGCTGCCGCCGGATGAAAACGGCAAAAAACCGGAAAAACTGCCGCAGATCGTCATTATCGTGGATGAGCTTGCCGACCTGATGATGGTTGCGCCGGGAGAAGTGGAGGATGCGATCTGCCGTCTGGCACAGCTTGCCCGTGCGGCCGGCATCCATCTGATTATTGCAACACAGAGACCTTCCGTCAATGTCATCACTGGTCTTATCAAGGCAAATATGCCGTCCCGTATTGCATTCTCGGTTTCTTCCAGCGTAGATTCCCGTACGATCCTCGACATGGGAGGTGCGGAAAAACTGCTTGGAAAAGGCGATATGCTCTACAAGCCGCAGGATTACCAGAAACCGGCCCGTCTGCAGGGATCCTTTGTTTCGGATAAAGAGGTCAGCGATGTCGTTGCCTACTTAAAAGATCACTACGGCGAGAACGCTTATGATCCGGATATCGAAAAACGGATTCACACCGTAAGCCTGGATGGCGGTTCTGCCGCAGGCGGCGGAGATAACCGCGATAATTACTTCGTGGAAGCCGGAAAATTTATCATCGAAAAAGATAAGGCATCGATCGGCATGCTCCAGAGAGTGCTGAAAATCGGTTTCAACCGCGCGGCCAGAATCATGGACCAGCTCGCGGATGCCGGTGTCGTAGGACCGGAGGAAGGAACCAAGCCGAGAAAAGTTCTGATGTCCATGGAACAGTTCGAAAATTATCTGGAGGAACACGGATGATGGGAAAAGATGTTGTCCGTTGTTTACAAATAACCGGAAACGTGATAAAGTATTAACATAAAATGCGCGAAAATCCAAGTCGTGCTTTTGTTAAAATATTTCTAACAAGATTAGGAGGATATTATGTACAAGATTCAAGAAGCGGAAATGCTCGCGAATAACATCTACCGTATGGTAGTAGAAGCACCGCGAGTAGCACAGCACTGCCTCCCTGGACAGTTTGTTATTGTCAAGGCAGATGAAGAAGGAGAAAGAATTCCTCTGACCATTTGTGATTACGACAGAGAAGCAGGAACTATCACCATCGTATTCATGCCGATCGGAGAATCTACCAAAAAAATGAAAGATCTCAAAGCGGGAGATGCTTTCATGGATTTCGTAGGACCTCTGGGACAGCCGTCCGAGTTTTGCAGCGAAGATATCGAAGAACTGAAGAAAAAACGGATCGTATTCGTAGCCGGCGGTGTTGGAACTGCACCGGTTTACCCGCAGTTAAAATGGCTGCATGAGCATGGAATCACTGCTGACGCCATTGTCGGAGCAAAGACAAAAGATCTCGTTATTCTCGAGAAAGAAATGTCTGCTGTCAGCAATCTGTACATAACCACAGACGATGGTTCTTACGTAAGAAAAGGTATGGGTACCGATGTACTCCGCGACCTTGTACAGAATCAGGGCAAACAGTATGATGTCTGTGTTGCCATCGGACCGATGATCATGATGAAATTCGTATGTCTTCTGACAAAAGAACTGAATATCCCGACCGTTGTCAGCATGAACCCGATCATGGTAGACGGAACCGGTATGTGCGGTGCCTGTCGTCTAATGGTAGGCAATGAAGTAAAATTTGCCTGCGTAGACGGACCGGAGTTTGACGGTCATCTGGTAGACTTCGACCTGGCTATGAAACGTCAGCAGATGTACAAGACAGAAGAGGGAAGAGCTCTCTTAAGATACCAGGAAGGCGCAACCCATCACGGTGGATGCGGCCAGTGCGGAGGTGACAAATAATGGCAAAGGGATTAAACAGAGTACCGGTACGTGAGCAGGAGCCGAAGGTACGTGCCACAAATTTTGACGAGGTATGTCTTGGATACAATAAAGACGAAGCAGTAGAAGAAGCACAGCGCTGCCTGGGCTGTAAAAATGCAAAATGTATCACAGGATGCCCGGTTAATATCAACATTCCGGCATTCATTGCACAGGTAAAAGAAGGAAACTTCGAGGAAGCATACAAAATTATCGGTGAGTCCAGTGCACTCCCGGCAGTCTGCGGCCGTGTATGTCCGCAGGAGAGCCAGTGCGAGGGCAAATGTGTCCGCGGAATCAAAGGCGACGCTGTTTCCATCGGTAAACTGGAGCGTTTCGTTGCTGACTGGGCAAAAGAAAACGGTATCAAACCGGTTCCGGCAGCAGAGAAAAACGGCCACAAGATCGCGGTTATCGGTTCCGGCCCTGCAGGTCTTACCTGCGCAGGAGACCTTGCAAAACTTGGCTACGATGTAACCATCTTCGAGGCACTTCACAAAGCCGGCGGTGTATTAAGCTACGGTATTCCGGAGTTCCGTCTTCCGAAAGACAAAGTAGTTGCCGCTGAAATCGAGAACGTAAAATCTCTCGGTGTTAAAATTGAGACCAACGTTATCATCGGAAAATCCGTTACCATCGACGAGCTGTTAAAAGACGAAGGATTTGAAGCAGTCTTCATCGGTTCCGGTGCAGGCCTTCCGATGTTCATGGGAATCCCGGGTGAGAACGCAAACGGCGTATTCTCCGCAAACGAGTTCCTGACCAGAAACAACCTGATGAAAGCATTCCGCGATGATTACG
>OGHK01000941.1_pt1 | contig 27684 bp, 20 predicted proteins | sample 1571411 | NCBI WGS metagenome assembly OGHK01 (sample SAMEA2582043, study PRJEB24529) | metagenome | biome: Human gut stool | place: China | collected 2011 | reverse complement strand
GTCGGGGCGACAGGATTCGAACCTGCGACCACCTGTTCCCAAAACAGGCGCGCTACCGGACTGCGCTACACCCCGCTCACTCATCTCTACGACACCTTTTAAGCATTGCTTTAAGCATCATTTCTGAATTGCGAGTGCAAAGGTACTACATTTTTTCGATTCCACCAAATTTTTCCCTAATTTTTTTCAAAAAAATATGCATTTTAATGCAAAATGGCTGGGATACTGACAAAAACAAGGGCAACCCCTATCTGGAATTGCCCTTATACCTTATTATATATAGTAGCGGCTAAGAACCGCAACCATTCTTGCTAAACTTTTAAATCAGAAACCGACTGCCCGAATCTGTCAAACCGAGAAGACCGGCAAATCTGATTTCAGACCGGAAAATCTGATTTTACTTGATGATTCCCTCTTCTACGAAAATCTTCTTCAAAATCTGGACAGCCTGCTCAACCTGCTCTCTAGTATGAGTAGCCATGAGTGCGAAACGTACCAATGTATCCTGAGGAGCACAAGCTGGAGGAATAACAGGGTTGATGAACACACCTGCATCGTAAGCCATCTTGGTAACAACGAATGTCTTCTCAGCATCGCGTACGTAGAGAGGAATGATAGGACTCTCTGTCTCGCCAATCTCGAAACCTTCCTCGCGGAAACGCTTCAAGGCATAGTTGGTTACATCCCAGAGATTCTCGAAACGCTCTGGCTCATTCTGAATGATGTGGAGAGCCTCGAGAGCTGCTGCTGTGGCAGCTGGAGTGTTAGAGGCGCTGAAGATGTAAGTACGGCAGTTGTGACGGAGGAAGTTGATTGTATCCTTGTCTGATGCGATGAAACCGCCGATAGAAGCCAGACTCTTAGAGAATGTACCCATGATGAGGTCTACCTCATCGGTCAGACCGAAGTGGTCGCAGACACCACGACCCTGCTTGCCGAATACGCCAAGACCATGAGCCTCGTCTACCATGATAGAGCAGTTGTACTTATGCTTGAGTTTTACAATCTCAGGCAAGTTAGCCAGGTCGCCCTCCATAGAGAACACACCGTCAACGACGATGAGCTTGATAGCCTCCTCAGGGAGCTTAGAGAGCACGCGCTCCAAATCTTCCATATCGTTGTGCTTGTAGTGGAGCTGGGTAGCGAATGAGAGACGGCGGCCATCTACGATACTTGCGTGGTCGCGGTCATCGCAGATAACATAGTCGTTACGACCTACTACGCAAGCCAAGACACCCTGATTTACAGAGAATCCTGTAGAGAAACACAAAGTTTCATCCTTGCCCACAAACTCAGCAAGCTCCTTTTCGAGCTGCACGTGCAAATCGAGCGTACCATTGAGGAAACGGCTTCCTGCACAACCAGAACCATACTTGTCGAGCGCAGCCTTTGCTGCATCAATAACACGCTGGTCGTTAGTCAAACCCTGATAAGCATTAGAACCGAACATCAGGATTTTATGACCATCGATGTCGGTTACCTCTGTCATCTGCTTACTTGTGATCTCGCGGAAATATGGATACACACCGGCAGCCATATACTTCTGAGGTTCACGATAATTCTTGTATCTTTCTTGTAATTGTCCCATTATTAATAGGTGTACTTTATTATCTTTTTTTATATTTTTCTAAGTTTCAGGGTGCAAAGATACAAAAAAGAACTCAATAAATGGCTTTTTTTATAAGAAAGTTTACTTTTATAGTTTTTTTAATCGATATTTCTTGTTATTTTGGGTATTTTTATTACTTTTGCAGCCTAAATTTTACAAACTCTTGACTATATAATGAAGAAAAAGATACTTTTCATCATGAATCCGATTTCAGGAACAGCCAGCAAGGCGGCAGTTCCCAGTCTGATAGATTCTGTTTTGGACAAAGAGCTTTTTGAGTACGAGATAAGAATGACTGAAAGAGCTGGGCACGCTTCGGAAATTGCTACCGAAGCAAAGAACAACCATGTACATGTGGTTGTGGCGGTTGGTGGTGACGGAACCGTCAACGAGGTGGCCCGCTCACTGGTTCACTCCGATACTGCCCTCGGCATTCTGCCTTGCGGTTCGGGCAACGGACTGGCAAGACATCTGCTGCTCCCGATGAACCTGAAGAAATGCATAGAGGTCATCAACCAATGCCAGATTAGAGATCTGGATTATGGTGTCATCAACGACCACCCGTTCTTCTGCACCTGCGGCATGGGCTTTGACGCTTTCGTCAGCATGAAGTTTGCCGAGAGCGGCAAGCGTGGTCCTATCACTTATGCAGAAAATATCCTGCGCGAGGGATTGAAGTATAAGCCTGAGACTTACACGCTGGAGGACGAGACGGGCACCAAGCAGTATAAGGCGTTCCTCATTTCCTGCGCCAACGCATCTCAGTATGGCAACAATGCCTATATTGCCCCTCAAGCATCCATGAGCGACGGTTTGATGGATGTCGTCATCATGGAACCATTCGATGTAATCGAGGCGCCTCAGGTAAGTTTCGACATGTTCAACAAGACGTTGGACAAGAACTCGAAGATCAAGTCGTTCCGCTGCAAGAAGCTCCATATCACCCGCAGTCAGCCAGGCGTAATCCATTATGATGGCGACCCTGTAATGACGGGTGCAGAGATTGATGTTCACCTGGAAGAAAAGGGAATCAAGATGCTGGTGAACCCGTTTGCCAACAAGAACGACCGCAAGCCGAACATGATTCAGTCTGCCTTTGCCGATTTCTTCAACGACTTCAATGCCGTGCGCGATGATATTCATAAAGACATCCAGCGCCAGAGCAAAAGAGTAGAAGCTATCAGCAAACTGGTACAGAAGAAGCTGAACCTTTGAAACAATGTTAAATGTTAAATGTTAAATGGTGATTTCCCTGAAGTTTCGCAAGTAAGCTCAGTTAATCATTAAACGCTATCCATTCAACATTTAACATTCAACATTCAACATTCAACATTCAACACTCCTAGAAAAGGTAGAATTCTTCCATTATTTTCCTATACCATTCCGAGCGGTTTCCCTGCGAATCCATCATCGTTTCAACACACTCTTCGTAAGGCGAAATGCGATGCTTGGCAAAACTCAGCATAAAGCGCTTTGGCTGCTTGCGCTCCACCGTCTTCACACCACACTTCCGTATAAGATAAAAGCCTAAGATACAAGACTCTGCAACAAACTGCTCCACTACTTCTACGGGAACAATTGCAGAGAAAATACCATCATCAGAAAGTAACCGTTTTACACCCGCAAACAAATCGCGGAACGGAAGACTGTCCGTATGTCTCGCCATCGTCCTCTTACTGTCCGGATTTTTTAAGCTATCTACAAAGAACGGAGGATTGCTCACTATCGCATCAAAAACACCGGCAGCCTTCAAATCTTCAGCAGTCTCCAAAGCCTCAGCAGTTTCCGAAGCTCCCCCGAAATCCTGCAGTCTGCAGCATTCTATTTCCACCCTGTCGCGAAACGGACTTGCCATCACATTCTCCCTCGCCTGTCCGCAGGCATCAGCATCCATATCAATCCCCACTACCTCAGCTTCAGGAAAACGCTGCGCCATCATGAGCGAAATCAGTCCCGTTCCGGAACCAATGTCCAGAACCCGCCTGCCACCTTGCGCCCATGCACCCAGCAAAACGCCGTCAGTTCCCACTTTCATGGCACAACGGTCTTGCTCTATCTCAAACTGTTTAAATCGAAAATTACCCATAAATTCTTCTGTCTCTTTACAGAAGAAAACGAATGCGCCGCCGATTTATTTTATCGCAAACAGCAGAAATTGCCACTTCCACCTGCAAAAGCAGCTACTTACATCTATAAAAACGGGTACTAATATATAGAAAAAGCAATTTTATTATTAAATAATCTATCATCTTCCACGATATTTCACAAAAAATGAGTACCTTTGCACGGAAAATAGAAATCATAACAAAAAAATGGATAATAGAAGAACAAGTACCCGAATACAAATGATTGCAGATTACGAGGGCGACCCGAAAACCCTGATCGAAGACCAGGAAGAAGGCTTGTACCCTACCCTCTGCATGCGAGATATTGTAGTTTTCCCTACCAACATGACCCCTATCGTTGTGGGCAGAAAGGAAAGTCTGAATCTCGTCCGGATGCTGGAAAAGAAACCAGACACCATATTCTGCGTATTCTGCCAGAAGAACAAAGATACAGAATCACCCTACGAAGAAGACCTCTACCCTGTAGGTGTCTTCGCCAAACTCATCAAGGTGATTAAGATGCCTGGCACAGACCAGATGAGCATCATCATCCAGGGTCTGGGCAGATGTCAGATGAAACATCTCGTTCAAAAAGAGCCTTACACAGTAATTCACGTAAAAAGTCTTCCGGAGAAATGGCCTGACGAGAACAACGATGAACTCTTCAGAATGCTCTACGAGAACTTCCATTACGAAGCGACAGACTATATCAAATCAAACGCCAACTATACTGACGAGGCCATCCAGGCAATCAACGAACTCTCGAGCATTCACATGCAGTGCAACTTCATGTGCTCCCTCCTCCCTTTCTCCATCGAGGATAAAATCAAGATGCTGAAAGAGGAAAATCTCAGCGAGCGCATCATGATTGCCATCAGATCCCTGAACAAGGTGCGCCATCTGCTACGCATACAGACTGAGATTGAGAATAAAACCCACTACGACCTTGAAGAACAGCAGAAGGAATACTTCCTCAAGCAGCAGATTAAGAACATCAGGGAAGAACTGGGAGAAGGCAACGCCAGTCCGGAGAAGAAGGAGATTCTGGAGAAGGCGAAACAGAAGAACTGGAGCGAAGAGACAGCCAAAATCTTCAAGAAAGAAATTGCCAAGCTCGACACCCTGAACCCGCAAAGTCCTGACTATTCGATACAGATAGGATTCCTGCAGACCATGGTAGATTTACCTTGGAACTCCTACACCCAGGACGACCTCAGTCTGACCCGTGCCAAGCGCATTCTGAACCACGACCACTACGGCATGGAGAATGTGAAGGAGCGCATCCTGGAATTCCTCGCCGTAAGAGCACTGAACGGCGGCGGCAAGAGTCCTATCCTCTGCCTCTACGGTCCTCCGGGCGTAGGAAAGACCAGTCTGGGCAAGAGCATCGCAGCAGCCATGAAGCGCAAGTATGTACGCATGTCGCTGGGCGGTCTGCACGATGAAGCCGAAATCCGCGGTCACCGCCGCACCTATGTGGGAGCCATGCCGGGCCGCATCATCAAGAACATGCTGAAGGCAGGCAGCAGCAATCCGGTCTTCATCCTCGACGAGATTGACAAGGTGGCGCAGAGCAATTTCAATGGTGACCCTGCATCAGCCCTGCTCGAAGTGCTGGACCCGGAACAGAACAATGCCTTCCACGACAATTATCTCGATATGGATTACGACCTCTCCAAGGTACTCTTCATCGCCACAGCCAATGACCTGAGCGTCATTCCGCGTCCGCTCCTCGACCGTATGGAGCTGATAGAAGTAGGCGGCTACATCACCGAAGAGAAGACAGAGATTGCCAAGCGCCATCTCGTACCGGAAGAGCTGGAAAGCACCGGACTCGACAAGGTTTCGCCGAAGGTAAGTTTCAACAAGAATGCCCTCGAGTTCATCATCGAGCACTATACCCGGGAGAGCGGCGTAAGACAGCTGAAGAAGCAGATTGACAAGAGTCTGCGCAAGATGGCTTACAAACTGGCCTGCAACCAGGAGCTGAAGAACTACACCATCACCCCTGCCGAAGTAAAAGACCTGCTGGGCAATCCGCCGTTCAACCGCGACATCTACCAGGGCAACGACTATGCAGGAGTGGTAACCGGACTGGCCTGGACCTCAGTGGGCGGCGAAATCCTCTACATCGAAACCTCGCTCAGCAAGGGCAAGGCAGGCAAGCTCACCCTGACCGGAAATCTGGGCGACGTGATGAAGGAATCAGCCATTATCGCACTGGAATACGTCAAGTCGCACATCGACCTGCTCCAGGTAGACTACCGCATCTTCGAGCAGTGGAACCTCCACATCCACGTGCCTGAGGGAGCCACCCCGAAAGACGGTCCTTCTGCCGGAATCACCATCGCCACCAGCATCGCCTCAGCCATCACCCAGCGCAAGGTACGTGCCAACACAGCCATGACCGGCGAGATTACCCTCCGCGGCAAAGTGCTCCCGGTAGGCGGAATCAAGGAGAAGATTCTGGCAGCCAAGCGGGCAGGAATCAAGCACATCGTGATGTGCAGGGAGAACCAGAAGAACGTAGAGGAAATACCGGAGAAATATCTCAAGGGCGTAGACTTCCACTATGTAGAGAATGTGGCTGACGTCTGGCAGTTCGCGCTGACCGACGAGAAGGTGAAAAACCCGACAGACTTCAGCATTGAGGAAAATGATAAAAAAGAATAGAAATGAAATTTGAATTACAAGTAACAGATAAAGCAAGCGATGCGCGTACAGGCATCATCACCACCGACCACGGACAGATCAAGACCCCAATCTTCATGCCCGTAGGAACCGTAGGAAGCGTGAAGGGCGTCCACTTCGAGGAACTCAAGAAGCAGGTCATGGCACAGATTATCCTCGGAAACACCTATCACCTCTACCTGCGCCCAGGTCTTGACGTCATCAGGGCAGCAGGCGGACTGCACAAGTTCAACGGCTGGGACCGTCCTATCCTCACCGACAGCGGCGGCTTCCAGGTCTTCTCGCTCACCGGCATCCGCAAGCTCAAGGAAGAAGGCTGCGAGTTCCGCTCCCACATCGACGGCAGCAAGCACTTCTTTACACCGGAGAATGTGATGGACACCGAGCGCATCATCGGAGCCGACATCATGATGGCCTTCGATGAATGTCCGCCGGGACAGAGCGATTACCAGTACGCCAAGAACAGCCTCATGCTCACTCAGCGCTGGCTAGACCGCTGCATCAAGCGGTTCAACGAAACCGAGCCCCTCTACGGCTATCAGCAGAGCCTCTTCCCTATCGTTCAGGGCTGCACCTTCCCGGACCTGCGCCGCGAAGCAGCCAAATACATTGCCGACAAGGGAGCCGACGGAAATGCCATCGGCGGACTTGCCGTAGGAGAGCCTACCGAGGTGATGTATGAGATGATAGAAGTAGTGAACGAAATCCTGCCGAAAGACAAACCGAGATATCTGATGGGCGTAGGAACCCCGCAGAACATCCTCGAAGCCATCGAGCGCGGCGTAGACATGTTCGACTGCGTAATGCCGACCCGCAACGGCCGCAACGCCATGCTCTTCACCTATCAGGGCACGATGAACATGCGCAACAAGAAGTGGGAGAAAGACTTCAGTCCGGTAGATCCAGACGGCTGCGACATCGACCTCGTAACCACGAAGGCCTACCTCCACCACCTCTTCAAGGCCCAGGAGCTGCTGGCGATGCAGATAGCCAGCATCCACAACCTCTCTTTCTATCTGCGCCTCGTGACCGATGCCCGCCATCATATCGAGCAGGGCGATTTCGTGGCATGGAAGAATTCCATCATCGACCAGCTTGGCCGAAGAATTTAAGTAAGCAAGCATCATGAAAGATTTTAAGAAAATAAGAAAACACCGCCGGCTCTACCGCACCGGCCGATGGGCTTCCCGCAAGTTCGGGTGGCTCATCAGGGCTGTGCGCTGGCTGGCTCACAAGCTCCGGTTCCTGCGCATATTCAGGTTTCTCAACCCGTTCAGGTACATCAAGAAGCTCGACTGGTACATTATCAAGAAGTTTCTGGGCTACTATTTCTTCTCCATCGCCCTGATCATCTCCATCGCCATCGTCTTCGACTTCAACGAGAACCTGTCAAAATTCACAGAGCACCATGCACCGGCGCGCGCAATCATCTTCGATTACTACGCCAACTTCGTGCCCTATTTTGCCAACCTCTTCAGTGCGCTGTTCGTGTTCGTGGCGGTCATTCTCTTCACCACCAAGCTGGCAAGCAATTCCGAAATCATCGCCATCCTGGCGTCGGGAGTATCCTTCAAGCGTCTCCTTCGCCCATACATGATTACCTGCGTGCTGCTCTCAGCCCTCTCCTTCGGACTCTCAGCCTACGTCATTCCCCACGGAACCGTTATCAGGCAGAACTTCGAGACGATGTACAAGAACAAGAAGAAGAATACCAGTGCCGAGAATGTACAGCTGCAGGTAGACAAGGGAGTGATTGCCTATATGCAGCATTACGACAACAGCATGAAACGCGGCTACGGATTCTGTCTCGACAAGTTCCAGGACAAGAAACTCGTAAGCCACCTTACAGCGATGGACATCCAGTACGACACCATTTCCGACAGCAAGTATCACTGGAAGCTGAGCAACTGGAAAATCCGCAAGCTCCAGGGCATGAAGGAGCATATTACGAGCGGAGCCCAGAAGGACACCATCATCATGATGGAACCTACCGACCTGGTCTATTCCAAGGGTCAGCAGGAAACCTTCACCAGTCCTGAGCTCCGCGATTACATCTCCAAGCAGATCAACCGCGGTTCGGGCAACGTAGTGCAGTACGAGGTAGAATACCACAAGCGCATCGCCTCTTCCTTCGCCTCGTTCATCCTCACCATCATCGGCGTCTCCCTCTCAGCCCGCAAGCGCAAAGGCGGCATGGGAGCAGCATTGGGCGTAGGACTTGCGCTGAGTTTCGGCTACATCATGCTGCAGACGGTTTCTGCCACCTTCGCCATCCAGGCCAACTTCCCGCCTGTCCTGGCAGCGTGGCTTCCAAACTTCCTCTTCGCCATCGTAGCCTACTTCTGCTACCGCAAGGCACCGAGGTAATTATCAATTAATAATTAAGAGTTTATAGTTTATAGCAGCCGTGCTCCCTATAAACTATAAACCGTAAACTGTAAACTATAGAAGAATGTATTTCGACGAATTAGATTTAAACGACAACGTGCTCGACGCATTATATGACATGCGCTTCGACACATGCACTCCAGTACAGGAAAAGTGCATTCCAGAGATATTAGAAGGTCACGATGTATTGGGTGTAGCCCAGACCGGAACCGGCAAAACCGCAGCCTATCTGCTGCCAGTATTGAGCAAGCTCGATGACGGCGGTTATCCGAAAGACGCCATCAACTGCGTCATCATGTCACCAACCCGCGAGCTCGCCCAGCAGATAGATCAGGCGATGCAAGGCTTCGGCTATTACCTGCAGGGTGTGAGCAGCGTAGCCGTATACGGCGGCAACGACGGCAACCGTTACGATCAGGAGTTGCGCAGCCTCCGCATGGGCGCCGATGTAGTCATCGCCACCCCGGGCCGCCTCATCTCCCATATCTCTCTGGGCAATGTAGACCTCAGCAAGGTAAGCTTCTTCATCCTCGACGAGGCCGACCGCATGCTCGACATGGGTTTCTCTGACGACATCAAGACCATCGCGGCAAAACTGCCAAAGACCTGCCAGACCATCATGTTCTCGGCAACCATGCCTGAGAAGATAGAAGAACTGGCTAAGACCCTGCTCAAGAATCCGGTAGAAATCAAACTTGCCGTCAGCAAGCCAGCCGAGAAAATCAAGCAGGAAGCATACGTATGCTACGAAACCCAGAAGATGACCATCATCAAGGACATCTTCAAGGCGGGCGACCTGAAGCGTGTCATCGTCTTCAGCGGCAGTAAATTCAAGGTGAAGCAACTCGCAGCCTCCCTCCAGCAGATTGGAGTAAACTGCGGAGCCATGCACAGCGACCTGGAACAGGCTGAGCGCGATGATGTGATGTTCAAGTTCAAGAGCGGACAGTATGATGTTCTCGTAGCTACCGACATTGTGGCGCGCGGAATCGACATCGATGATATTGAGATGGTCATCAATTACGATGTTCCTCACGATACAGAAGATTACGTTCACCGCATCGGCCGTACAGCCCGTGCCAACCGCGATGGTAGAGCCATCACCTTCGTGAGCGAAGAAGACCAGTACTGGTTCCAGCAGATAGAGAAGTTCCTGGAGAAGGTGGTAGACAAAATGCCTCTCCCTGAGGGATGCGGCGAAGGTCCTGAATACATCAAGCTCAACAAGCCGAAGAAGAAAGGCGGAAACGGAAGAAACAACAGACGCGGTAACGGCGGAAACGGCGAGGGCGGAAAGAACAGCGCCAAGAACCGCCGACAGAAAGACCGCGACCAGACTTCTCACAAGCGTAAGCCAAACAAGCCAAACGAGCGTCAGGAAAAAGCACCACGCAGCAACGAACAGCAGCCACAGCAGGGCAATAACAAGCCTCAGCAGAAAAACGGCAAGCAGCCACAGCAGGGCAACAAGCAGCAGAACGCAAAGCAGCAGAACAGAAAGCCAGCCCAGCCAGGCGAGCAGCCAAAGAACAGCAACAGCCAGAAGCGCCGCAATAACAGCAATAACAGCAACCAGCAGCGCCCAGGCACCGAGAACAATGTTCGCCCAGGCAGCAACGGCCGTGGCAGAGGCGTAGCCCAGAAAAAGGGCGACAAGCCGGCTGCACGCAAGCACACCCCTATCGTAAATCCACAGAAGAAAGAAAACGCTGTGAAGACATTCATCAAGCGCATCTTCGGATTCAAGAAATAGGAAATAAATTATCTTTTAAAAGGAAAGAGGAATGATGAAAGAGCTATCCCTCACCCCGCTCATGACCATCAGCCTCACACTGACGATCGGAATCATCATAGCCAAATGGGGCTATGATGATTTCAACATGCGCTTCTGGCTCATCATCTCCATCATTTCATGCGCCCTTGGCAGCATCATCTTTTTCCTTACTGAGTTCTTAAGCCAAAAAACTTACTTCAGCAGGAGCCACCAGTTTCTCATCTACTCCCAATGCGTGATGATTCATTTATGCATCCTGAGCCTTGGGGCTTTTCTTACCTGTAAGCAAATAGCTGATTCCCAAACCTCTGCACAACTGAAAAACTGGCAGGAACTGTCTTACCTCACACGGGCAAAAATCAATACCGAACGCTATAAAAGCAATATTGAAAGCAAACTGGTTTCCCTTCACGTAAAACAGCAAGACTATGCAGTCATCGCAGCCATGGCGCTGGGCGACAAGAGCGCACTCGATTCGAACACCCGAAACAGTTACTCCATTTCCGGAGCCAGTCACATCTTGGCAGTAAGCGGACTTCATATAGGCATTATCTTCCAGCTTTTTATCTTTCTGCTAGGCGGCAGAAAGTACTCAGTTTACACCATCATCCTGTCCCTCATCTCCATCTGGACCTACGTTTTTCTCATAGGATTACCGGCAAGTGCAGTCCGTGCAGCCATCATACTTTCAGCCTACAGCTTAAGTTTAGCTTTCCATCGTACCGGTCTGCCGCTCAACATCTTAGCCTCAGCTTATATATTTATGCTCTTCATCAGTCCGCTCTATCTTTTCGAGTTGAGTTTCCAGCTTTCGTTCCTGGCCGTAGCCTCCATTCTGCTGTTCTTCACACCCCTTTACACCCTCCTCCCCATCCGCAGCCGTTTCATCCGTTGGGCATGGGGACTCCTTTGCGTTTCACTGGCAGCCCAGATAGGAACCCTTCCGGTCATCGTCTACACCTTCGGCAGAATATCGTGCTATTCACTTCTCACCAATTACATCGCCATTCCCGCAGCAACCCTCATCCTATATCTTGGAGCAGCATTAATCCTGTTCTCCCCACTCACGTTATGGGCGCCCATAACACCGGTTGTCGCCCCACTCATCAGCCTTACATCAGGCGCCCTTACCAGCATCACCCAGTTTTTGAATACAGCCATAAAACTGATTAGCATGCTGCCTGGAGCAAGCATCGAAAACGTAAGAATCAGTCTGCCTCAGGTAATCAGTCTCTACGCTATCATCCTGCTCATTTATGCCCTATGGCGCAGGATAGATAAACAGAAGTCGTCAGAATGCAAGATTCCCTAAAACAGAAATAAAGGCTTAAACCCCGAAAAAACGTCTCTTATATAATAAGGTGTGCGTACACAAAAGCGCTACAAAACGTGGCTAAAAATGTTAAAAAATGACTTTTTTCTACTTTTTCTGCATTTTTTCTTTCTTTTTGTTGGTGTTTTCAAGAAAAACATGTATCTTTGCAAGCAGAAATAAAAAATAAGAATTTAAACACAATAAAAGATTAAAGATTATGAAAGCATCTGAAGTAATCGCGAATCTCCAAAGAAGATTCCCAAATGAGCCTGAGTACATTCAGGCAGTTAGTCAGGTTCTCGGTACTATCGAGGAAGAGTACAACAAGCACCCAGAGTTTGAGAAGGCAAACCTCATCGAGCGTCTCTGCATTCCAGACCGCATCATCCAGTTCCGCGTATCTTGGGTAGATGACAAGGGCAACGTACAGACTAACATGGGTTACCGCGTACAGCACAACAACGCGATTGGCCCTTACAAGGGAGGTCTTCGCTACCACAAGTCAGTAAACTTGGGTATTTTGAAGTTCTTGGCTTTCGAGCAGACATTCAAGAACTCTCTTACTACTCTCCCAATGGGTGGTGCTAAGGGTGGTTCCGACTTCTCTCCACGTGGCAAGAGCAACAACGAGGTAATGCGTTTCTGTCAGGCTTTCATGACAGAGCTTTATCGTCACATGGGTCCAGACGAGGATGTTCCAGCTGGTGACATCGGTGTAGGTGGCCGTGAGGTAGGTTACCTCTTCGGAATGTACAAGAAGTTGACACACCAGTTCCAGGGCGTCTTAACCGGTAAGGGTCAGGAGTTCGGTGGTTCATTGATCCGTCCTGAGGCTACAGGTTACGGTAATGTATACTTCCTCTGCAACATGCTCGCTACCAAGGGTATTGACATCAAGGGCAAGACTGTTTTGGTTTCAGGTTCAGGTAATGTAGCCCAGTACACTATGGAGAAGTTGCTCCAGTTGGGTGCTAAGCCAGTTACATGTTCAGATTCAGACGGTTACATCTACGACCCAGACGGAATCGACCGCGAGAAGCTCGATTACATCATGGAGCTCAAGAACGTAGAGCGTGGCCGTATCAAGGAGTATGCAGAGAAGTATGGTGTAAAATATGTTGAGGGTGCTAAGCCTTGGTTTGAGAAGGCAGACATCGCTCTCCCATCAGCTACTCAGAACGAAATCAACGAAGAGGCAGCCAAGGCTCTCATCGCCAACGGCGTAATCGCAGTAAGCGAGGGTGCCAACATGCCTACTACTCCAGAGGCTATCAAGGTATTCCAGGATGCTAAGATTCTCTACTCTCCAGGTAAGGCAGCCAACGCAGGTGGTGTTGCAGTATCAGGTCTTGAGATGAGCCAGAACTCAGAGCGTCTGAAGTGGTCTCGTGAGGAGGTTGATGCTAAGCTCCACGACATCATGAACGATATTCACGCTAACTGCGTGAAGTATGGTACTGAGCCAGACGGTTACGTAAATTACGTAAAGGGTGCAAACGTAGCCGGCTTCCTGAAGGTAGCTAAGGCTATGATGGCTCAGGGCATTGTATAAGGCTAGAAAATTTTTAATAAACATCTTAAAAAATTTAAAATAATAGGAAATAGCGGGTCTGTGACAGATCCGCTATTTTTGTGTCTACTTCTTCCCCCACTCCTTCTTTACATCAAAGCAGGGGCAAGCCTTATTGACAAACTCATTATGCCCATGAATCGTGGCTAATGGATATTCCTCCTTCAGCTGCTCGATGAGCGAACGCATTGCCGCTTTCTGGTCTCGGGTTCTTGTATCCTTCGGCTTGCCTTTCTTTGATAAGCCGCCGATGTAGCAAATGCCTATACTGATGGAATTATGGCCCTTGCAATGGGCGCCAACCTCCTCTATCGCACGGCCTACATGAATGCTGCCGTCACGATAAATCACGAAATGATAACCTATGCAGCGCATTCCGCGCTCGCTGTGCCAGCGGTCGATATCCGCTACGGTGAAGTTGCGACCTTCCTTGGTCGCACTGCAATGAATGATGATTTCCCTTATCTTACGCATGATATTGAATATTAATTATTGAAAAATAAGCAGATAATTGAAGGGGATTTCGTCAACACCCAAATCCCTGATAAACAGATTGATTCTGCACGGTAGATGCTTTTTCTTCATCCTCTTGAATTCCTCATCCAACAACTGGCAAAATTCATTATAGCATTTTTCTGATTGCGTAACGATTCCGGTATAATGAGACCTGCCCAGAATAATACTCTTGTTTCTCAGACGTAGCGGACCGTTGCCAGGCACGAAGCGAGCTCTGCGCCTAACAGTACGAGGCACGTAATGGGATCTTAACAGAATAACAGGCTTAATAACAATTTCATATTTTCCTCTTTCATACTTATTTTTCTTCTTTGTCTCCGACACCTTTTTTTGCTTGGTAGAAATGAGAGAAATCTTATAACGTCCTGCTGGCAAATGACGGTTAGGACGTTCTAAGGTGTCGCAGAAAATCTTGCCACCTATAACCATTGTGCCATCCACACTCCATGGAGTGAAGCGACGGCGGAATATATTGATGTTCATGATAATTTACAATTAATAATTGATAATGAATAATTGGATCAAGGCCGGCCATTAAGGCTGATTTAAGAACCGAAAAACTTAATGACCCTTAATGACCTTGACCCTTAATAACACCCTCTTTAGACTGTAGGAGAAACTTTCTGATAGCGCATGTCAGGTAATACACAGATTAACCCCTGACGTTTCCAGTTCTTTAGCATCTGTTTTACCGTCTCATGAGTGGCACTTGCCCCCTTAACAGCAACGCTCTGCTGCTCAGCCTGTTCGAAGGTGAAGGTTACGTCCAGACGTTCGAAGATGGAATCATTCTTACCCCGACGACATCGGTCCCAAGCAGATTGGCAGCAATAATCCTTTGATGAGAAAGCCTCTTCGATTCGGCTACGAAAGAAGTAGAGCGCATTATCCAACTGATAATCAGCCAGCACATCAAAGACATTCAGCATAGCTGGTGTCTGCGTCTTTACGAGCATTCCCTTCCACAAATCAGGCGACTCCTTCAGCTGTTTCTCGGCTCCATTGAAACCATGCTTCTGAATCAGCGTTTCCAGAACCTTGCAGAGCATGATGCAGGTCATCATTCTCATGGTGGTTGGACAGATACGGAAACGCTGGCGAGCTTTCACCTTGTCGTCATTTTTCATCGTTTCCAGTCTTATCTGTTCCAGCCATTCCCTACCTTTATCCTCCAGCTTGGGCAGAACCACCTCACCGGTCAGCAAAGGCAGAAGATGAGCAATCTGAATGATGCGGTCGCGCTGACGTTCGTTCATTACATGCATGTTGTCAGAAAGTGGAGTGAAGGTATTATCGGGCGTTTTTGCCACGATGATACGGCTCTGGAAACCATCCGTATAATTGCTTACTACTCGATAGAGCGCATCAGGCGTTCCACACATCACTACGTTCCATAACAGTCTGTCTATATGAACATTCACTGCATCTGCACTTCTTGCCTCACGCTCATAGCTTGTTCCGTCGTAAGCCTGTCTCAACATGACTGAAAAGTCGCTCATCGCCGATTTCCACTTCTGTGCTACGGTGTCTGCTTCCGGAGTAAACGAGAAGGCGTGCTTGCCTTCTGTGTTCGCCAGTCGTTCAGCCAGATTCGCCACCGTATTGTTCAGTGTCAAGCATCTTACAGGCAGTTTCGGCTCTTCCGGCTGCTCCTTCTTGTTCTTGGCTGCACGTTTCTTGGCTCGCCATTCATCCTCCTTCTGCTGATACATTTTGTCCATTTCCTTCACTTCCGAAGTCCATGCGTCAATCACGGGGTCAATACTTCCCTTGCCAGATGCAAAATCACCGGCGATGTAGGAGATGAGGTTCAGCGAGTTCATCTTGCCGTGAACGGAAACCTTCACGCCCGTTGCGAGCATTCCGATGGCAGGACAGATGGCTGTGATTACAGGCAGTGCCAGTGCCGGACCCACAGCGCTGATGGAATCCCGAATGCCTTGCGGCAACTTAGGCAGCGCATTATAATAGAACAGATCATCCTTGGCGTTAGCCTCGTCCAGCGCATTTACCAGCGCTTCATTGTCAGCCGCCGAACCACCACCCGCATTTCCCTGCTTCATTCGTTCCTGACGGATGGCAGAGAGCACATCCTTCAGTCGCTTAGGCATTTGCGTGATTTTCTCGTTCAATGCCGAGTTGATGCAAGCCATCTTTTCCTGTTCGGGAAACCCATCGTAGCAGGGAATAATCTGAGCCAGCAGATTGCGGTCAAAACCACAGATGTGGCGCAGGTTCACAGCCAGCTCAAAGGTCAGCGTATTGCGGTTGGAGCGCATCGGCTCCTGCCCATCATTATACATCTGCCACCACTTCTTAATGATTTCCCCATAAGGAATCCCGAGATAATTGTCCTGAGCAGCAGAAGCTGTTGAAGCAGAAGAAGTTGAAGCAGCAGAGGCAGAAGCAGCAGAAGTAGAAATTCTCGAATTCTTAAATTCCTGACCCTTAAAAACCCCTTGAGAATCCTTCTTGAATTCTTCCTTCCAAGGCTCATAATGCTTGTTCGCCTTGTGCGCCCCTTCCGGCAGTTCCTCCTTCCCATACCGTTCTCTTTCTTCTAGAACTTTCCCTTCAGCAGCCACAGCAGCCTCATCATATTCATCCTTGAAGAGCCGTGGCGAAAGGAAGAGCAGATCTTCGTCATCCGATGTGGTCGTGAAATAAACCCGGTTAATGTCGTGAGCCGAAGTATCCATTTCGCACTTGAGCATCGTAGCAATCCTCACCTGGTTCTCCAGAACCGTCTTGCCCTTTTCGCGTTCAAACACCGCATGTCCACCCTGTCGTGCGCTGCGTTCCAGCATCAGCAGTCCGTACTTGTCCGGTTCCTTCAGCAGCAGCTTGGCAGCCTTGGCAAAAGCCTCCGGCTCATCCATATCAAATCCGAAAGCGCCGCTTGGCAGTTTCATTCCCTTCACTACCCCTTGCGGATAATGGCCGGAGTAGTTAAACTGCACCAGTCTCCGTTTCGCAGCATCGTTTCCGGCACGAGCCAGACGCAGATTCGCCTTCTGCTCGTTGCTTCCACGCAGCTGCTTATACTCCTCTTCCGAGGTGATGGAGCGGGCAACCTTGTGCCCATTCTCCACCTTTATTAAATAACAACTCATCTATCTGTTTCTACTTATCGTTTTAAGTTGAATACAAAAATCCTAATGTTTCAGTTGGTAATCCAATACCGCCTCAGCCCCTTCTTCTGCCTCAACAGCCAGCGTTTGGGCGATGTTGATTCCCTCATGGCAAAACACCTTCAAGGTGAGCTGAATAGCACCGTCCTTGGTCTTGCTCACACGACCGTGCGCCAGTTTCTTAATCAGTTCCGACTGAGTTCTGAGGCGGTGCTGAACCACGAAATCAAACGTTCCGTCTGGCATTTGCTGAGCCACGCCCATCGAACGGAATCGAGGAACCTTATTCACCCCCGATTCCTGGGGACAGAAGAGGAAATACTGCTTAGCATCATAGTAAGCCATTCCACCCAACTGCACATGCTGGCAGTCATTATTATTCACCTGCTGGTTCTGAACATTATTCTGAGCATTGTTCTGAACCTTGTTTACTTTCTTACCCATAATCTGAATTGAATTTTTAGGAGAAGAAACATCCGGATTGTTGCGCGCTTTACCATGGAAAATCCTCCTCTGTTTCAACTCAGTTAATAACTAAGAATCTCCGCAATAAGTCTCCAAGCGAAGCCTCCCTTTTTACTTTTTTACCCTTTTACCCTTTATGGTAACGTGGTTGCAAAGGGTTAAGGTTCTTTTTACCTTTTTACTTTTTTACCCTTTTACCTTTAAAAAAGCCTTTTTACCCTTTTACCTTTATAAAGCCTTTTCAATGTCCGTAACCAGAATATCCTGATAAACCTGACCATTGTGCTCATGGGTAGTAAAGCGGAGCGTTACCGCCACCAGCTCGCCCGGAGCATACTTACACTGGGCCATATTGCCCAACATTGCCGCAGCATACTGGTTCTCATACTTGCCGCCCATCTCCTGGAGAACGATGTTGCATTTCATCATCTGTCCGTTCTCACTTTTCTGACTCTGCACAGCGAACGTCTCGCCCTGCTGCACCACTCTCGTTAGTATGTTCATAATCTATTAACTGCAAGACCTCGCCTTCCTTTCAAGGCTCATTAGTTCCAACTCCGATCTTGCTGAAAGCTGGTGCAAAGATAAGAAGTCTTTGAATGCGCTGGAACAGTTGGTGGAAGAATCCCCCCTCATCTTTCCACTGCTTTTCTCTTTTCTGTCTATTTCAGCTCAGCTTCAAGGATATTTTTCATCACGACAAGCAGGCTGACTGCTCCATTGGCGCCACTGGTAATACGCCGATTATATTCCTTATTAATTAAGTCGAAGAAAAGTTTCAGATAGAATCGTTCCGTCACTTTCTTCACTTTCTTCTCATCTCTGATATTTCTTAGAGTATGGAAGTTAACGCCCTCATTGAGATTCACCAGTTTGCTGTGCGTATAGCCCAACTTGATGACGGCTTCATAGGCAATGCCCAGAGCCGTAAGCTGATGTTTTTTTTCTGCCATGATTCCTGATCGGTTTGCGAGAGAAGCCGTGGATTCCCGATGGCCATCTTCAATCACGTTGTGAGGTTCCCCGCCTCCGCTCAGGTTAATACTAAAATAAAAAAACTCGGAAATGAGAAACTGATTCCCAAATCCGAGCGCAAAGATAAGAATATTAGTCTGTAGATAAAAATACGCATAAAAAAATAAGGAGGCTATTTCTTATCAGCTGCTTATCTGCTGGTAATCAGACAGAAAGAGGGCGCTGACAGAACTATTCCATCAACGCCCTCATTATCTTTATCTGTAATAGCTGCTTTTATCCGATTGCAGATAATATGAATTGCTTTATTTTAGCATGCATTTCTTTGGTTAAAGTAGTATTACTGGATCCAAAATCGGCATGGTTTCCAATATAGGCTCTCACGTTCACTCCTACAGCATCGCTGATTGTTTGGATACTTCCTGCTAACACGAAACCATCACCATAAGGAGTAACATGCAATATGCCCAGAACATTTGCTACCAGTTTCAGATTAAATCCCCATTTATTGTTTCGTGGTTGTTCCTTTTTGAGCAAAAGGGAAATTTCTTGTTCAGCACAAATATTCCTCCAAATAGTATCGTAAGCTGTCCAGTCTATATTCAGAAAGCCTCTGATTCCCAGTGTGAGTTTCTCTATCTCTTCTACCCATCTCTCCACTTCTACCTTAGCTTCTTCGTCCATCAATTCCAAAGGAGATTTAACCTCCATATAGTCTGTTATGGGCAAAACAATCTTATTTCCCTCGTTATCGTAGCGACGATGGTTGAAAGCTTTGATTAACTGTTCAGAGAAAGATCTTATTTCTGGATTCATAAGAAGATGAGCCAAGACCGAACACACAGCTCGATTCGGATTTTGCACAGCAGCATCATCCCCCTTACTGGATTCTGCATCACACATTTGAGTGAAGAGTACAGTAAGAATGATGACAGCGGTTTTTTCTGACTGATGCCGATTCTTTAGTTCGCCATAGAGAAATTCTACCTCATTATCACGATGTTCCTTGATTGCAGACAGTTTCTGGCGAATCATTTCCGTTTCACTCCATACTTCTACAGCATTTAGACCGTTCAGTTGTTGCTCAAGCAAACAGAGAATCCATGTCCAAGTTCTAAACAAATCATCGCCCCTATAACGGGCACGTAAGGAGGTAAGTCTCTCCTCCGAAAAACGTTCAAACCTTTCCATCCCTTAATCAGCTTAATGAGTAAATGTATCCGGCATATCCTTCATAAAAACCTTCACCTTATCCATAGCTGATTGTCCCATGCCAGGAATCGGCTGTGCTCCGATTACCAGATTATTAAACACCTCAGAATCGAGTTCACGCACCACGAATTGGTCTTTGCCGCATAATATAGCCTTTCCCTTTTCACCATTTGGAAGCATCTTTATCCATGCTCCCGCTCCTGATGCGCCTGCTATAAGTGCAGTCTGGCGCGAATTTTCCGGATCGATTTTTACCGCACCACCTTCGTTTGCACCGAATGTAAAATCAAGATCACTATCCCAATCCTCACGGGCAGTTTTGAGATATTTATCCATCACTTTGGTCAGACGATCTAAATTGAGATGAGGGAAATGAAAAGTCACTTTACTGAAGCCATTAGGGTATTTTTTCAGCATATCCCAAAACACATTCGAACTGTAAACCGCAGATAGTTCAACCTTCAACAGTTTACTCTTCAGTAGTTTGCAGAAGGATGCTTCGAGAATATTAGCCACAGTTTTTGTATGGCTGAAAGCCGTAGATTTTCGCTCTATGGCGATGCGTTGGATTCCTGGGCGATTGTCGATGATGACCAGACAATTTCTATAATCAGCATATTTTTGAGACTTCAGGTGTTCGTCGGTAATCGTTACGTTTGTAACATTTGCCACACGCATCACATAGACATTATCTTGTGGTTTCACTATTTGTTTGTGCCAGTATGGTTTCTTTCTGGCATTCTCAAACGGGAATGGTTTCTCGAAATCAGCCAGCAAAAGCTCTTCAAGCAATTGCTGGCGATTTTCAAATGATTCTTGCACATTTACTTTTACCCAGTCGGGGAACTCAAGTTGATATTCTTCGTTAGGTCTTATGATGCGTAAGAAATTGTAGTTGTAAATTGCAAATCCAGACATGGTCTTCTATGTTTATTTATTTGTTTATAAGTTTATCAACGGTTGTATCAGTAAAAGTTTGCCAAATTTTCAATTCTACAGGCTTATAGTCATCGAAGAGCTGCTTTACAAACTCCACTTCAAACACCAGTCGTAGATCATTTCTGTCTTCTTCTGCTGTTCCTTCCTTACGATAACCCAGACGGGCTATTTTGATGAAGAATAAATCACGTACACCCTTACCTTTTATATAAGGCATGAAGTAGAAAAGCTTGTTGAGAGCCACCGATGTAGGGAACTTCTTGCCTGTATAGTAGATGGTGGCAGAGCCGTCAAGAAACATCTTCTCGTTGTCTTTCTTTACCAGCGAAATGAGTACATTCTTGGTTTCTTCCACCATAGCTGCCTGCTGCGACTTTCCACCATATTTCTCCCAATTAATATCATTGTGCACCATACTATTGTCAGTAATACTATTGAGTGCATACTGGTCGAAAAGATCGAGGAAGTTGAGCTCGTGATACTTATTTTTCAAGTCTACCGCTTTCATTTCCTTCTTTTTCAAAGTTTCACGATTAAGTCGTCTGTCCATTATCTTGTGCCAAATAGAACGAGCTAAAGTAACTTGCTCTTTTGAAAAATGCATTCGCTGGTGCAAAATTACTTCATCTGTTACATCTAGAATTTCATCTGCAGATGTATTATTGCGAAGCATGAAGTCTATCGTATTAAATAAATCCTCATTCTGTTCGTTGTAAGGAAGATAAATTCCTTCAACTTCACTAGGCATAAGTTCGAGACAACCACCCCCAAAGTTTCTACCCATTATCTCTGCAAAAACAAAAGATAAGGAATTATAATAACTTGCTATAAACGCTTTCTTATTGATTCCTTTATGGATGAACACTCTATGCATCGTATCAGTAGTGTATGCTCCCGCTTCATTTAAAACAAACTTAGGATAAAGATTGTTACGACGAAGGAATAATGCATCAGATAATTTAATAGAAGGAATTACCCACCACTGATCGCGTATACTAGTCTTATAACCTTTATTCACTCCCTCTTTTACACCATTTTCCAAATAAGCTTTAACCCCACTATTTCCCTTTACATCCGCATCAGGAGTGAATACAAGAAGATGAGCCTTTGCGCCTGACTCAACATTCTTTAGCCAGTCGTTATGAGTAAAGCAAAGACTATTTACCTGTACGCTACGACCAATCATTGGACGTGCATATTCCTGCAACTGATACAATGAAACCACAGATTTTGGCACAGTAAAATAACTGTTGGAACCAGTTGTAATACCCACTTCCACATCTGCATAGGATGAAATCTGTGGCATCGTCTGATTCTTTATTTTTTCCAAGAATTCAAGTTCTTCCTTATCCAGAAAATAGCATGTCCATTTGTCTGTGTGAAAATCTATCTTCTTAGTTGGAAAGCTCAATCTGTGTGGATCCAAATTCAATAATCCTTCTGTATCACGCACCTCGATGTGTTCTATCAGATGTTCGTTAGTTCCATTTTTTTCACACAACAACAAAACGACTTCCTGCTGAATTTCTTCAAAGACAAGGTTTTCAAAGGAAATTATATTAATCTTATTGAATGTCTTTGCAAGGTATTTGCGCAATTGCTGAGCATACTTTACCATCAGTAATTCTGAAGGAATAACAAATCCCATTTTGCCATTATCCCTCAGAAGTTGGCAAGAACCTACAACAAACGTAACCCAAGCATTTGTCAGTTTTGTTCTTTTTAAATTTGAACGCTTGAAAATTTCATCAGCCAATACCTGCTGATTCTCATCATAATACTGATAACGTATGAAAGGAGGATTGCCAACAACCAAATCAAACTTTTTATCTGTATCAAGACAAAAACAATGAAAGTCAGAATTTATAACTTCTGAATCATGTAGATTTATTGCTCTTGCCTTTTCTGCTTCTGCAGTTTCATATTCTATGGCAGTAATGCTTCTGAAAGGCATATTTGCATTAGCTATACACTCTAGAAATATACCATCGCCACAACTAGGTTCCAGTATATCCATATGGTCATTACCATTAACCCCCCATCGAAGGATAAAATCCGCAATGGCAGATGGAGTGTAATATGCTCCTCTTAGTTTCTGTTCTGATGCATTTTCAATTAGCTGCATATAATTTTTTTATTATAGGAATTTTTGATACTTGTGATTCTGTCATACCATAAAGTACATTAATGGCATTCTGTTGTTCTTGCTTTAAAGCGTCAAACTTCCTCTGCAAAGGAATCTGTTTGCGTTTATTACCCTCTGCCGATGCAATTTTATCGCCTAGAACTATTAACCTTTTCTGTCTTCTTACAACATCATCATGTCTTTCTTTTTCTTCTGCATTTGAAAAATCAATAGTAGGAATTCGTATCTGTTTGAGTACCTTTGTTCCTCTAGCTATATATCCGCCACGAAATATTTCGCCATATAGAGATGCAAGCCACTCTCCCTGTACCGAACCTAACATTGCTTGTATATAATAGATGGAATATTGGCTATCAGCAGGAATACCAACAAGGCAATAACCTGCAGTACCTCCTGACGAAACCAAAGTTCCTTTCTTGTCAATTGCATATTTATCAGATAAAGACAAAACACCTACTATAATTTTTTCTCTTCTTTCACATGCATCGAGACTCTGATGTCGTCCATAACGATACCACTCATTAGCCGTAGTTGGCACTGGTTGAATATCTCTTGATGGTTTAGACAATTCTGATTTAACATCCATAAGATAGGCATAAAACAGAGGGTATCTCTTTTCTATGGTTTCTAAAGGAATGAGTTTCAACTTACCTCTCGAATTTCTTTTATAAGGAAATAAGACTCTTGCATTTGGGGTAAATGTGCAATATGAATTTAATGCATCTTCCCTTTTTGCTCTCACAAAATACGGTTTTGTCACTTTTTTCTCTACCTGATATATTTTATCGTTAAATGCTAAAAATGTATAGGTATCTCTATCTTCCTCTATTGGGATAAAGATATAAACATGATTAGCACTAGTTTGGATCCCATTGAATATGCAATCTTTACCTACTATCTCTTCGAGAGTTTTAGTACCACGACTTATAACATCCAAGAGATTCATTTGGATATCTGTACAAAGTACCCATGTATCCCCTGAAAGCATAGTAGTATCACGTTCATAGAATAAATTGGAATCTTTTGATCGAACTTTCCATGCCGAGAAATCGCTTACTTCCGAATACATAAATTTATCACGTTCACTATTTTGTAATATTATAAGACAAGTATAAGTTGACTTATCTTCAAAAACCTGATGTGCTCCGAAAGAGACGATGGTCTTAAGAATTCTGCGACTTGCAATTAACTTACGTAATTTAGAAGCAGCACCAACTTTCATAAACTTGTTAGGCACAATGTAACCTAAGAAGCCATGAGGTTTCAACAATCCCATTGCACGTTCTATAAATAAAAAATATTTATCATATTGCCCACAACTACTCACATATAGCTTCTCTTTTGTATAAAGTTTCTTTTCTGCTGGCGTATATTTCTTCATATCTTCCGTTTTCATATATGGCGGATTACCCACTATCAAATCAAACTTTCTATCTTCAAAGCCGAAAGGATTAATCTCTTCTACCAATTCTGATGGAACATTCTCTGGAGAAAGCAAACTGTTTCCGTAAAAAATATTTTCATCAAGATTAGGCAAGATGGGGTGGAATGAAGATAGTGTATTAACGTCTTCATCCTCTAATAATTTCAGTAAAAGGCCGAATTTACATGCCTCAACAGCATTAAAATCCTTATCAACTCCATATATACAATTAACCAATAGATTACGCTTTATTCCAAATGGCAACTTGTAAGTATTAATACTTGTTTGTATGAGTACAGATGGACAGTGACTCTGATAATAATCAATAAGCGCATCACTTAGGAACTGATAAAGTTCCAACAGGAAAGCACCTGAGCCACATGCTATATCTGCACATTTTAGCGCATTGATTTGAGAATCATTTTTACCTATTATCATTTCTGTTGCAGTTTGGTGCAATATCTCGCGCACTATTACATTAGGAGTCGTTACGATGTCTCGCTCAATATTCTCGGGTTTATTGACAATGACTAATTCACCATCTTTTATATCCAACTTCTGAGCAAGAAAAATCTCATAGATACGTCCTAGAATATCAGATGAAAATACAGAAAATGAATACGGACTCTCTGGAAAATATAGTTGCTTTATAATCTTCCAAAAAGCCGAACTCACGTTGTTTATTATATCATCTGACAACAGTTCCCCAAAGAGACCTGAATTATATTTATTATCAGCCTCTTTAAACTTTGATACAAGTTCCTTGTAACTATTATGATCTGCAATTTTCAGCAAAGCCTGATAAGTCTCAATATTTCTATCTTCACAGACACGTAAAAAAAGTATCTTGTTGATGTAGCTTTGGACTACATCTCCGAGATAACTAATTTCTATTGTAGGCATAGCTGCATAAATCTGTTGACCAAGCAACAAACGCCATTCGTTGATTTGATTTAAAAACAGTTTATCTATAGATATTTGTTCGACATTCGTTGTTATATCCATCCACACCTCATCAAAGCTACCGTCATAAACTGAATCTTTTCCTAAGTAGCGGAGAAGTTCCTCTGCTACATTTTCATAGTCTGTATAATGATACGCTTTTATCAATGCTTTGTTTCGAGAATCAGCTTCTTCAACAGGAGCAGTCGTATCATAAATAAATAAATCTTCAAAATTTGATAAAACAGAAATCTTCAATCCTGCAGTATAACCATAACGACGAACCTGTTTAGCCGGCTCATCATCATTTTTTATATCGACGCATGGCTTCTTGGCTTCTAAGAAAAACTTCCGCTCACCATAAAGTCGAAAAGTATAATCAGGCTTCTTAGAATGAGTAGAAGCATCTGCTTTGAGTGACTCTTCTAGCAACACCTCACGTTCATTGGTATTCTTTCCTGAAATATTTCTTATATCCCAGCCCAAAATCTCAAACAATGGGTCCAAGAACTCATTACGCACTTGAGTCTCATTAAAACGAGATGTGCGATAATAGTCCCTTTCATGTTCATACTTCTGAACCAGTTGATGTATTTTATTTTTAATCTGCTCTATCATATTTTTATTATTTTATTTGCACATTAAATGCAAAATTGTCCCAAAGTTACAAAATAAAAACGAAATAACTACATTTTATCATATATGTTAACACAAAAAAAGAGAAAGTGGGTAATTTTATCACATTATTCAACGGAATGATCAGATTCCCCTTGCACATATCTGCCTGATTTCTTCTGCTATCTCCTCTACTGGTTTCTGTATGAGTTCGCTCCCTTCAAAATCTCCCAAATCAAGAACTTCTCCCATTGCCTTGAGCAGACGAGCATAAAAGTTCTTATCTCCCGTAAGATGCTGCCAAAAATCAGAACCACACAACACAGGATAATGTGTAGCTATCGTCTTATAATAATCAGAAAGATTATCTTTCTCACCATATAAAACTCCTACTACGAGATCCTCAAACTGTAAGTCTAAACTTGGCTGGCTTATAAGAGGTTTGAAATAACAGAGAACAGAGGCAATATCATCCTTGTTTATCGTTTTGACTCCTGCCTTGAACTGACAGAATTTACGGCGACCATCAACAGCATCAACAAATTCGAAATCAAAACCATCAAAATTGGATGCTCCTCCGGTAACTTCCTGAAGCAGGGAAACTAATGACTGAACATTTTGTTCGCTACTTGCATCAATAACCTTATCATATATATATGGATAAACTAAAGCCTTAGCTAAACCAATAATTTGAGAATCTTCCTTTATGAATGCTGCAAGATAGTTGATTAGAAACGGATTTATATCAAAGCTACTCAGATGAAGCTTATTCAGATTCTTCAAATGATTAGGAATGATAATAGAACGGAAATATTGCTTTCCACTTTCTATAATTGCTTGTTTTTGCTGTTCTGTCATTTCTTTATATATTAAATTTTATATTTATAGCCTGCTTTTTATAGCAGAATTGCCTTCAAAGGTACAAAATAATTGCGAAACATCTACATTTTATTATAAATATTAACACAAAAATGTCGAAAAAGACTTTCTAAAGGGATTTTACCCCCTTAGACAGCGAAATGGGAAAAAGCAGATTATGTAAATAATGGTTACCATACAATAGGATAATGTCATTATACTAGGATTCTGCACTAAACAAGGAGTTTTGAAGTCGCTAGTTAATATCTGAACTACATATAAAACTTCAGAAAGATGTAAATCTTCCTTACTCTTATGAGCAGGAAATGAAATGATGCGAAAATCAGCAGTTTTTTGCATTTTCAGAAGATAAAATGCAAAATAAGAGGTTTGGGAAGATGTTTAGCCCTCTTCTAGGAGTGAAAAATGCCCCTCCTCAGATCCTAAAATGCGCTCAGAAGGTAGGTATTTTTGACAAAAATCGACAATAAAGGAAAGATAAAGTAGTAGAATTAAGCAGTACAACAGCTTATAACTTAGACTTAATATGTTGATTTTGGTTATACACAAAAGTTAGAGTACACATACAACAGCATAGACATAACTACCTTATAACCAATATATTAAATAATACTTACGCCCCTATCATTTTTATAAATATGAAATCATCAAGAGTGTCATTAAGGGTCAAGGTCATTAAGGGTCATTTTCATTTTCGGGGGAGAAAAATCCCTATAGTATATATATAAATAAATATTTATATATACTATAGCTCAAAATGACACTTTCATTTTTCTAAATGACCCTTAATGACACTGACCCTTAATGACACGCTTGTTTTTCATCCTTACTTTCCCATTGCTGATTGTTTCTGCAATAAAGTTCAGAAAGAAAATCAATAGAACTTATTGTATTACAGCTATTTACAGCATTTCTTGCATAGAAAGTCAGGGTGAAAGCTTGCATTCTGCCCAAAAATGTTGTATCTTTGCACCGGCAATCGAAAGAAC